>JAEEGL012611842.1_pt1 | contig 30796 bp, 17 predicted proteins | sample 9134231 | NCBI WGS metagenome assembly JAEEGL01 (sample SAMN16246548, study PRJNA631951) | gut metagenome | biome: gut microbiome; feature: rumen; material: fiber-attached | host: Bos | place: Iran: Karaj | collected 2018-10 | reverse complement strand
GTATAGGGTATATACTAGAAGGAATTAGACTTACTAAAGAACAAATGAGTACTGTGCAAAATGCCTTAAATAAAGATTTAGGAAGCATGACATATAATAAGTATTTTGAAATGTATAAATCTAATAGAGAAGAATACTTTTTGACGATGGCATATTATAAAAATCATAAACTAATTATGAATGATTTATCTTTTGCTGGTCTTAGTGAGACTTCAAAAGAAACAATAAATATATTAAATAAATATGCTACTAGTTATGCTGATGATGTCATGGGCTGGAATTTAACAAAAAGGGATGCATTAATAGATTATATTATTAATGTTAATCCAAATGTTGAATTTCAAGAAGATGATAATTACCTAATGGATAAGGAAGTAATAGATAAAATTATTCCTGTACCTGCAACTACAGAGCCGTATGATTACAACAAGACTATTTATGGTGTTATAGAACAAGGTGAATCTGCTTTACAAGATTATAATATTAGAGATTTTGTTAAGGCACACCATGATGAGTTGTTCTCTAAAGAAGAACCATATTTAATCTTTCATGGTTATAATAAAGATGTTACGTTTTATACAAACGATGTTGAAGGTTTTTACAAATTACTTGCCAAAGCATATAATGAATCTGGATTTGTTGAAAATTCCGGAATTAGATTAAATGAAGACGTTTAAGAAGGGAGGATGTGTATAGAATTATGATTGTAATAGATTACACTAGCCGAACTCCTATTTATGAACAGATAGTCAATGAAATAGAAAGATTTGTTACGTTACGGTGTTTATAAACCAAATGATAAGATTGAAAGCGTCAGAGAAATGGCTGCTGGACTTGGAATTAATCCTAATACTGTAAAAAAGGCTTATGATGAATTAGAACGTAGAAATGTCATAACTACAATTTCAACAAAAGGCACTTTTATTTCAGATAATATAAAAGAACTTACTAACTTGAAAATTGAACAAAAAATAGATATAATAAGGAACGAAATTCTCGAATTAGAACGACTTGGAATATCTAAAGAAGAGACATTAAAACGTTTGTCACATCATAAAGGAGAATAAAATTGGACAGGAAGAAAATTGTTAAATATTTGCGCAACTTTGCATTTTTTGTAGCACTTATTGCACTCACATTTTGGATAATTTTTAAGGATCAAGATGGTAGAGTACTATTAGAGACTCTAAAAAACTCAGATATAAAATTCATAGTAATAGGCTTTGCTACTATGTTCGTGTTTCTTTGTATGGAAGCAATTAATATTGGTAGAATGTTAAAACATTTGGGTGAGAAATCTACTTTTCTAAGAAATCTTAAATATACACTTATTGGATTTTTCTTTAGTGCAATTACACCGGCGGCTTCTCGGAGGGCAACCGATGCAAATATATTATATGCACAGAGATGGCATAAGTGCAGGGAGCAGTACTCTTACGTTGCTAGTCAATATAACCTGTGTGCTGTTTGTCACAATTACACTTTCGTTGTTTAACTTGATTTTTAATTATCAATATATGAATACGGGGCTTGCTGCCTTCTTTGCGTTTGGTACTTTCATAAATGCATGTGCAATAGTATTATTCATGGTTGCTATCTTTTCTGAAAGAACATTAGACAAGATGATAAACTTTGTTATTAAACTAATTCATAGACATTATGATAAAAAGATAGCACGTATTAAAAAAATAAACATTGGTAATGTTGAACATCTCGTATATAAAGCATCAGATAAAAGTATAAAATTAGAACAAAAGCTTAGTGAGCAAGCAACAAAGTATAAAACTAATGCAAATTTAATTAGACAAAACAAAGGAATTATAGTAAGGACACTACTTATTTATTATGTACAATATACTATATTCTATATAATTTCCTACTTCGCATATAGATCAGTTGGTTTAAATGCACATACTTGGTTTGAAGTTGCATCGCTTCAATCTATTGTTTATGCTACTGTTTCTGGAATTCCTTCACCAGGTGCTGTTGGAGTAAGCGAAGCAGCTTATATAGGATTATTTAAAAATATTATTCCAGAAGGTCTAATTAGTAGTGTAATGCTATTGGTTAGATTGATGAATTTCTATATGTTTGTTGCTATTTCTGGAATTGTTGTTATTATCACGGCGATAACCACAAAAAGAAGAGAAGTAAATTAGAAAAACTCGGGGAAAACCCCGAGTTTTTTGAAATTTTAAGCATTAATTCTGATTATTTTTAAGCAATGATTAATAAGTAGCATTACTTGATTTCATTGAAAAATAATGCATTTTGTGATACAATTTTTTAGGCAAAGGGGGAGCGAATGATGATAAATATTTTGCTTTCGCGGGAATGATAAAGTGTTTGATGGTGCGCTGACAGAGCTATTATCAATTACAAATAGAACAAAAGAGCCTATTAATTGTTACATTTTTACTATGGATTTGACTAGACTAAATAACAATTTCAAACCTATTTCAGATAAACAAATAGAATTTCTAGATAGAGTCGTTAAAGCAAAGAATCAAAAAAATATAGTAACAAAAGTTGATGTTACAGAATTATATGAAAAAGAGTTTGGCAATTGCAAAAATGAAACTGCGTATTGTACTCCCTATACATTGCTGAGATTACTTGCAGATTTAATTCCAGACGTTCCAGATAAGCTTCTTTATCTTGATATCGATATGATGATATCAGGGGATATAAAAGACCTGTTTGATAAAAATGTCGATGACGTTGAGTTTTTAGCTGTTAAAGAAAAATATGGTTGCTGGCTTATTTGGCCGGATTATTTTAACGCTGGTATGCTTCTGTTTAATATGAAAAAGATTAAAGAAACACATCTTTTAGAAAAGGCTAGAGAGCTAATTAGAACTAAAAAAATGTTGTTTGCTGACCAAGACGCAGTTTATCGTTCAAAAATTAAAATGAAGTTTTTACCTAGAAGATATAATGAGCAGTCAAAATTTGGCAGAAAAGATACTCTAGTATGTCACTTTTGTAAAAGGCTATTATTATGGCCATGGTTTAAAATTGTCAACATTAAACAATGGCATATTGATGACGTACATAAATATTATAAATGTACTCGCTTTGATAGCGATTTAGAGGAATATACGAAATTAAAACAAGAATATGAGAAAGGATAAATGATGAATAAAGTCCCAATTTTTTTTGCAATTGATGATGGATATGCACCTTTTTTAGCTGTTGCATTAGAAGGAATTATAAAACATGCATCAGAAGACAATTTATATATTATTAAGGTATTACATTTCAATATTTCAAAAGATAGTCAAGAAAAGATTTTAAAGTATAAAAGAAAAAATGTTGAAATAGAATTTGTTAATATTAAAAATTATATGCAAATATTATCAAATAAGCTTTATACCAGAGATTATTATTCAAAATCGACATACTTTAGACTTTTTATACCAGACTTGTTTCCAGAGTATAAAAAAGCATTGTATCTAGATAGTGATATAGCCGTTCTATCTGATATAGCCGATTTATATAGTATAGACATTGGGGATAATTTACTTGGAGCAATTCCTGATGGTGCGGTTCAATCTATTGATGAGTTTAAAGTGTATGTTGAAAGAGTTGTTGGATTAAATGATTATAATAATTACTTTAATGCCGGAATTCTTATTATGAATTTAGATGAATTAAGGAAAATTGACTTTCAAGAGCACTTTGTGTACTTGCTTGACACTATTAAATATAAAGTTGCACAAGACCAAGATTACTTAAATAGAATTTGCAAGGGTAGGGTTACAATAATTGATGATTCTTGGGATAAGATGCCATTTGAAAATCTTCATATTCCTAACCAAAAATTAAATTTAGTTCATTATAATCTTTCTTTTAAACCTTGGCATTATGATAATATTCTATATCAAGAGTATTTTTGGGACTATGCAAAGAATACTGAATATTATGACAGCATTAAAAAAATGTTAGAAAATTATTCTGATGAGGATAAGCTACGAGATAAAGAACAAGGTGAAGGACTTATAAAACTTGCACTTAAAGAAGCAAGTTGTGTAGGAGATGACCTTCCAACATCTTATAAACTTAAATAAATTGAGGTGATAAAATGTCACAAAAATTATTCGATTTTTCAAAATATCAAAAAGGGAATATAAAGGTTGATGTTGAAGAAGAACCACAAATAAATATGACTAATGAAGTTGAAAAAGCTCCGGACAGACTTGAAGTTTTGAAACTGATTGAACAATATGAAAAAGAAGGAACATTTGATATTGATCCAGAAAAAGATCCGCCTACTATAGTTTTGACACCAGGTCAAGTCGATTATCTTAGAAAAAAATACCTAAGTAAAGTAAAAGCAACAATAGCATATGGAGTCGGAAAACACTTCTTTGATTCTATGCTTAGAAACAATCAATTAATTATTAAAAAAGTAAAAGGATTAGAAAACTTCAACAATCTTACCACGGGAGCCATTATTACTTGCAATCATTTTAATCCGTTAGATTGTTTCACTGTAGAGAAAGTATTTAGAGATACAGTTCACTATAAAAATAATAAATTTTTATATAAAGTTATTAGAGAAGGCAATTATACAAACTTCCCAGGATTTTATGGCTTCTTAATGCGTAATTGTTATACAATGCCGCTTTCATCTAATAGACACGTTATGATGGAATTCTTGGAAGCCCAGAATGAAGCTTTGCAAAATGGTGATTTTGTTTTAATGTATCCAGAGCAAAGTCTATGGTGGAATTATAGAAAGCCAAAGCCATTAAAAGATGGTGCATTTAAGATTGCTGCTAAAAATAAAGTGCCTATATTGCCAATTTTTATTACTATGGAAGATAGTAAATTTATTGGAAAAGATGGTTTTCCAATACAAGAGTATGTTGTTAATGTTTTAGAACCAATATATCCAAGTGGAGGATTAACCGAGAAAGAAAATGCTTTGGCAATGAGAAAGGCCAATTATGAAGTTTGGAAAAAAACATATGAAGACTTTTATAAAACACCACTTACTTATTCAACAGATCCAGAAGTATTAAAGAGTTTATTATAAAATAATTTGTGAGAAAAATATGAAGCAAAAAATAGTTTATTATGATGATGAATTAAATGATGAATTTTCAGAAGCTAAAATTGAACCTGTAATTATAGATAAAGATTACAGGTTCATTCATAATGGGCTTTTTTGGAAAATAGGAGAGGGGATTATATTTTTAATTAGTATACCAATTAAATTTATATATCCTAAAATTAAATTTCACATTAAGTATGTTGGAAAAGAAGCTTTAAAAAATTGTAATAACACGGGATTTTTTATTTATGCAAATCATACTCAACCATTTTGCGACACTTTTATTCCCACAAACCATATCTTTCCTAAGATGAATGCTTTAATAGTAAATCCGGAAAATGTTTCAATGAAAGGACTTAAAATTTTAGTAAAAATGTTACATGCTATTCCTATCCCTAATAGGCTAGATGGCATGAAGAAATTCTTAGAAACAATTGATTACTATATAAACAGGAAAAAAAGTGCTATCACAATTTATCCTGAAGCTCATATTTGGCCGTATTGTACATGGATTAGAAATTTTAAAGATGTTTCATTTAAATATCCAGTTAAATTTGATGTCCCTTCTTTTTGTGTAACTAATACTTACCAAAAATATAAAGGAAGAGAAGATAAAGTTCAAATAGTATCATATATAGATGGACCATTTTATCCAGATAAAAATATTTCAAATGATAAAGAAAGACAAAAAGATTTAAGAAATAGAGTTTATGAAAAAATGTGTGAAAGAGCAAAAGAAAGTAATATAGAAGTTATTAAGTATGTAAAAAGGGACGAGTAATCGTCCCTTTTTGATGCTTATGTTATATAAAAAACTTAGATTTTACATATTCCACCAATTGATTTATAGTCGTAGAATGTAGATTTGTTATGAGAATCATAAGTGTCTGAACCACCAATTACGGCTGTATCTCCAGTCACAACGTAACCTGCTTCTTTTGCCATATGAATTCCAGAAGCAATCATTTCATCGGCATATCCTTTATCGACAAATAGAGGAGTGATGCCCCACATAAGATTCATTTGACGAGCTGTTTTTGCCTCTGGTGTAACAGCAATAATCTCGCAGTTAGGTCTAAAAGATGAAATTGCTTTTGGAGTGTTTCCATGTGCTGAAAGAGAGAAGATGGCTTTTGCATTTATTTGCATTGCAACTTCACATAGAGAGTGTCCTACTATTAGATCAGGCGAAACATTATTTAAATCGCCATTTCTTGTTTTACGATTAAGTATTCTCCAATGTTCCATTTTATTTTCTATTGTTTCAGCTATTCGACTCATAGTCTCAACACAAGCTGAAGGGTATTTGCCTGATGCAGTTTCACCAGATAGCATTATTGCAGAAGTTCCATCTAATACTGCATTTGCTACGTCACTTACTTCTGCTCTAGTAGGACGAGGATTGTTTATCATACTTTCTAACATTTGAGTTGCTACTATAACTTGTTTTGCTTGGTCCAAACATTTTTTAATAAATTGTTTTTGAAGCATTGGAACTTCTTGCATCGGGATTTCTACACTTAAGTCTCCACGTGCAACCATAATTCCATCAGATACTTCTAGAATTTTATCAAAGTTTTCAACACCCTCAATGTTTTCTATTTTTGAAATGACTTTTGTGTCTTTAGCATTGTATTCTCTTAAAACGTCACGAATAGCAATAATATCATCAGGTTTTCTAACAAAAGAAGCAGCTATAATATCAAATCCGTTTTGAATTCCAAATATTATATCTTTTCGATCTTTATCACTAAGAAGAGGAAGGTTAAGAGATAATCCTGGAACGTTTATTGATTTTCTATTAGATAGCTTTCCACCATTTTTCACGAGACAGCGGATATTTTTATCTTTTATTTCTAATACTTCAAGTTCTATTAATCCATCATTGACTAATATTTTGCTTCCTACAGATACATCATTGTATAAATCAGCATAATTCACGTATACTTTAGTTTCATCTCCTAAGCATTCTTCGTGCATAAGAGTAAATTCAGCATTTTCATTTAAGAAAACTTCGTTATTTTTGAATTTTCCAATTCTAATTTCAGGACCTTTAGTGTCTAACATAAGGGGAATAGGAAGCCCCAAATCATCACGAACTCTTTTAAACAATTCTATTCTTTTTGATTGTTCTTCATAATCTCCATGTGAAAAATTTATACGCGCAACATTCATACCGGCTTTGCAAAGTGCAACTAATTTTTGATAGTCATCTACTGCAGGACCTAAGGTACATACTATTTTAGTTTTACGCATTTAAAAAGCACCTCACTATCTTTAATAAATGGCGACCAAAGGTCGCCGTGTGTTTAAAAAATATTATGATTCTATCCACTTAACTAATGACATATCTTGTTTGTTTATAAGCATGTCATGTTTTGGAAGAACTCTAAATGTATAGCCATAATTTCCGCCATTATCTATATCGATAGAAGTTTTGTATTCGTATTGTCCATTTCCAAGATCTTTTGAAAGTTCCATTTCTTTATATTGACTTCCGACTAACTTTTCACCATTTGAGAATTTACCATAGAATACTTCACATGCTACTGAAGTAGGGGCGATACTTCCAAGTGAAACGTTACACGTTAAATCTAGTTTTTCACCTGCTTTAATAGCTACTTCATCATTGATGGTTGAAGAAAAGATTGATACTTTTTGCCAATCGTTTTCTATAGCAACCTTCCAATTGTAGAATTCTTCAACACGTTTTACGTCATCATATTTAGTAGTAATAAGTTCTGCTTGAGGAATATATAATTTTTTAAGATAATCGCATAGCATACGATTTGTATTATAATTTCCGCCAACAGATTTAATTGATGCCTTCATCATCTTAATCCATTCTTTATTTAATCCTTTTGAATCTTTTGTGTAGTATAAAGGCATAATTTCGTTTTCTAGACAAGAGTATATACTCTTACTGTCTGCATTATCTTGTAATTCATAATTTGTATATTCTGTGTCATCGCCGATGGCCCAACCATTTTTGTTTTTCTCGAATCCTTCAAACCACCAACCATCTAGTACACTAAAGTTTATAACACCATTTAATCCAGCTTTTTCACCTGAAGTACCAGATGCTTCTAGTGGACGACGAGGATTGTTAAGCCAAACATCAACTCCACTTACTAGGTAACGAGAAGTGTACATGTTGTAGTTTTCAAGAATTACTACTTTATTTTTAAATTGTGGCATTTTTGAGTATTCATAAATCTCTTTAACTAAATCTTGGCCTTGAACATCAGCAGGATGAGGTTTACCGGCGAATATAATTTGTACTGGCATTTGAGGGTTGTTAAGAAGTTGCGTTATTTTTTCTATATCTCTAAATAATAGAGTGGCTCTTTTGTATGTAGCAAATCTTCTTGCAAAACCAATTGTCAATGCTTTTGGATTTAATAAATTATCTGTTTCGTTAATTTCGTCGATTGTTTCGCCGTTTCTAATTTTTTGTGCTTTAACATTTTCACGAACAACTTTGATTAGTTTTTCTTTTTGTTCTTGATGAACTTTCCAAAGCTCTTCATCTGGAATGTTATCTATATCGTTCCAAATCTCTCTTTCGTGAACTTTTTCCTGCCAGAATGGACGCATATATGCGTTGTATAATTCTTTTAAATTTGGAGCAAGCCATGTGCAAGTATGGACACCATTTGTAACATAGTCAATTGGCACTTCTTCTAATGGAGTATTTGGCCATAGAGTAGAGAATAGTCTCTTTGATACATCTCCATGTAACATAGAAACACCATTTTTCTTTCCGGCAACTTTTAATGCAAGTACCGCCATATCAAATCCGTTAACTGGAATATTACTATCTCTTGAACCCATTATTAAAAAGTCTGTTCTAGATATTCCAAGTTCTGCAGAATATGCAGCAAAATATCTATCCATAAGATCTAGTGGGAATATATCATTTCCTGCTGGTACAGGTGTATGAGTAGTAAAGATTGTACAAGCAGATGCCATTTCTTTTGCTATTCTAAATGGCACATTTTTCTCTTTCATAATTTTCTTAATTACTTCAAATACTACGAAAGAAGAGTGACCTTCGTTCATATGAAATATAGTTGGTCTAATTCCAAGAGCTTCTAGTAGTTTCATACCACCAATACCTAGAATGATTTCTTGAGATATTCTAGTTTCTTGGTTGCCACCATATAGCTTTAAGGTTAAGCTTCTATCTATTTCTGAGTTTGTATCTATGTCGCTATCTAAAAGATGAAGACAAATACGTCCGATGTTAATCTTCCAAACTTTTAAATATAAAACTCTTCCTGGTAATTCAACAGAAATAATTAGATTTGTTCCGTCAGCATTTTTTACTGGAATAATAGGAAGCTCGTCCATTTCGGCTTTTGAATATTCAAAAGTTTCAGAACCATCTTTATTGATTAATTGGTTAAAATAACCATCTTTGTATAATAAGCCGACAGGGTAGAAAGGAATACCTAAATCAGAAGCAGACTTACAATGATCTCCTGAAAGAATTCCAAGTCCACCTGCGTAAATTGGTAAGATTTCATCTAGACCATACTCGGCACTAAAATATGCAATTTTTGCATCTTTAAATTCGGGATATGTTTTTGAAAAATATGTATCAGTAGCATTAATATAACCGTTGAAGTTATCCATTACTAGATCATATTCTTTAAGAAATTCTTCGTCTTCAGCAACTTCAACTAATCTTTTTTGATTTACTTCAGACAAGAATTTGACAGGATTTTTATTTACTTTTTTGAACAAATTTGAATTGATATAATCATAAAGTCTAAGAGCATAAGAGTTCCAAGACCACCATAGATTATGAGCTAAATCATATAAACCTTCAATTCTTTTTGGCAATTGCGGTTTAACATTTATCTTTCCGAATACGTACATTAAATAATTCCTCCTTAGTAAAACATATAACATTTCAACATATATTATCGTTCAACTAGTATCAAAAGTCAAATTAAATCGTTGTAATGATGTGGAAAAAAAGAGATAATTTTTTGGAAAAAATATTTTTATAAAAAAGAGTTGAAAGTTATTGATTTTGTAACATAAATGTAAGATATAAAAGCTGAAAAAAGTTGAAAACTCTACTTATATTTTATATAATATATTGTGACTTATTATATGAGGTGAAATGATGATTAGACGTGTACTAAAGAATAAACTAGTTTCACTACGGGTATGGTGCAGGTTTCGTTGAACAAAAGATGCGTGATTTCGCCATTTCTGTTGATGCTAGTAAATATACTGAAAGTGAATTAAACGATAGAATCGAAGAGATATATTACGATAAACCGTCTGCTGGTATACCAAAATTCTATCAAGGTATTTCTCACAATTTTGTAAACAAATACGTCTTTGATGGCAAGTTAGATGTTTTTGCCAAGTTTTCCAATGTTGGAAGTCAAATTTCTGTTTGTGATTTCAAATTGTCAGAAAAACTTTGTATAGTTGGTATTACTGAAGATGTAAAAATTTACATTCTTCTATACACACCAGGTAGAGATATCGAAGTACGTTTTGGTGATAAAACTTACGAAGATATTTTTGGTGAAGAAAGAGAAGCAGAGGCAAATGATTACATGAATGCTCTTACTGCTGGAGGCAGAATACCTAGTCTTAAAGCAAAAGACATTATGTATGTTCTTATGTCAGAATATGTCATCGATACAATCCTCATAGATAATTTGAATCCTAGAATCAAACTATATGACAATGCAAATAAGTTTGCAGACATTCTTACAAGTTACAATTACAAATATATCAACAGACGTATTAATCGTATTGAGTTTGTTGAAAAAGATATAAATGTTAAATATTTAGGCTTAGGAGTATCTACTGGTTATATTTCAAATGATCCATATTTACTTCTTAGTGAAGTAAACAAAGTAGCAAATTTCTCGCTTTCTAAACCAACATATGCTTGGTTGATTAATGATGCAAAACAAGAAGAGCTTGCTATTTACACTGCAAGTGAAAACTACAATAAACTCACTTACAAAGAAATATCTGACAGTAAAGATGATCCTGAGCTTCGTAAAGAAATAGATAAACTATGCCATAGATTTTCTACTGAGGCTGGTTATCAAATTTCTAGACAATATATCACGGGCGTTATTAAAAGATTAAATAAAGAGCTTATTGTTTTACCTTTAGACTTTATTAGAGCTCGTACACAAGAGTCTTATGATTACATTGAGCCACTTAGATATAAATTCAGTGTAGTTAAAAACAGAAGATTGTTTGAAGGTATGCTATATAACTCTATAGAAAACAATATAAACGGAAGATATAAATATCGTTTTGTTGAGAAATTAAGCGGTATTTATATGACAATCGGTAATAAGCTTAATTACACAGATGCTAATGGCGTTTCTATCAAGAAACAATCTATAGCCGATTTTAATATTAACTATAATGCTGCTATAGTTAAGAGAGAAACAATTATTGATGGTAGATCTATTCCACAACTTTTGGGATATATCTACAATGACTTTGAAAATCAAGGAACTGATTCACTTCCTGTACCTAGTATCGAAGTTTGTTTTTACTTCCCTGAGTTAGGTAATATAGGTCGAGAAGTAGAAATGTACAATGGTACTTCAGTTGACTTAGCTAAAGGTGACGGATGGACAGCGTACAATGAGATTGGTTCTGAGATGCTTTCTCAACCTATTGCAGTTAAACCAAGAGATCCAAATGAAAAATATGTAACTGTTACTTATATTAATTCAGATGGACAGATTTTAAAAGAGAATATAATTAGAGACATGGACGTAGGAAGTGTGTTCACTCCTGAAATAATTCCTATTATCACAGATAAAGAAGGAAAAGAGTGGACTATTAGTTCAAATCAAATACCTAATGTTCAAGTTACAAACGATAATTCTAGAAATGTGGTTGAAGTTAACTATGTCAAGAAAATGGCTAGAGTAAGAATCAACTACATTAATAAGCAGGGTGGAGAACTAGCTGAGCCTATTATCAAAAATATGCAAGTTGGCGAATCTTTTGATATGTCTACTATCAAAAAGTTCAAAGATAGATCTAACACAGAGTGGAATTTATATCAAACAAATCCTGCTAAGTTTGTTGTGTCTGAAAATGAAGAAGCGAATGTCTTAACTCTTGTATACGACGTAGTAAGAGCAGACGTATTTGTTTCTTATATGACAAGAGATGGAAAAGAACTTAAGCCTCAAGAAAAAATTCCTACAGTCGCTAATCAAGAGTTCTCTCCTGATATTCCAAGAGAACTTGTAGATCAAAGTGGCTGTGTTTGGGAAGTTGGTAATGATTCTAAAACGGTAATATATGTATCAGAGTCAGAACTAAATGCTATAGAGTTAGTCTATGACGAAAAGAAAGTTAGAGTTGTTACTACTTTTGTAGATGATGAAGGCGCGAAGATAAAAGATGATGTTGTTGATTTAATACAAGTAGGAAAAATATTTACTCCTAAATTTGATTCAGAATATGTGGATATATATGGTAAATGGTGGAAACTTGCTAATATTGACCGCGCAGAAATTAAAGTAAGCTCAAATGAAAAAGACAATATTGCTGTAATTTCATACGAGAAAGTATTAAGTATAATTACTGTTTCTATGGTTAATGAACAAAATATGCGAATCAAAGATGATATCGTAGAAAAAGCACAAATAGGTACAGTATTCACACCTGCCACAATAAATGAAATCGAAGACGTTAATGGTTTATTCTGGGTATGCATAGATGATAGTAAATCTCTTACTGTTACACAAAGTGAGGTTTCCAACAAAATCACATATATGTACAAACCTCTTATCACAACCATTTGTTTTAAGTATGTTGATGATGAAGGTAATGACTTAATTACGCCTAGAGAAAGACAAGTGCAAGCTGGAAGTTTCGTAACTGCCGATGTCATTACTTCACTTACATCAAGTGACCAAAGAGGATGGATTCTTTCTCCAAACAACAAAAAAGATTTTAGAGCTAATGTTCATGCAGAAGAAAACATTTTCAAGATTAATTATGATAAAAGGCTTGTTTATATTACACTTGCATTTAGGAATGTTAATGGAACTAAGCTAAAAGAAGACATTAATGTTCCGGCTCAAATTGGTAGCGAATATAAAGCAAATCTTTACGACAAAATCACAGCAGATAATGGCGAAAGATGGATGGTTACCAAGACAGAACCTGAAACGATGTTTGTAAGAGAAAATAGCAGATTTATTTTAATATATGATGAAATTAAAGCTAGAGTAGTAGTTAAATGTATTAACATTGCAGATAATAAGTCAATTGTTGATGATCAAATTATCACAACAAAACTTGGTGGTGTATTCGTACCAAATGTTGCACTTAAAATATTTGACAAACTAAAGTGCAGATGGAAATATGTTGGCGAGCCTGCAATGAGTATTATCGCTAAGGAAAATGAACAAGAAAATATTATTACACTTAAATATGAGCCAGATTCTTGCAACGTTACACTTAAGTTCCTAAATGACATGGGGCAAATTGTTCATAAAGAAATAGTTAAAGCTGAGCAAATTGGTAAGGAACTTGCTATTAAAGAATACGACAAAATAATCGAGGACAATGGAATAGGTTGGAAACTTCAAAGCATGACTCGTAAAAGTATAGTCGTTGATGAAGATTTAGATAAGAATGTTGTAACTTCTTACTATGAGCCACTTCTAGCTGAAGTTAATACTAGGTATATAGATAATGATGGCAATGAACTGTGTGCATCAAAACAAGACCACGTTCAAGTAGGTAAACCATTTACTGCGGTTGTTTTGGACAAAGTTAAAGATGGAGAAGCTAGAACATGGCAATATTCAAATATAGCTGTAGATCCTATAGTAGTTAAGGATGAGGTCAATAAGGTCAATATAAAATATGTTCCTTTAATGTCAAATGTTACTTCTATATTTACAAATCTTCAAAATGAAGTCATTACTAAAAATAAAGTAGATAGTATTCAAGTTGGTACAAGGTATCATATGCCAGAGATAAAAAGAATTATTGATGATGAAGGCAAGTATTGGATATTCCACAAGATTTCAAGGCAAGACATCATTGTTCTTGAAGATGAAAAGGATAACCAAATTGGATACCACTATAACAAAGAACTTATTGATGTTGTTGTTAAATTTTATACGGATGATGGAAGACAGCTACAAAAGGATAGTAATATAAAACTTCAGATAGGAAGTATATATAACATAGAGTATCCTCGTACTTTGATAGATTCTGATAAACTACAATATATTATTTCACAGTCAAATACATTTGCTGTAAGAATTTCCCCTACAAAAGAGGAGAATGTATTCACCATGATTTATGAGAAACATATGGTTAATGTATATGATAAGTTTATCAATGATGAGACAGAAGAAGATATTATTATACCAGTAGTTTCTAAGCATCAAGTAGGTAGTAAATACTTAGTTGCTGTTCAAGAAACGGTTATAGATGAGAGAGGTAGACATTGGCTACAAGCTCAAAGAGGAGATTCTATTCTATTTGGAAGCTCATACAAGATTGATCCAATTACTGTACAAGAAGATGAATCTAGAAACTTCACAATAGTTAAATATAAACCAAAACTAGCTCTTTCAACTATTAAGTATCTAAATCCTCTTGGAAATCCTATAAAGCCTGAAGAACAAAAGAAACTCCAAATTGGTAGTATGTTCTCAGAAGATGTACCAAGGAAGATTGTTGATAGTGTTGGTAATAAGTGGAGTTATAATCCAAAGAGCAAGGCGGATGTTATTATCTCAGAAAACCCTGCTGAAAATATGATTCAATTATCTTATGAAGAATCAAAAGGTACTGTAACTTATAAGCATTTGGATGCTATTGGAAATCAAATTGTTCCAGATACTGAGGAACTAGTTCAAATCGGTAATAATCACACGCCTCAATTTGATATGATTGTTACTGATGATAGAGGATGTGTTTGGGAATATCACGAGAGAAATAAAGAGACAGTTTTAGTTAGTGATGAAGATAAGGAGAACATTGTTAATCTTACATATATCCCACTTGACGTTGATGTTATAGTCAACTATGTCGATTTATGGGGTAATGAAATATCGCCTGCTAAAACAGTTAAGGCACAATTGGGAAGTAAGTATAAGCCTACACAATCTAAAGATTATACTAATGAAGAATCTTTGCTATATAGAATAAAGAGAATCGAGCCTGAAGAAATTACTATCAAAGAAAAATCTATAGGAATGGAAAAAACACCAAACGAATTTACAATCGTATTTGATCCAGTAAACTCAGATGTTATTATAAGGTCTGTAGATTTAAATGATAATCTTCTTAGAGAAGAAGAAAGAATTAATTTACAGGTAGGTAGTAAGTACACTCCAGAGCCACCTCAGTTTATTAAAGATGAGCGTGGAAATGAATGGGAACTTGTTAATGCTAAGAAAGACGTGATTACTGTACTTGAAAACTCAGAACAAAATGTACTCGTATATTCGTATGATGTTGCTAAAGCAGATATTATAATTAGATATGTTAATATCGATGGTATGGTAATTAAAGATGAAGAGCATATTCCTATGCAAGTAGGACAAGACTATGTTCCTTCACCTGAAAAAACATTATTCGATAGAGATAACAAGAAATGGAAACTTATTGATGTTAAGCCACTTAATTTGAAAGTTGGTAGCATTAATAATATTGTTACTGTTACTTATCAAGAATACAAAGTTAAGGTACTTTGGAATTATATTGATGAGGAAGGTAATGTTATTAAGCCAGAAGAAAGTTTTGAGGCACAAGTTGGTAGTAAGTATTCTCCAAAAGTTACAAATAAAGTTATATACAATGAAAGTGAGATTTGGAGATTAGTTAAGACTGAACCATATGAAATAATCATTTCAGAAAATACAGATGAAAACGTAGTAAATCTTATCTATTCTAATGCAAAAGTTAAAGAAGAAGAGAAGAAAGAAGAGTTTGTAAATCCATTTGCAAATACTATTACTAAGGAAGAAGAAGAGATATTAAATAGGCAAATGAAAGAAAATGTTTTTGATGCTTCGAATGTTGATGCTATTACTTCAAATGAGGATTCGGTAATATTTACTACAGACAATGAAAAACCTGTTACAAAAACTGAAGAACAAGATGTGGTTGAGTTCCAGGATCCAAATCTTCAGCAACTTGCTAGAGGACTTAAACTTTCTAATAATGAAAAAGCTACAATTAATGTTTTGAATGATATCAATGCACAGATTGTAGAAGAACTTAGAAGTGCTAGAGATACATATATGTATGGCGGAACAGAGTACGATTATTCTAAAGCGGAAGCATTAATAATTAAAGAAAAAGATACTATTAGAGATAATATGGAAAAGATTATTGCTCAAGACAAATCTGGTAGTAGAATGCTTAAGATATTTGAACATATTACTGCTTCTGAAAGCACTGATAAGACATTTAGCAAACCACAAAGTAGAAAATCAATTCTTATTACTGACTACTTTGTTGATAAGCCTTTAGAAGATATAGACAAAGCGATTTATATTTGCGAACGTGGAAAGAACAACATGGAGATATCAATTATTAATTATAAGCTTGAAAGAAAATATTTTAAAAATCCTGCAGAAGCAAATGAGTTAAAAGCTGTACTATATTATGAAAAGATGATGCTTGATAATTACTATAAAGCGAGAACATTAGTAAATGATAGTTTCTTTACAGATCCTGCTTCTAAGGCGGCTGTAGGTGATGAAATATCAGCTATGGTTTATAATACTTTAATTAGACAAGCATATAATGTTCTTTCAAAGGATAATCTATCTCTAGAACAAACTAATGAAGTAGAGGCAATTGTTTCTTTACTTACAGGTAATGAACTTAATAAACTTAAAGATAAGATTAACTCACTTGATGGAAAGAATAAGAAAGTTGCAATGAACATTTTCAAAGAAGTAGAGAAGAGAAAGTAAAATTAAAACAGCCTTCCTTTATCGAATGAATCGAAAAGGAAGGCTATTTTATTATGTTTTTTATCTGGCATATATTTGGTAATCCACGTTTGGAAAAATTTTATCTTTATATGAAATATCTTCCAAATATTCCTCGTTAATTTCATGCTTGTCTATCATGTTGGCTAAAGCATTAAAACGCCCTATATGGTCTTTTAAACGCTTGTGAGCATATTCTACCATCGTATTCATCGTGACGATAAACGGCCAATCCGAACTTTGTGCAAGTAATAGTTCTCTAGCACATTGATTAAGTGCTTTTCTTTCGAGGTCAGTTGGATTTGTAATACAACGAGCTAAATAACACATTCTTTCTCCTGCCTCATGAAGATGTCTATACATATAATCATTTCCTGGATTTATCCAAACTTCTGAATATCCGTGTGCACCCCAAGTAGATATTGCGGGCTGACATTCTTGTATATTTGGGTTTTTTTGTAAATACTCAGTTGGAGTGAAAAGTTCAAAAGTATCTTGATTATAATGGATCTTTTTAAACATAATATATATCCAGTAAGGACCTTCAAACCACCAATGTCCATATAATTCAGCATCATATTGACTTGTAATAACTGGTGGAATAATCATGTTGCCACAAGCTTGATTTATTTGATCTATCCTAGAATGAATAAAGTGATCGGCTTGTTCTTCTGCAATTTCCATGGCCCAGTCTGGATGATAATAATCTTTATCATTTGTCTTTCCGGTAATGCGATGATATTTAAGACCAGTGTCAACTCTGTGACCAGATTTTGCAACGAATGGTTTTATATATTCCCAGTCTGATTCAAAGCCTATATCTTTATAGAATTCTCTATAATTTGGATGACCTGGATAACCAGAAATACTACTCCAAACTTGCTCGCCACTTGTAAAGTCTCTTCCAAAAGCAACTATTCCCTTTGGAGAAATAATAGGTGCCATAGTTCCATATACTGGAGCAGGGGATGCATTGGTGATACCGTGACTCTCAAGAAAAATATACTTTATACCGAACTCATTAAGCGCATCTTCTAATTCTGGGATATATGCACATTCTGAAAGCCACATTCCGTTTGGATGTCGTCCAAATGCTTCTTCATAAACTTTAACACCATTTGCTATTTGGGCTCTTACTGCGTTTGGAGTGACATTAAGAAGTGGCAGAAAGCCGTGTGTTGCAGGACAAGCAATTATTTCTAAAACACCCATATCCTGGAATTTTTTGAATGCATTGATTAGGTTACAATTATATTGCCTTTTAAAAATCTTATATTGTTCTACAAATCTATGATAATAAAACTTTGCTAAATTGTTTTGGTCATTATGACCTTTTGTACGTCTTAGCTCTTTGTGGGCAAGCCAAAGACGCTCTACCAAATATTCTAGTGAGCGTTTTTGAAGTAAATCATCTGTGAGCATAGTAATAAGTGGTGCAGAGATATTCATAGTAATTTTAAATGGAATATTTTCATCTACAAGCTTTTGAAAATATTTAATAAGTGGTATATATGTTTCAGTTATTGCCTCGAAGAGCCAACGCTCTTCCATATATAGGTTACTTTCTGGATGTCTTACATAAGGTAGATGTGCATGTAGCACAAAATTTAAGTAGCCTTTTGGCATGTTTAGAATTCACCTCTTTTGATAAAAATAGCACCGCAAATACTACGGTGCCTAACTAAATAACATTGAGTTTTCAGAAGAACCCATAAAAGATTCAGAACTTCCAAGCATTTTTTGACCTTCAAATGCTGTATGATTTTGATTTTTGAATCTTGAATAATGCTCTTTTGAACCATATATTTTAATCTTTGATTTATTGGCTATGCATAAGTAATTTGCAAACAGAATCTCATCTGTATTGTAGCCAACAACTGGCTTACCAGATGGAACCATAGCTATATTAGATGTGTAAAGATTAACAAATTTTGATTTTGCAATTCTGCCAAGTTCTACTTGATAATTACATCCAGAATCTTCAACATCGATATAATAGTTGTTTGCAAATGGACTTACTGGAATAGAGTATGAGTAGTTATGTGTAAGATTTGTAATTTTAAGGACCGCAATACTGTTGTCATAATTAGCATATTTCCTGTTAAACTCTTTGATAGTTTTGTCGGATACTTCCCAATAACAGAACATACGAGTAGGGGACTGAACAAGCAAACGTATTAATGTTCGATTATAAGCTTTTGGTAATTCATAGTACTCTGACTTTAGTAATTGCACTTATACGCCCCTCCTTCACATAAAATTTATCTTTCGAATAGAAGAATGAAAAACTTTGCATACTCCCACATATCATCTCAATAACTATCATTTTACTATTACAAAAAGTGAATATCAACATTTTTTAAAATTTGTAATTATTTTGTTAATTTTCTCTTTACTGTTACCATAATGACAAAAATTATGGTAACAGCGCAGACCCCTAGAGACACAAGATTTGATTTAATTTTTGAAAAATCGAAATAGAAAAGTTGCATTTTGTGTCAAAAAATTTTCAAAAAAATTTTTGAAATTTTTTTAAGAAGTGTTTACATTAAAAATCAAATTATATACAATAAAAATTGTAAATGTTTGCGTAAGATTATTGATTTATTTTTTGATTTTTTTGTATTAAATCCTTGAATTTTGGCTGTCTAAAAACTTCCAAAAATTTATCAATTATTTTAAGAAACGGAAGATAAACTAGGGGGAAAAACTAATATGAGAATAATGATGCTTACATGGGAGTATCCACCAAGGATCGTTGGTGGTATAGCAAGGGTTGTTCATGACCTATCACACGTATTTGCAAAGCAGGGTCATGAGGTGCATGTAATAACATACAAAGAAGGAAACACAAAAGAATTTGAAAACGATGGAGGAGTTTTAGTTCATAGAATTGAAACTTATCCGATTAATGCCAATAATCTTGTAGATTGGGTTATGCAATTTAACTTCTGCGTTATTGAAAAAGCTGCAGATGTTATGAAAGAGTTCGGAAAATTTGACGTAATCCATGCTCATGACTGGCTAGTTGCTTATGCAGCTAGAGCTCTTAAAAATTCTTACAAGCTTCCGTTAGTTGCTACTATTCATGCTACAGAGAGTGGTAGAAACAAAGGAATTCATGATAAAAACCAAGGTTATGTTAATGATGTTGAATGGCTTCTTACTTATGAGGCATCAGATGTCATTTGTAATAGCTTATATATGAAAAATGAAATTCGTAATCTATTTGGTAAACCAATGGATAACATCCATGTTGTTCCAAATGGAATCAACACAACTAAGTTTGACGGCAAAGAGAGAGATTGGGATTTTCGTAGAAATTATGCAGCCGATAATGAAAAAATCGTTTTCTTTGCAGGTCGTATAGTTTACGAAAAAGGTATTCAAGTTTTACTTGATGCTGCTCCAAAAATTTTGCAAAACTATAATGATGTTAAATTTGTTATAGCTGGTAGGGGACCATGTTTGGATGATTTGAAAGCCCAAGCAGAAAGACTTGGAATTTCAAATAGAGTTTACTTTACTGGCTACTTAAACGATGTTCAAATTACAAAGATGTATAAGGCAATTGATGTTGCAGTATTCCCAAGTTTATATGAACCATTTGGAATAGTTGCACTTGAAGGCATGCTAGCTGGAGCTGCTACAGTAGTTTCAGATGCTGGTGGCCTTAATGAGATAGTTTCTCATGGTATTGATGGAATGAAATCATATGCAGGAAATTGCAATAGCTTAGCTGATTCTATTTTGGAAGTATTATTTAATCATGATTTGTGTGTTCAAATTGCAAAGAATGCACATGAAAAAGTTGTTAAAGAGTACAATTGGGAAATTATTGCAAAGAAAACAATGGAAGTTTATAAAACAACTATTAAGACTGCAAAAGCAAAAGCAGTTAAAGTTAAATTTGAGGAGAGTAAAGTTGCAAATGAAAAACTTTCTGCAGATGCTCCTACTCATGCAGCTAAAGATAATACAATTACCACTTCTAGTACAGACTCAGAAATTAGTGGAATACTTCCAAGCTTTAGAAAAGTTAAGGGAACAATTTAAATGTGAATAAGGGTAGATGAGCGTCTGCCCACTGTAATGGCGACTTTAGGTCGCCATTATTTATAATTAAATTTTTACAAAAGAAAGCGAGATTAAACAAATGAACAAAAAGATACTTATTTTTCTTTTAATTTTAATAATTTGTTTGCCTTGTGTATCATTTGGCGCTGTTGCTAACATGGTTGAAATTCCTTTAAAAAAGAAAGCAAATGATGCTGTGGACTTCATTGTAAATAAAACCACTTACCAAGATTGGCAAGCTACAAGTATATGTGGGAATTATTTGGTTATTTGTAATTTAAATTCAGAAGATGGCAAGGTTATTATTTATGTTTATGATAAAGAAAAGACACCATCTAACTACACTAAAGATATTCAAACAGTTAAGTCGGTAGATTTAAATGATGGTGAAACAGCGGTTACTTATAAGTATTATTCTTATGAAGAAATTGAAGATGAAGCTTTAAGCCAAGTGATGGAAAGAAAACTAAGAACAAAGATTACAGGATTTATACATCATGCAAATAGTGTAGAACTAGATAGCAATAGAAATATTTTAATAATCTCTGCTAGAACTCATTTACCTATATTCTTTAACTTCGATATGGACACTGGTTTTATTGAACAAATAGATTCTCCATTTAAGAGAAAATGCAAATATGTAAATGGAGATACCACAAGCTATACATGTGCAACGTCAATTGCTTATGATGAAGTAGAAGATAAGTTTTATATATTGTATGGAAAATGTCAGGTTGTTTACGTAGCGACAGCAGAAGAATTTTATAGTAATACTTTACTTAGCCATTTACAATCTTACACAATTTATCCTGGATCTGGATTAAAGCAACAGTGTAAATTCTATGATGGATACTTTATATATGGTTATGATCATAAAATTATGTTTTATGACTTAAGAAATCATGCATATGGTACAAAAGCAACTGCAAAGGTTTCTTATATCGATACAACCGAGGCCGAGCTTGAAGCATTCTCGTTTGATGGTGATGATTTATATGTATCGTTTAGAGATCAAGAAGCAGATTATGGTGGATATTCGATTAGAAAGACTAATGTAAATAAATCATTACTTGTAAGACATCTTATCAGATTTGATGGTAATGAAGGAACTGATGGCGGTACATACAACATGATTGGCATGGCAAAAATTAGCTCTTATACAGGAGGTGCACTCCCTACATCACAAAGACCAGGATATAAGTTCTTGGGTTGGTATACTGAAGAAGAGGGCGGAACAAAAATTACAGCAGATACACTAGTTGAAGGAGAGACTACATACTATGCTCATTGGAGACTAGAAAGTGAAGTGCCTTTTGAAGAAGAGGACATTGCAGTTATCCTAGATGTAAATGGCGGTCAAGATATTGAGAATGACTATTTTGAAGTAAAGAAAAATACAACTTATCAAAATTTAAAAGTAAATCTTCCAACTCCTGAAGCAGAAGATATTTGTGATACATTTGATGGTTGGTATACAGAGCCAGAAGGTGGAACCAAAATAACAGATAGCTATACATTCACAGAAGATATAATTTTGTATGCTCATTATGCAACAAGTCATCATACTTCGCTAGTTAATGCATTAGAACCAACTTGTGAAGAACCAGGCTATGTGAGCCACTACAGATGTTGGGTATGTGAAAAAAGATTTATAGATAGTGCTGGAACTGTTGAAGTAACTTTGGAAGAAGGAATGGTAGATGAAAATGATAATCAAATATTCATCGTTGCACCATTAGGACATACCTTGGTTAAACGTGATAGAGTTGATGCGTCAAGAACTTCTACGGGAACAGAAGAATATTATGAATGTAGTAGGTGTAACAAGAAATTTTTTGATAGTGATGCATTGTTGGTTGTGGAAAATGACAATGATTTAATAATCCCTATGATAGAGTCTGCACCTCTAAAAACTGATGAACCATATGATATTATTTTGTTTTGGGGACAATCAAATATGGTTGGTTATTGTGGAAAAAACGCAAGTGAAAGAAAGAAAGATACAAGATATGATTATCTAGATGCAGAAGATGTTGCATCATATTCTAAAAAAACTGGTATAGATGAAGTGCTACTAAGTAATAGCCCAAAAACAAACTTTGTAAAGATTCCACAAATTCCTCAATCTGCATATCAATATAATTATTTAGAAAATGCATTTGAGGAATTAGATGAATCTACAAAATATATTGGAGAACAATTAATATATAATACAACAAATAATACACTTAGATTTGCTGAAAGTGGAGAAAATGCATCATTAGAAAAGTCATTTGGAACTAATATAGTTCAAAATTTCTGTAAGACATATTATGAAAAAACAGGAAGAAATATTATAGCAGTACACTGTGGAAACGGTGGAGAAGCTATACGTCACTTTTTACCTACAACAGATACAGACTATGTTGATCCAAGTAATAAGCATATCTTTGAATCAATGAAAGAAAAATATAATAGTGCTGTAGAATTAGTTGAAAGTCAAAATGGCATTGTCGGAGCAAAGATGTATGTTTGCTTTCAAGGAGAGTCAAATGCCTCGGCTGGAACAGAGACAGCTGATTATAAAAGTTACTTCTTAAAAGTGCATAATTATTTGAAAGATGAACTAGGAATATCAAAGGGAATAATAATTGAAACCTCTCATGGATATGGTATTGAGGGTATGAATGAGAAAGTGCAAAAAATTCATAAAGCTCAAGTACAACTTGCAAAAAACAATAGCGATATTTTACTTGGCTCATCATATTCATATGATAGATATATTCCAGACGAAACAACATATAATGGTTCTTACATGCCTAGTAGTTTGTATATTAATGCAAGTAGTGGAACAAAATACAAATATGAAAATGCTATAAAGAAAGCTCGCTATTCAATAGTAATGACAGAGCCTTATACACATTTTACTTCACCGGCATTGTCACAAATAGGAAAAGAAACGGCATTAATTTTAGGAGAAGAAATAGTACATACAGATCATACTTTAGAGATGACAGAAGGGGTTCAGCCAACATGTGAAACTTCAGGAATAGCAGATTATTGGACATGTACTAGATGCGGAAAAATGTTTGCAGATATTAGTGGAGATACAGAAATAGAAGAACCACAAGTATTGCCAGCTTTAGGACATGATTATGGAGAATGGGAAGAAGTAACACCAGCAACATGTACTGAGTCAGGTGAAGAAAGAAGAATATGTTCAAGAAATAGTTCGCATATAGAAACAAGAGAGATAGCACCTACAGGACATGTATCAGGAGATGTAGTAATAGAAAATGCTGTTTCGGCTACATGTACAGAGAGAGGACATTGCGATGAAGTAATATACTGCACAGAGTGTGGAGCAGAACTTTCAAGAATTCAATTAGAAGCAGAAGCATTAGGACATGACTATGGAGAATGGGAAGAGGTAACACCTGCAACATGTACTGAGTTAGGAGAAGAAAGAAGAGTATGTTCAAGAGATAGTTCACATATACAAACAAGAGAAACACAACCTATAGGACATGTATCAGGAGATGTGGTAATAGAAAATGAAATACCAGCTACATGTACAGAAGCAGGATCATATGACGAAGTAGTATATTGTACAAAATGTGAAATAGAACTTTCAAGAAAAAATGTAGTAACAGAAGCATTAGGACATAACTATGGTGAGTGGGAAGAAGTAACACCTGCAACATGTACCGAATCAGGAGAAGAAAGAAGAGTATGTTCAAGAAATAGTTCGCATATAGAAACAAGAGAGATAGCACCTTTAGGACACACATTAGTAAAGAAAAATAAAGTTTCTGCAAAGTGTGAGACAGCAGGAAGAAAAGCATATTGGATTTGCTCGGTATGTAGTAAGATGTTTTCAGATTCTAATGGAGTAACAGAAATAGAAGCTCCAGAAGTAATACCAGCATTAGGACATAACTATGGAGAGTGGGAAGAAGTAACACCTGCAACATGTACTGAATCAGGAGAAGAAAGAAGAGTATGTTCAAGAAATAGTGCTCATACAGAAACTAGAGAAATACCACCGACGGGACATGTATCAGGAGATGTGGTAGTAGAAAATGAAATACCAGCTACATATACAGAAGCAGGATCATATGACGAAGTAATATATTGTACAAAGTGTGGAGTCGAGCTTTCAAGAAAGCATAAAACAATAGATGCTTTAGAAATAATGAAAGGTGATTTAGACAACGACAAACATATTACGATTCGTGATGTTAGACTACTTCTTCAAGAATATATAAATGCTGGAAATAGTAAAATGTGGAGTGAAATTGATTTAGCCATAAAGGACATGAATGATGATCAAAAAGTAGACATTATTGATGTAAGAATTTTATTACAGCTTTATATTAATTCTTAAATTTTATATAGTATTTTATAGGCGGAATTTTTTAGTAAAAATTCCGCCTTTATTGGTATTTCAATTGACTTTTAGCTACTTGTATGTTAGTTTAGCATTGAAAATCTGAAAAGGAGGGATCTTTTGCATGGATAATTCTCTGCTTAGGACCAAGAAAGTATTATCAGTCTGTATGGAGACGACAGCTGGCGGACGTAACTATTCTGGCGGTTTGGGTGCTCTTTATGGAGATACTACAAGAACGATGTATCGGCTTGGTGCATACTTCATTGCTGTGACGCCCATTTACAAGAATGGCTATGTTCGGCAGTATGTGAGCAGTGACTACGTGAAGGACGAGTTTCCGGAACAGAATCACAACGAAGACTATGTTGACACAGGAATTGTCATTTCCGTTCCTATGATTAATCGTGAGATTAAGGTTCGGGTTTGGCAGCACAGGACTTTGAAAAACGCGTACGGTATCGATTCTAACCTTCCTGAAAATGGAGAGTTCAGTGAGATTACCAACAACCTTTATGGTGAATATGGCATTGGAGGGTACAACGGAGAAGAACAGCGTCTTATGCAGGAAATTTTGCTTGGTGTTGCTTCCGTCAAGCTCTGTAAGGAGCTTAAGTACAACTTTGACATTCTTCACCTCAATGAAGGACACGGTGTTTTTGCAGCAATCTACATGATTTCGGAGTTTATGAAGTCTGGCAAGAGCTTTGAAGAGGCACTTACTATTGTTAAGCATAAGACTGTTTTTACGACCCACACGCCTATTTGGGCAGGGAACAAGAGCCGTCACCTTGATATGCTTATGAAGCTTGGTGCAAACCTTGGGCTTTCTTATGACCAGATGAAGTACATTGGCTCTTTTGACGATTCTGACTATCAGTTTGGATCTACTGTAGCGGCACTTCGTGTGTCCAAGATTTCCAATGCTGTTGCGATGCGTCATCAGGCCACTTCCCACGAACTTTGGAAAAACGTAAGTCGTAGTTGTCCCATCACTTATATCGACAATGGTGTTGATATCGACTTTTGGCAGGAAGAAGAGATTCGTAGGGCATACAATATTTTCTCGTATAGGGATCTTTTGGAAGCCCACAAGAACAATAAGATTCGCCTGGTTGATGAAATTGAGAAACGCAATGGTGTGAGGCTTGATCCTAATTCTATTATTATCGGTTTTGCAAGACGGGTTATTGCTTATAAGCGTGCAGACCTTATCTTTACCAATATTGAGCGGTTTGAGCGTTTGATCAGCAAATATAATCTCCAGATTGTATTTTCCGGCAAAACGCATCCAAAGGATAATGGAAGTAAGGAAATCCTGAAGAAGCTCTACAATATGACGAAACGTTATCCTAAAAATGTGGTGTTCCTGCAGGACTATGATGTGACTGTTGCTAAGTTTATGACCAGAGGTTGTGACGTATGGCTTGGCAACCCTGAAATTCCGCTTGAAGCCTGCTCGACTTCTGGTATGAAAGCTGCTTCTAATGGTGTTATCAATCTTTCTACTGCTGATGGCTGGTGGTTTAGGAGCTGCCGTTATGGAGTCAATGGCTGGACCTTTGGAGATCCTTATCGTAGCGATGTCTTCGTTGATGCTGAAAGGCTTTACAATGCCATTGAAGGCAAGGTAATGCCTGCTTATAGCGACAAGAAAGCCTGGGCTCACATGATGCTGGCATCTATCTATACCGCCAATGAAGAATGTTCGACTGAACGAATGTGTAAAGACTATTACGCATACATTTACAATGCTCCTTATTTTGGTTAATATCTGGAGCACCCCCCCACAAACCTTGTTTTGTGGGGGATTTTTTAGTTCATATTGAAGATTTACATAATGTATGATATAATGCTTTTGGGAAAAATAAAGAAAGGAGGAGGAATAAATATGATGGACGTAGTCCTTTTTATTCCTCGGCTCATTGCCGAATTGGCTTTAGCCATTTGGGGGTTCATTTCGTTGGCCTTCGAAGCGGCGAAAATATTTTTCGGCAACCTGCTCCCTGGTGTGGGGCCAAATGCTACGGCGATAACAGGTTTCTTCGTCGTGGTAATCATCTTATCTTTCCTGCTTCGAAAGCAGATGGGGGGATTCTTTAAAGGATTCTTCTCTATCCTGCTAGTAGTTGTGGGAGGATATCTTCTGTGGCAGTTGTCACCAATTGGAGTCATTATTACAGGGATATATGGTATTCTCGTAGCCACAGAAGTTGTAGCTGATCGCCCGTGGATGAGCACGGTCCTGGGCGTGATGTGGGTATTTCTCATCGTGCTGAAACTCGTAAGGTAATCCCTTACGAGTTTTATTTTTCAATAATCGCTAAAATAAATTTTACTTGCCAAAAAAAATAATTTACTTTACAATTGTGGGAGTGATGTTATATAGTATTTACTTGTTGTAAAAAATTCTTTTAAAGGAGCATGTCATGCCAAAATATTTAGTAATAGTTGAGTCGCCTGCAAAGGCTACTACAATTAAGAAAATACTTGGAAGTAATTATACAGTAGAAGCATCTATGGGACATATTAGAGATTTGCCCAAATCTCAAATAGGCATAGATTTTGAAAATGATTTTGAACCTAAATACATCAATATTAGAGGAAAGGCCGAGCTAATTAAAAAGCTTAAAAAGGATGCAGAAAAATCAGATAAAGTTTTTCTAGCAACTGACCCTGATCGTGAGGGAGAAGCTATAGCTTGGCATTTAGCATATTTATTAGGTATAAGTCCAGAAGACAGATGTAGAATAACATTTAATGAAATTACAAAGACAGGTATTACAAAGGCGATTAAAGAGCCTAGATCATTAGATTTAAATCTAATAGATGCACAGCAAGCCAGAAGAGAACTAGATAGAATAGTAGGTTATAAAATTAGTCCTTTGCTATGGAAAAAAGTAAAGAGAGGACTATCTGCTGGAAGAGTTCAATCTGTTGCTGTAAAAATAATAGTAGATAGAGAAGAAGAAATAGAAAAATTTGTTCCAGAAGAATATTGGTCTTTAGATGCAAATTTTATTGAGAAGAAAAAGACATTTGATGCTAAGCTTATTTCTTATGATGGAAGTAAGATAGAGATTCATTCAGAGAAAGAAATGAATCATATTTTGGATAGTCTTGAATCAAAAGACTTTATTGTAAAAGAAATCAAATATGGTGAGAAGAAGAGAAATCCAGCCCCACCATTTACTACTAGTACACTTCAACAAGAAGCTTCTAGAAAATTAGGATTTGCAATTAAAAAGACAATGTCTGTTGCTCAAACATTGTATGAAAGTGGATTTATTACCTACATGAGAACAGACTCAACAAGAATTTCTGAAGAAGCAAGGGCTCAAATCAAAGAGCAAGTTATAAAAAAATATGGCGCAGATTATTATGAAAATAGGTACTTTAGAGCTTCTAAAGATGCGCAAGACGCACATGAAGCTATTAGACCTTCATATGTAGATAGAACACCAGATATAATTAAACCGCAATTATCTAATGATCAATACAAACTATATAAACTTATATATGATAGACTTTTAAGTTCTCAAATGTCACAAGCTATTTATGATACAATGACAGTAGACATAGAAGCTGGAAAAGCAGGATTTAGGGCAAATGGTTCTAAGATTAGATTTGCAGGTTTCATGGCCTTATATGTAGAGGGAAATGATGAAGCTTTGGAAGAAAAAGATGTTATTTTACCTGACTTAAAAGAAGGTCAAAAGCTTACAGTTAAAGAATTAAAACCTGAACAACATTTTACAGAGCCACCTCCAAGATACACAGAAGCAAGCTTAGTTAAAGCATTGGAAGAAAGAGGCATAGGTCGTCCAAGTACTTATGCACCAACAATTACAACTATTATAGACAGAAGATATGTAGAAAGAGAAAAGAAACAGCTTAAACCTACAGAGCTTGGCAAAATTGTAAATACACTTCTATCAGATAACTTTAAAAATATAGTTGACGAGGAATTCACGGCTCAAATGGAAAATAGATTAGATGAAATCTCTGAAGGAAAAATGCTTTGGAAGAAAGTAATAAGAGAATTCTATGAACCATTTGAAAAGAATTTAGAAGAAGCGGAAGAGAAGCTTAGCAAAGTAGAAATAAAAGATGAAGTATCTGATGTTGTATGCGATAAATGTGGTAAACTGATGGTTTATAAAATAGGAAGATTTGGAAAGTTTTTAGCTTGCCCAGGATTTCCTGAATGTCGAAATATAAAACCAATTATACAAAAATTAGATATACCTTGTCCAAAATGTGGAGGAGAAATCCATATAAGAAAGAGCAAAAGGGGAAAGAAGTACTATATTTGTGCTAACAATCCTGAAAAATGTGATTTTATTGCATGGAATGGTCCGGATAAAAATGGAGTAATAAAGCCAGCTGAGTTAAATGCAAGTGAAAAGAAACCTAGAAAAAAGACTACAAAGAAGACGACTACTAAGAAAAGGGCAAAAAAGAGTAGTTCAAAAGAATAAAATAGTAATAAAAGAGCCAGTTTGGCTCTTTTTATTGTTTTCTCTAGTTGACAAAAATAGTTAACGATAATATAATTACAATGTCTTTATAGACTACAATATTTTTTCCGGCAACTGAAGGGAGGAGTGCTTGTAGGCCGGCTGTATCAACGACTTGAATGCATAAGGAGAAAAAGCATGGAGAAGATGACATTCAAAGAAATGGTTAATAATACCATTTCCATGACCCCAGAGGAGCTAATTACTCGGAGAGTGGAGACCATAAAAAGGGTGATTAGCCCAGGCGGATTGCAGGAAGAAGCTGCAAAGGAAGCCTTCAAAGAAGTTGACGTCGAAGAATTCCTTCGGCACGTTCGAGACGTGATGATGAAGGCGGGGCCTGAAATCCAGAAAATCAAACGTGCTTACGTCACCAATGACCTTAAGACGAGGTATAGACTGCAGGCAGTCTCAAGGGAACTCATGTACATCCATCCTCGTTACACCATTTTGGTTGAGAAGGATGAAAAAGACGGGGTCCCAGTTGAGGATGCGTGGGTAATCAAGGCAGTTTTGAACACCAAATCTATGATTGCCAGATTCAGGGAATTCTTTGAGGAGTGCGGGTTCGAAAATGTCGCTGTTAATTCTTTCCATGGTATTTTCCAGAGCATGGATACCAGAGGTGGAATCGACGTGGCATTCGTTTCCTTCGAGGAATATCTGGAAAAATATGGTGACCGAAATGACTGGTTCATGTTTGCAGACAAGACGTTCGCAATTCTGGAAGGAGGAGTCCTTTTTATTACGAGCGTTGAATGGAAAGGCTACGTCGGGCTCAAAT
>JAEEGL012059143.1_pt1 | contig 30796 bp, 27 predicted proteins | sample 9134231 | NCBI WGS metagenome assembly JAEEGL01 (sample SAMN16246548, study PRJNA631951) | gut metagenome | biome: gut microbiome; feature: rumen; material: fiber-attached | host: Bos | place: Iran: Karaj | collected 2018-10 | reverse complement strand
TGCGGGACCGGAGCAACCGGTCCCGTGGTAGCGGAAGTTGGACTTGAACCCACGACCTATCGGGTATGAACCGATTGCTCTAGCCAGCTGAGCTATTCCGCCGTGACGCGCGAAAAGACGCTTTTCCGCGCGTGCCTAAACATTCTAACATACGATTATTGTTTTGTCAACTGTTTTTTCAAGAAAAATATTCCTTATAAAACGGCGTACGTTTTACCGCAAACGAGCGTGATTTCGCCCGTTTCCGTAAGATAATTCTTCACGCCGTCCGTGAGGGTCGCGATCTTGTCGGGAAGCTCGACCCTTACCTCTTTACCGCGCTCTCCCTCGAGCGTCAGAGTCTCGAGTTTTCCGTCACCCCAGCTTGCCGAGACAGTCACGTTTCCTCTCGCTCTCAACCCCTTGAAAGATCCGTCCTTTATATTGTCCGGCAGAGCGGGAAGGATCGAGATCATGCCCTCGTGGCTTTGTATCAGCATCTCCGCGATCGCGGCGGTACCGCCGAAGTTGCCGTCGATCTGGAACGGCGGGTGATTGTCGAGCAGATTAGGCAGGGTAGAGTTCGTCAGAAGAGCCCGCAGATTGTCACCGACGCCTTTTCCGTCTCTGAGTCTTGCGAACAGATTGATCAGCCACGCGCGGCTCCAGCCGGTGTGACCGCCGCCCTGCGACAGCCTTCTGTCCATCGTCACCCTGATCGCCTTGTAAAGCTCTGGCGTCTTTCTCGTTATCTGAGCAGCTGGGTAGAGTCCGAACGCGTGAGAGATATGTCTGTGACCCGGCTCGTATTCCTCGTAATCCTCGACCCATTCCATCAGCTGCCCGTACCTGCCGATCTTCATTTTCGGCATCCTGGCTCTGATATCCGAGACTTTGGCTTTCAGTTCCGGATCGAGCCCGAGTTTGTCCTCGATCTCGACGTACATATCGAACAGACCGCCTACGATCTGAACGTCCATAGTCGGGGAAACGGTAAGGTGAACGAAGCACTTTTCTCCCGTCTCGGGGTCGATCTCGGCGTACGCGTTTTCCGGAGAAGTCGACGGACCGGTCATCATCTCGCCGTTCGGACCCTCGAACATGATCCCGGTAAAGAACTTCGCCGATTCTTTGATGAATTCATATGCAACGTCCTTGAGAAATACCTCGTCGCCGGTGAACAGATAATGCTCCCACATGTGATAGCAGAGCCACGCTCCGCCGAGCGGCCAGAGTCCCCAAAGTCCGTCCGCGGCGGCAGCGAAGCCGTAGATGTCCGCGACGTGGTGAACGACCGTTCCTTCGGTTTCGTAGTTCTCGCGCGCGACTTTTCTCCCTCCGGGCAGCAGGACCTCGTTCATATAAGTGAACAGCGCGCCGCAGCATTCCTGTATGTTAGCGACCTCGGCGTGCCAGTAGTTCATCTGCAGATTAATGTTGGTGTGATAATCGGAATTCCACGGTGCTTTTATGCCGTCCGACCATACGCCCTGAAGGTTCGCGGGAAACGTGTCCTCGCGTGACGACGACACGAGCAGATACTTTCCGAAATTGAAGTAAAGCGACAGCAGACCCGTGTCTTCCGCGTGCTCGTCGGCTGAGAGCCGCTCAAGCCGTTCGCTGACCGTCATTTCTTCGATCGCGGGATCGTCCTCACCGAGTTCGACGTCGGAACGCTCCATGATCGCCGAGAAATCTTCGATATGTTCTTTCCTGAGCGCTTCGTATCCTTTTCGGGCGTTTTCAAGATATCTGTCCGTGTCAAGCCCGGGATCTCTGAACGAGGTCACGATCGATACGTAGACTTCAGCGTAAGTCGCGCCGGAAAGAACGAACGATCCGTCCTCACGCGGTTCCGAACTACCGTCCGTTTTCACGATGAAGGAAAACCTGAACTTCTCATCGCCTGCGGCGACCGCGCAGTATGCGTCCCCTCTGACTCCGCCGTCCGTTCCGCTGACCGTTATGCTCTCGACGTTTTCACGCTTGAATCCGAACGAAACCGGGTTTTCGGGGTCGCAGTCGATCTTCATACAGACGAGCTTCGCGGGATGCGATACGAAATATTCGCGCGAATAATCCTTCCCGCCGACCGAATAACAGACGTTAAGCACGCCTTTTTCAAGGTCGAGATATCTCTTGTAGTTCCCGGGTTCTCCGTCGCCGTGAACGGCGACGAACATCTCTCCCGCCGCCTCGTACGAGTCGATTTCAAAAAAAGCGTCCTCAAAGTTGGCGTGCGCCCACCTTTCAGCTTCAAGGCATCTGCCTTCGAGAAACATTTCGCGCAGGGTGCGCAGCTTGTCCATATAACCGGGAACGTAAGTCTCACGCGGACCGCCCGCCCAGATCGTTTCTTCGTTGAATGAAAGCCTCTCTTCGCGGACTCCGCCGTATACCATAAGCCCGATCGAACCGCATCCGAGCGGCGACGCGTTTTCCCAGTTGTCGGCGGGATTTCTCAGCTTCAGTATGCCGTTTCTCATTCGTCTTCCGTCCCTTCGTCTTCTTTTTTTTCTTCTGTATCGTCTTTTTTCTCGGCTTTTTTTACCGTCCGTCTGACGGCTTTGACCCCGGCGAGCGGGTTTTTGTCCATCGCTTCTTCCATGTTCTTGTTCGCACCGTGCGTGTAGATCTGAGTCGTGTTCAGCTGCTCGGGACCGAGTATCTCCTTCAGCACTCTGATATCGACCTGTCCGGTCTGATACATCAGCGTCGCCGCGGTGTGGCGCAGTTTGTGGGTGGAGTAATGCTTGTTTTCAAGTCCTGCGCGGTCTAGATACTTGTACACGATCCACTGGATCGTCTTCACGCTCAGCCTGTTGAATCTGCCGTGCTCCGAGAGAAACAGGGCGTTGCCGTCTTTAGCCGACTTCATCGCCATCCTCTTGGGCAGATAAGCCGAAAGCGCATCGCGGCAGGCGTCGTTGAGATAGATGATCCGCTCTTTGGATCCTTTACCGACGACTCTCAGCGATTTGAAATCGTCACTGATATCAGAAATATCTATCCCGGCGAGTTCGGACAAACGCATCCCGCAGTTCAAAAAGAGGGTAAGAATGGCAAAATCACGTTCGACGGTCTTCGACTCGCGGTCGTTACGCACGGCGTCGAGCAGTTCAAGGCTCTCGTCGATCGAGAGGTGCTTGGGAAGCTGCTTTTTCTTTTTCGGAGTTTCTATGTTGACGCACGGATTCGATTCGAAATAGTTTTTCTTTACCGTCAGATATTTGTAAAACGATTTCACGCTCGACAGCTTGCGCGCCTTGGTCGTATTGCCGTCGTGCCTGACGGTATCGAGAAAATACAAAAAGTCGTAGACTGCGACCGTGGTCACCCGTTTGTAGAAGTCGAGGTCGATATCTCTGATATCGAGTTTCTCCGCTTTTTCATCGGTAAACTTTTCGCCTCGTTCTCTGAAAACGAGGAACCGGGTGAACATGCGCAGATCGAGAAGATACTCGTCTACGGTTTTCTGCGAACAGCCCTGGATCGACCTCTTGTACATGGCGAATTCACGCACCGGGGCAGGGAATTCGGAAATATCAGGCGAACCCACAACAGTATCCTCCCGTCTTAAAATTTCTGATTATATTATACTTCAAACTGTTATGAAATAATGGATAGTTTGTAAATTTTGCTTGTACGGTGTTGTCTTTCAGTTTAAAAAACAATAAAATAATATTCGCAGACAACTGACGTTTGAAAGGACAGTACGGCCGATGAAAACTTTTTGGAAAGAGAACTCCAAAACGATAACAAGACTTTGGCTTTACCAGTTTGCCGCGGCGTTCATGGGAATAATCCTGAGCTTTGTCTCCGCGAATATGTCGGAGGTTTTCACTCTGATTTTCTGCGTCGTCACGGTTTTGTTTTATCTTTGTCTGATCTATATGGTCATGTGGGAAGCGGGCGCCACCGACAAGATCAAGATAGACGGAGGCAGAGCGGAGTATAAACCCATGAAGGGGCTGTTTATCTCCCTGTTCGCAAACGTCCCGAATTTTATCCTTTTCATCCTCATCCTTATCGGCTATATTTTCGGAAATAAATCGGGCGCCTTCAGACAGGAGTGGGGCGGGAATCTTTATTTCGCGGCAAAGTCCGCCGCACTTATCTGGGAATCCATGTACAACGGTCTCGTGACCCTTTATTCTCCCAATAATCCCGTGATCTTCTTCCTCATGATCCTCCCGGCGCTTTTCGTATGTACCGGAGGCTATTTTCTCGGTCTCAGAAACTTCAAGATACTGGGCGGGAAATTCGCTCTCGGGAAAAAGAAAGAAAAGAAGAACTGATACGAATAAACCTCTTAAATTGCCGTCCTGTTATTGACATTCAAAACAGTTGATGTTATTATATTTTAAGGCGGTTCGCGCACTTTTTCGAACGCGGACCTAAATCTTGAAAGGGAAGCCATCGCTCTATGGAAACAAAAAGAAATCTTAATTACTTTATCGCTCCCCCCATCTCGATCGCTACTCTGATCGGCCTTATCATCACCGTCGTTGCGATCGTGCTTATATTCTTCCCCAGTACGAGGATCATCGGCATCATCGCCCTGATCATCGGGCTCGGAATTGCCGTATTTACTTCCGGCGGAAAGGCGACCGACACCGATATCGAGTTCCAGGCGGTGGAATTCACCAAGGATCTTGAAGAAGATTCAATGAAGAAGAACGAAGTCTTCGAAAAGAATTTTCTCAAGACGATGAAGCCGCTGAATCTCCGCGGATTCGACTTTGACGAATCGCTTCCCGATTTCCATTACAAGAGAGGGCGCGACGGCACTCACAGGACGAATTATTATATGGGCGCCAACCTCATCTTCACGAGTGAAAAAGTATATATTTATTCAAGGCATTTCTCCCTGACCGACGAATCTCACAATGAAGTGAATTCCGTCTCTTACAGATATTCCGACCTCAGCCACGCTGAACTCGAACAAAGAACGTTCAAAGGAAAAGCGGGAAAACTCGACGTTGACGTTCCGCTTTATATCTTCAAACTTTTCAATGCCGCCGGCGATTGCGTGTTCAATATGTATATCAATTACGGCGCCGACTCCGATCTTGCCGTTGAGAACACCAACAGGACCATAAGAGTCAGATCCGAAGAGCTTCACAAGCTCGCCGATGAAAAGGCTCAGAAGATCGCCGCTTTCCGTGCCAAAGTCGCCAAGGAAGCCGCGGAAGAGAAAAAGAACGCGAAGATCGAAGAGCCCGCTCCTGTCGAAGAACCCGAACCGGTCGAAGAACCCGCTCCTGTCGAAGAACCCGCTTCTGTCGAAGAGCCCGCTCCTGTCGAAGAGCCCGCTCCGGTCGAAGAACCCGCTCCGGTCGAAGAACCCGCTCCGGTCGAAGAACCCGAGCCCGTCGAGGATCCTGCTCCCGCAGAGGATGAATGATCTCTTCGATAATTTCGTAAATAACAAAATTCAAGATACAAAGGAAGGGAAAGTAAATGAAATTCTGTCCTAACTGCGGCCAGCAGCTCGAGGACGCCGACGTATTCTGCCCCAACTGCGGCCAGAACACCGAGGCGGTTCAGGAAAACGTTCAGCCCGAACCTCAGTTTACCCCCGCGCCTCAACCCCAGCCTCAACCTCAGCCGCTTTATCAGGCTCCTCCGTTCAGCGCGCCTGCCTCAAACGAGACCGGCCTCAATCAGCCGATCCTCGAGCTGAAGCGCACGGCGACCTCCGCTCCGTTTATTATCGGCGCGATACTGTTCACCATTTCCGCGATCCTCAGTATCATCACGTCCATAGTGGCGTCCCCCATGTTTTATGAATTGATACAAGATTTTCTGTATTCTCAGAGGATAAACGTTTCATTGGTTTCTCTGAACACTGCATCGTCTGTCATCTCGGCTGTTATTTCCAGCATCCCGACCTTGCTCGTCATCCTCGGCCTGTGGCTGACGGTCGGTGCGGGAGGCAATAAGAATAACGACCGTATGTCCACAGCCGGTCTTACGATCATCAAGGTCATCCAGATCATCGGCCTCATCGGCGTGTGCATCGGCTTCGGCGTCCTCTTTATAGCGTGTATCGTCGGTCTGATCGCTCTCGGAGTAAACGGCGGCAGCTATTCCGGCCCCGGCCTTGCCGTCCTGCTCGTCTGCTTCCTGCTTCTTATCGCGGCTTTCGTTTTCGTTTTGATCTTCCTGATCAAAGTCCTCAAGACGATCGGCGCTGCAAAGAAAGTCGCCGCGACCGGTATGCCGAACAAGGGAGCTTCCGGCTTCGTAGCCGTTATGCTGTTCATCGCCGGTATCTCCGGAGTCATATCCGCGCTCATACTGTTCTTCTTCTCCGCTGTTCTGGGAGATCTGCTCTACGATCTCAGCCGTGAGATCAGGATCGACTCCTCGATCCTTGAGGCGCTCATTTCCCGCTTTGCGCTCTTCGGAGGTATCTCGTCTCTCCTTTCTGCCCTTGCGAATATCTTCTTCGGTATCACCATCTTCAAATTCAAGGGCGCTATGAACAGACTCAGCGGCAGATAATCGGTAAAAATCGACGCGTCCCGTTCCGTTTGACAACGGAGCGGGACGTTTTTTTCGGAATTTTGATTTTGGTATTGAAAAAACCAGATTGTTGTGATAGAATATTTAAGTCTTCACGGAGAGGTATCGAAGCGGTCATAACGGGGCTGACTCGAAATCAGTTTGTGGGAAACCACACGAGGGTTCGAATCCCTCCCTCTCCGAAAAGAAAAAGTCGCGTGAGCGGCTTTTTCTTTTTGTTCTCTTCACTCTTCTCTCTTCGTTCTTCACTTTTCTCTCTGCCTCTCGCGCGACTTTTTCCAGAGAAGAGAGAAAAGAGAAAAGAGAAGAGAATCGGTAGCTTTGCTTTGCAAAGCATTGATTTAATTGAATTTCTCTTGTATAATCTAAGTATACGGAGGTGAACGTATGGACAGCCTATTACTCGATAAATCGCTGGAATTTGCATCGCAGGTCGTTTTGTTTTACGAAGAATTTTCAAAGAGCAAAAAAGACACAACGATCGCCAAACAGCTTCTCCGTTCCGCTACGTCTATCGGAGCGAATATAAACGAAGCCGTTTACGGCAACAGCAAAGCGGATTTTATTGCAAAACTCCATATCTCTTTAAAGGAAACCGGCGAGAGTATTTATTGGCTTTCTCTCCTAAACCGCACCAGTGTTTTTGAGTATAACTATGATTCTTTGTTGTCGCAGGCAGAAGAAATCAAACGTATGCTTATCGCTTCTATCAATACGGCAAAAGGTAATAGAAATGAAAAATGACGTGATAAATCATTACGACTCTTTGATAGATGAAAACAACGACCCTGTTTCCGATCCTCAACCACTTAAGGAATATATGGACAAATGGGATGGCAAGGCATTTTTAGATGCATTGGCACTTGATGGCACTAAATCCGTTCTCGAAATCGGTGTTGGAACAGGTCGACTTGCCCTTAAGGTTGCGCCGCAATGTAAAGAATATTATGGCATTGATATATCTCCCAAAACAATTCAAAGAGCAAAGAGCAATTTACAGAAAATAGACAATGTCACTCTTCTACTCGGCGATATAGAGAACTATTCGTTTGACAGAGGTTTTGATGTAGTATATTCTTCATTGACGTTTATGCATATTAAAAACAAAAAAGGTGTAATTGATAAGATTTCTCATTTGCTTACACAAGGTGGTCGTTTCGTCTTGTCCATTGATAAGAGTCAAAACCAATTTCTTGAATACGGCAGCAGAAAAATCCGGATTTATCCCGATACGGTCGAAAATATTGAAAAGTGTGTCTTATTTTCGGGTCTTAAAACAATTGAAAAAACAGAAACGGATTTCGCCCATATTTTTGTGATTATGAAGAACACGTGAGTTCGAATCTATCTGTCAAAAACGCAAATCCGTCTTTTTTGTATCCCATAGAATTGAAAAGGGATTCGAACGGTGCGGACAGAATGTCGGTTTCGTATTCGTTCGCTACTGCTGTCCGCTCGAATTCCGCGCCTGAGCGCGAAATTCCTGAAGTATCCGCACATTTATTTCCCGCGCCCTGACCGAGCGACCTGTGCGGACAGAATGTCGTTTCCGTAATCGTTCGCTACCGCTGTCCGCTCGAATTTCGCGCTTGAGCGCGAAATTCACAAAGTCTCCGCAACACGTTTCTTCGCGAGAGAAAAGCTGCCCCAAAACTATTCAATCAACACCGAGGTACAACGATGAACAAGCCCGACTTTATCATCCGTCCGGAAAGACCGGACGACTACCGAACTGTCGAAAATCTCGTCAGAGAGTCCTTTTGGAACGTCTACCGGCCCGGATGCAGCGAGCATTACGTGATCCACGTGCTTCGCGACGATCCCGCATTCGTTAAGGAACTAGATCTCGTTATAGAACTGGACGGCGAGATAATCGGGCAGAATATGTTTATGAGGACCGTTATCAACGCCGACGACGGTACGGACGTTCCCGTCCTGACCATGGGACCGATCTGTATCGCGCCCGAACTGAAGCGTAAGGGATACGGCAAAGCGCTCCTCGATCATTCTCTCGAAAAAGCCGCTTCTATCGGCTTCGGTGCGGTCTTGTTCGAGGGTAATATATTGTTCTACGGAAAGAGCGGGTTCGATTACGCTTCAAACTTCGGTATCCGTTATCACGACTTGCCTGAAGACGCGGATTCGTCTTTCTTTCTCTGCAAAGAACTTATCCCCGGCTATCTCGATCACGTTACCGGAGTATACCGGACGCCCGCCGGCTATTACGTCGACGACGCCGACGTCGAAGAATTCGACGGCTCGTTCCCCCCGAAAGAGAAAAAGAAACTCCCGGGACAGATCTTCTGACCCGTCGCTTCGCCTGTCTTCCGCTGTCTTAATCAAATAACGATCAAAAGCCATCTCTTTGCCCGGAGCCGGAGCGAAAAGATGGCTTTTTCACGGCCGCGGGGTCAGGGAAAAGTTGACTCCGCCTTTAAGATTTAGTATAATGAATATAAATTACTGGGTAGGAGGAAAATATGAAAAAAAGGATCACGGCGCTTCTCCTCACGGCGGTCATGATCTGCGGCGTTCTCGTTTCATGCGTGTCGGGACGGCCGTCCGCCGTCAGAGAGATCCCGCTCATTCACGAACCGGAATTCGGCGGTGTCTATATCAAGCTGACCATCGACGAATTCAACGCGAAGGGATACGAATACGGCGACAGCGTGAACGTGACTTTCTCAAACGGATATACTCTTGAGGATATTCCGTATTATAACGGATACTATACCGCGACGGGAGAACCGCTCCTGATAGCGTATCCCGGTTACGATTATATCAAGGCCGCGATCAACAACAGCGCCGATCTCTGGCTCGTAGCGGGCCTTGACGAAGACGATACTGCCGATATCGAACTTAACGAACGCGGCAAATACGAGAAGATCCAGAACGCCCGCGATATCAGTTACAAGGACGAAAGGGAACTGTTCCCGTCGGACGAGGTGTTTGCCAATTTCAGAAGCGTCGACGCCGGAAACGTCAAAAAAGACTTTATATACAGGTCTGCCTCTCCGTGCGACGATCAGCATAAAAGAGCGACGTACGTCAACAAACTCGCCGAAGCGGCGGGGATCGAGACGATCCTTGACCTCGCCGATACGGATGAAAAGATCTCCGGATATATCTCTTCCGAGGGCTTCTCCTGCGACTGGTTCCTCTCCGTTTACGAAAAAGGGAACGTGGTACCGATCGGTTTGAATATGAATTTCAGTTCCGACGAGTTCAGGATGAAGATCGCCGACGGTTTGACTGAAATGGCTTCCAAAGACGGCCCGTTCCTCATTCACTGCACCGAGGGGAAAGACAGGACCGGATTCGTCTGTATGCTCATCGAGGCGCTCGCGGGAGCTACTTACGAAGAGATCGCAGCGGACTATATGAAAACGTACGATAACTACTACGGGATCACCGCGGAAAAAGATAAAGAACGTTACGACGTTATTATCGAAAACGTTCTCGATCCGATGATCGGTGAACTTATCGGTGAAAAAACCGTCGATATCAGGACCGAACCGCTTGAGCCCTTCGCAAAAGAATTCCTTCTTAACGCCGGAATGACTGAAGAAGCGATAGCGGAATTCGTATCGAAGATCACGGGTTGATCGATATGGATCTTTTCGGACAGATATACAGAAGAAGATCGCAGCACAGATTCCGCGCGGCGGAAAAGATGACGGACGGCGATCTGCGTTCCGTCCGTGACGCGGTCTCCGCCGCCCTCCCGCTCGATCCTTCGATAAAAACTGAAACGGCGATCGTTCCCGCGACCGAGACGTCGTGCAAACTCGGCGCCGAGTACTGCATTCTGTTCTACAGCGAGAAAAAGGGTGATTGGCTCAGAAACGTCGGATATTTAGGCGAACAGATTGATCTGACACTCACTGCGAAGAATATCGGAACGCTTTGGTACGGGTTCGGTAAAACGAAAGAAAAGAAGAGAAACGGTCTTGATTTCGTCATAATGATCGCGGTCTCAAAAGTGCCTGAGGACTCGTTCCGCGTTTCGCCGTCTCAGGCAAAGAGAAAGCCGGTCGAGAAAACGTGGAATGGCGGTATTCCCTCGATCGCGGAAACCGTCAGCCTTGCGCCGAGCGCCGTAAATACCCAACCGTGGTACGCGGAGTTCGAGTCCGGCACGATCCTCGTATTCAGAAACGCAAAGAATCTTCTTATGCCCTCGGTCGTTACCGATTATTTCAACCGGATCGATATCGGAATCTACCTCTGTATTCTTGAAGTCTGCCTTTCCCATGCGGGTCTCGCATATAAACGGCAGCTCTTTCCGGATACCGGTAAACCGAAAGAAGAAATGATCCCTGCGGCGTCCTATGAACTGAGCGCCGGAGAAGGGCAGATCCGCCGCATAACCGGATATGAGGAGGATATGAGAGCAGTTTCGGACTCTCTCGATTCAGGCGCCGCGGTAAACGATGAAATCAGAGAAAAGATCCGCGATCTCGAAACGTATTACGGCAGTTTTGAGTGGAAGATCGACTTTCAATCCGACGAGGCGGGTCTTATCCCGCGGGATCTCAGACGCGGCGTTCTCTCCGAAGACGGTATCAACGATCTGCTTGACAGGTACCGTTGTCTGACCGGCGTCGCGGACGGATAAAAAGAAAGAAGGGACCGGGAATGTTTTTTAAGAAAAAGAAATATGATCCGGACGCTCCGAAGATTGGAATGATCGGATCGTTTGAGTTCATCAAGCTTCATTTGTCCGGCATGCGCTTCACGACGGATATCGAGATCACTCCGCAAGGAGAGGAGTCTCTTATCTGTTCATACAGATACGTGTACAGACCCGGAGGACACGACCGCGAGGTCGATGTAACCGCGGTACGCCCGACCGCCGAAGTGCTCGAAGTTCTCAACTCCTGCGAGATAGGCAAATGGAGCGGCTTTCACGGGCCTCACCCGCCACACGTTCTCGACGGAACGATGTTCTCCCTTGACGCGGTCGTTAACGGAGGCGAAAAACTTCGCGCCGACGGGTCGGAGAATTTCCCGCCGAAATACAGAGAGTTTACTGATTATCTGTTTGATAAGCTGCGAGAGGCCGAAAAAGAGAAAGAAAATGAATAAAAGCAAAATGACTTCTCCGATCGAGACCGAACGGCTCGTTCTGTTCCCGTACACTGCCGAAAATCTCGCACTGTTCAACAGCGATCTTGAGCGGTTCGAAGACGAATACGGGGTCGTGTACCGCGGTGAAGAACTCGACTATCTTCTCGCCGGATTTCTGAAAAAACTCGAGGGTGAGATAAGGGACGACCCGGAAAACTTTCTCTTTTTTACCGAATTTATGATCGTTCTCAAAGGAAACTCCCACGTTATCGGTTCGATCGACTTCAAGTACGTCCCGAAGGACGGCGTGACCGAGGTCGGTTACGGTATGAATCCGTCCTACACGGGGCACGGATATATGACGGAGGCGCTCGGCGCGTTTCTCGAATTCGGGAAAAAGCTCGGCGTCACGACAGTGCGCGCCGACACCCGTCCGGACAATTTCAAAAGTCAGAACGTACTTAAACGATGCGGATTTCGTTTCCTTCGCGAAGACGGTAATCTCTGGTGGGAGAAGGACCTTTGATTTTACGTAAACAATAAAAAAATAACCATATGAAAGGAATGATGTAATTGGCATTTTCAGGCTATCTTGACTCTGCTCGCCCGATCCTGAGAGAGATCGTCTCCGAACTCGGCGGGACCTTTTCGTACGTCAGCGTTCTCGGAACGGACGTCCGCAGTCTCGTCGTCAGGGCGAACAAGAACGTTTCTTCCGTGACCGAAGGAAGCGGAGAGTGCGGATTTGTCGTGAAGCTTCACGACGGGGCGTCCTTCTTCGAATATTCCTTCGACGAACTTCCGGACGACGTTCCGGCTTTGTGCAGGAAGATCGTCGACTCGACGAAGATCTCCGCAGGCCTTTCGGACCTCTCGATCAGTGCGGAGGCGGTAAAGGACGCGCCGGCGCACGAGGATTTCGAGCGCCCGAACGATTTTTCCGATTTTTCCGACTCCGAACTTCTTTCTGTATGCCGCGAGATCTCGGAAAAAACGGTCTCGGCGGACAAAAGAGTACTCAATGCAACGGTCATCATCGCTCCGTTCACCGTATCCAAACTGTTCGTTTCAAAAAACAGGGAACTCTCGCAGAGTTACGGCTGGGCGAACGGAATAATAGAAGCCGTTTTCAAGGACGGCAAGACCGTTGTCGCCGACAAGTACGCATATTCGGACAAATTGTCCGATATGATCCCACAGATGAGAGAACTGGTATCCCCTCTTCTTGACCTTGCGGAGCATCTGACGCGCGCCACGCCGATAAAACCGGGCGTTTACGACGTTATTACGGACAGTTCGATCTCGGGGCTGATCGCACACGAGGCGTTCGGTCACGGTGTCGAAATGGACCAGTTCGTCAAAGAGCGCGCGCTTGCGAAAAAGTACGTCGGGAAAGCGGTGGCGTCCGGTCTCACCAATATGAGAGACGGCGCTGCTGCCGCGGTAAGCGCTGCGTCGTATTTCTTCGACGACGACGGAGTTCTGTCGCATAACACTCAAATAATCAAAGACGGTATCCTCGTCGCGGGCCTTTCCGACCTTGCGTCGGCGGCTCAGCTCGGCACGGAGCCTACAGGCAACGGCAGACGCGAGTCGTTCAAGAGAAAGGCGTATTCCCGCATGACTAATACGTTCTTCGACGCGGGCGATTCGACCCTTGAGGAAATGATCGCCTCCGTAGAACACGGATATATGCTGTTCGATACGAACAACGGTATGGAAGACCCCAAAAACTGGCAGATCCAGTGCACTGCCGAGTACGGTATTGAGATCGAAAACGGAAAACTCACCGACAGGTACGTTTCTCCCGTCGTTATGAGCGGATACGTTCCCGATCTTCTCGCATCTATCTCAATGGTCTCGCGCGACCTGCGCGTTATCGGTATCGGAGGCTGCGGAAAAGGGTACAAAGAATGGGTCAAAGTTTCGGACGGCGGTCCCAATCTGAAAGTGAAGGTGAAACTCGGATGACGGAATTTGATATCAAAACTTTACTTGACGAAAACGACTCGGTCGACGCTTACAGAATAACCGAAAAACGCGTCGAGTCTCACGAATTGTTTTTCGTCCGCGGCAAACTCGAGACAGTCCGCACGACGGACACGCTGGACACGGAGGTCGCGGTCTTCGTCGACCACGACGGCAAGCGCGGTGATTCTTCATTCCCCGTATTCCGCGGAATGAGTGAAAAAGAGGCGAGGTCGAAGATCGAGTCCGCCGTCTCCCGTGCGAAACTCGTTTTCAACGAGCCCTACGAACTTCCCGCCGGCGGCGAGTTCACCGGTGAGATCGAAAACGATCTGTCAGGACTCGACCTCAAGGATTGCGCGGAGGCGATCTCGTCTGCCATCCTTTCCGCGGAGCAGGGCGAAGGATGCTCGATCAACGCTCTTGAGGTCTTCGTATACCGCGATACCGTGAGAGTAAGGAACTCCGAAGGGGTCGACAAGACGCAGCGGATCACCCGCGCCGACGTCGAATCCATTCCTACTTTCACCGATGCGGAAGGCTCTTACGAGCTTTACCACAGAATGCATTTCACCGATCTCGATACCGACCGTCTGAAAAAAGAGGTCGCGCGTAAATCTCAGGAAGTCAAAGACCGTGCGCAGGCGAAGAAAGCCGAACCTTCGGACAACGTCACGATCGTCCTTCGTACCGACGAGATCAGCTCTATGATAGACGAGCTGACCTACGGTCTCAATTATGCCGACGTTTATACTGAATCCAACCGCTGGGGAGTCGGCGACGAGATACAGGCTCAGGACGGATGCGATCCTCTTACCGTCACGATGAAAGCCTCCGTAAAAGGCTGCGATCTCTCCGCGTTTTTCGATAAAGACGGAACGGACCTTACGGACGTCACCGTTATCGAGAACGGAAAAGTCACGGCTCTCTGGGGCTCGTCCAGATTCGGTCAGTACCTCAAAGTCGAAAAGCCGTCCGGCGCGCTTTGCTGCTATTCGCTGAGGCCCGGCACGCTCACTGACGAAGAGCTCGCAAAGACCGATCACCTCGAGTGCGCGTCGCTCTCCGGCCTTCAGATCGACCCGTTCGCCGATTATCTCGGCGGCGAGATCAGACTCGCGTACCGCGTGAAGGACGGAAAACGCGAACCCGTGACCGGCATCACGTTCAGCACGACGCTGTCCGGCGCGCTGAATACTCTCAAACTTTCCGAACGCGTCGTAACGGACAGAGAATACGAGGGACCGGAATTCATGCTCTTCAGGGGAGCGGAAATACTCTGATAAAACCGAAATAACAACAAGGAGGGGATCCGAAGTGAACGGCAAAGGAGACGAACACAGGTACGACGATATCATCGGTCTGCCTCACCACTTATCCGCGAGTCGGAAACAGATGGATCCCCTTTCCCGCGCCGCGCAGTTCAGCCCGTTCGCGGCGCTGACCGGATTCGAGGATTACATCTTCGAGGAGGGCCGCTTCACCGACGGCAAAGCGGAACTTGACGAGGATGAAAAAGCGGCGATTGGAGCGCGCCTTTCCTCCCTTGCCGCTCTATTTCCCGAAGCCGGAGAAGTTATCGTTACTTACTGGTCCGAGGACGGAAAGAAAGCGGGCGGAAGATACCTGACCGTTTCCGGCAAAGTTGAAAAGATCGATGCGGAAAAGGGGACCGTCTCGTTTGAAAACGGGGTCACCTTATCCGTTTCCGACGTTTTTTCCGTTTCGGATTACGGCAACTGTCCCGGGGAGGCGTAGAATATGGAACGAACGTTTATCGCGATCGATCTCAAATCTTTTTACGCCTCCGTCGAATGCGTCGCCCGCGGTCGCGATCCGCTCAAGACGAACCTCGTAGTCGCCGATGAGAGCAGAACGGAAAAGACCATCTGTCTCGCCGTGACGCCTCCGCTCAAGGCGATCGGCGTTTCGGGCCGCGCCCGTCTGTTCGAGGTCGTTTCCAGAGTTCGCGAAGTCAACGCGATGAGAAAACTGTCTGCACCGAACAGAAAATTCTCCGGCAAGTCGGACGACTCGGATGAACTGGGACGCGATCCGTCCCTCGAGATATCATATATCGTCGCGCCACCGCGGATGCGCCGCTATATGGAAGTCAGCACGCAGATATACGGCGTTTACCTTCGCTTCGTATCGCCCGAGGATATCCACGTCTATTCGGTCGACGAGGTGTTCATCGACGCTACGAAATACCTTTCGCTTTACGGCCTTACAGCCCGCGAACTGACGGTTAAAATGATCCGCGAAGTTCTGAAAGAAACGGGGATCACGGCGACGGCCGGGATCGGCACTAATCTGTATCTCGCAAAAGTCGCTATGGATATAGTCGCCAAGCACACGGAAGCAGACAGGGACGGAGTCCGGATCGCCGAGCTCGACGAGATGAGTTACAGGCGTCTTCTGTGGACTCACAGACCGCTCACCGATTTCTGGCGCGTGGGTCCCGGATACGCCCGAAGGCTCGAAGAAGAGGGCCTTTTCACGATGGGCGACGTCGCCCGCGCGTCCCTTCGATCCGAGGAGAAACTCTACTCAATGTTCGGCGTCAACGCGGAGCTTCTCATAGATCACGCGTGGGGATGGGAACCGTGCGAGATCGCCGATATAAAGCGGTACAGACCGGAGAAGAACAGTATGGGTTCAGGGCAGGTCCTCAAGGAACCGTATCCGTTCGATAAAGCGCGTCTCGTCTGCCGCGAGATGACTGACGTTCTCGTTCTCGACCTCGTCGAGAGGGGCCTTGTCACAGACAGAATGGTCCTGACGGTTTGTTACGATACGGAAAATCTTTCAGGCGCGTCCGCATACGGAGGCAAAACGACGTCCGACAGATACGGCAGATTAGCGCCGAAAGAAGCCCACGGCACGGTGCCTCTTCCCGCCGCCACGTCGTCGACGAAAGTAATACTCGACGCCGTCACGGCGCTCTTTGACAGGATCGTCAGGCGCGACTTCTCCATTCGCCGCATTAATGTCGTTGCCGACAACGTCGTTTCCGAATCCCTGACGCAGACCGATACGGGCGGAGGTCAGATCGATATGTTTTCGGACCGCGCCGCGGAGGAGGAGAAGATACAGCGCGAACGCGCCGCCGCGAAAAAAGAAAAGAAAAAGCAGAAAGCCCTGATCGGTATCAAAAAGAGGTTCGGAAAGAACGCCATCCTTCGTGGCTTCGACTACGAGGAAGGCGCTACTTCAAGAGAACGAAACGCTCAGGTCGGCGGTCATAAAGCTTAAAAACAGTCCGGTGACGGACTGTTTTTACATATATTTCTTCATCCTCTCGAAGGCGCTTTTTTCAAGCCGTGATACCTGCGCCTGCGAGATGCCTATCTCTTCCGCGATCTGGACCTGCGTCTTTCCGCCGTAATATCTCATGCTTATGATCGAGCGCTCGCGTTCGTTGAGTTTTTTCATCGCTTCTCTGAGAGCGATATCCTCCAGCCACGTTTCGTCCGAGCAGTCTTTGTCGCTCAGCTGATCCATCACGAAGACCGAGTCGTCTCCGTCGGAGAAGACCGGGTCGTAGATCGATAGCGGCTCGCTGATCGCCTCGAGTGCGGACGTGACTTTCTTTTCGTCTTCGCCCAGTTCCTTTGCTATCGCGGCGACCGTCGGCTCGCTTCCGAGAGAAGCAGTAAGCTTTTCTTTGACGCCGAGGGCGCGGTATGCCAGATCCCTGAGCGAGCGCGTGACGCGTATCGCGTTGTTGTCGCGCAGATACCGTCTGACCTCGCCGATTATCATCGGTACGGCGTACGTTGAAAATTTGACGTCAAGCTCCGTGTTGAAGTTGTCGACGGCCTTTATAAGACCGATACAGCCGACCTGAAAAAGATCGTCCATATTTTCGTGCCTTCCGGCGAATCTCTGTATCACGCTCAGAACGAGCCGCAGATTGCCGGAGATCAGTTTCTCACGCGCGGTGAGGTCGCCGTCCGATGACATGCGGAGCAATTCTTTTTTCTCTTTATCCGAAAGAGTAGTGAGACGCGACGTGTCGACTCCGGTCACTTCAACCTTGCCGAAATACATTCCGAAAAGACCCCCGAACCGCGGATACTGAAAACAGTATTGACGGCGCGGGGGTCCAGTTATACGGACGGGGCGTTTCCACTTTTTAGAAATCAGGCGGCTTCGCGAAGCATCTCGCTTATAAGGATACCGTAACCGCGCAGGGGGTCGTTGACCATCACGTGCGTGACCGCGCCGACGAGTTTCCCGTTCTGTATCACGGGACTTCCGCTCATACCCTGTACGATCCCTCCCGCTGCGCTGATTAGTTCCGGGTCGGTGATCCTTAGCTCGAAATTCTTAGAGCCCCCTTTTTGAGGAACGGACTCGATCCTTACGGAATACTTTTTTGCATCGCCGGGACCGACCGTGCTCAGAATATGGGCGTCTCCTATCTGAAGGTCGTCCGCGGTCCCCACGGATATCCTTTCGGAGGACTCGAACGTCCCGCCGTTAAAGTAACCGACGACGCCCGAATCCGTATTCTTTTTGATCACCCCGACGTTTTCGTCCCCGAACGAGCCCTTCAGTTCTCCGGGATCGCCCGATTTTCCTTTTTCAGCACCCGTGACCGTCACTTCGGTCACGACGCCTCTCAGAAGCGGGATGAGTTTACCGGTATCCGAGTCGCAGATCCCGTGGCCTAGCCCCATGAATTTACCCGTTCCGGGAATGATAAAAGTAACCGTACCGATCCCCGCGGTACAGTCTTTTATCAGCAGACCGATCCTTTTTATACCGTCTTTGCCCCGTATCGGGGTAACGGTGAATGCTTCTGCTTCGCCGTCTCTCATTACCTTTATTTCCGCAGCTGACCCCGTCTGACCGATCTGTCTGACGACGTCTTCTGCAGACGTGACGCGAACTCCGTTGACTTCGGTGATGACGTCTCCTTTTTTGATACCCGCGTCCTTTGCTGGGCAGCTCTTATTTCCGTCTTCTCCGATCTCGGCGTAACCGTCGGCGACCGGACCTCCGACGAACAGTTTTACTCCGAACGGAATACCGCCCGGGATGACTTTGACGGCGTCTTTTTCTCCTTCTTCCGGGACGTCCGTATCGCTTACGGCTCCCGGTCGTTCAAAAAAACAGTTGATCTCACCCGTTCCCTTGGCTGCGAGCGCGCCGACCGACGCCGCAAGCAGGATCGAGAATAACACCGCTGTGAAAAGGGAAGCGCGCAGTCCCGTTTTGATCCTTTTTATCATTTTCGATTTCTCACCTCCCTGACGGCAGAATAAAACCGTCCGATCATATTTTTGACCGCCGCACGGCTGATATGAGATGAAAAATAAAACCGAAATTGATTATTCTGTAACCCGAGCGTTCTTCCTGCGAAAACGGTGCGAAAGATTGTTCAAAACCTTTTGACTTATAAGTAAATATATGCTATAATAATTTGATAAAATAGGGTAGGTATGTCGAGGAGGCCGAAAAGTGAGAATACTCGGAATAGATCCCGGCATCGCTCTCGTCGGCTGGGGCGTTATCGACAGTGAGAGCGGCAGATTTTCCGTCGTCGATTACGGCTGTATCAAAACGACGTCCGACATGAGTACGGAAGACCGGCTCAAATCAGTTTACGATCAGCTTGACGAGATCATCGTAAAGTACAGACCCGGATCGATGGCGGTCGAGGAACTTTTCTGGAACACCAATCAAAAGACGGGCATAATCGTCGCGGAAGCGAGAGGAGTGATCCTCCTGTGCGCAAAAGTTCACGGCGTGGAAATATTCGAATATACGCCCCTTCAGGTCAAACAGGCGATCGTCGGATACGGGAGAGCCGAAAAGAGGCAGGTCATGGCTATGGTCACGGCGTTTCTCTCGCTCAAAGAGCCTCCGAAACCCGACGATACAGCCGACGCCCTGGCGATCGCCGTGTGCCACGCCCACAGCGGCGCGTCGCGGCTCGGGTCGTACTACAATAAACCGACGAACATGAAGGGCAAACTCAAATAGAACGTAAAAGAGAGGACACGGTATGTGGATCAGCGACGGTTGGAGCGATTACGAGTTGATCGACGCTTCCGACGGAGAGAGGCTCGAACGATGGGGAAAATATATCCTCGTCCGTCCGGACCCTCAGATAATCTGGAAAACCGAAAAGACCGATCCGCGCTGGAAAACCGCCGACGCCGTCTACAGAAGATCGGGCGGCGGAGGGTCCTGGCTTAAAAAAGACGTTCCCGAAAGCTGGACTGTCGGATACGGTGAACTTACCTTCCGCGTCAAGCCGATGGGTTTCAAGCACACGGGTATCTTCCCGGAACAGGCAGCCAACTGGGAGTTCGCATCATCCGCGATCAAAAAAGCCCTCAAAGACCGAGGCGAGGTTTCCGTTCTGAACCTTTTCGGATATACCGGCTGCGCCACCGTCGCGTGCGCCGCTGCGGGGGCGTCCGTCTGTCACGTTGACGCCGCTAAGGGAATGGTCGCTCAGGCAAAAGAAAATATGGAGCTGTCGGGCCTTGCCGACGCTCCGTGCAGATATATCGTTGACGATTGCGTCAAATTCGTCCGCCGCGAGATAAGGCGCGGCAGAAAATACGACGCCGTTATTATGGATCCTCCGTCCTACGGCAGAGGACCCGGCGGCGAGGTATGGAAACTCGAAGAGTGCGCCGACGAGCTGATCTCGCTCGTTTGCTCCGTTCTGTCGGACGATCCGATCTTTTTCCTCATCAACTCGTACACGACCGGCCTTTCGCCGTCTTCAATGGGATATATGCTCTCGACGTCGCTCGGTAAAGAGCGCGTCTCACGCGGCGTTCTCACGACGGGCGAACTCGGTCTTCCCGTATCCTCCACGGGTCTTCCGCTTCCGTGCGGGGGCTCCGCAAGGTGGCAAAAGAACCTCTGAGGTGAAACAGGTAATGAACGAAAACTATGAGATAGTCGCCGAAAACGTTTCCTTTTCCTATCCGGGCGACGAAACGAATCCTCCCGTTAAGGCGCTTCGCGGCGTCACGCTCCGCGTTCCCAAGGGCTCGTATACCGCGATCCTCGGAAGAAACGGAAGCGGCAAGTCGACGCTTGCGAGGATCCTCTGTATGCTCGAAACGCCGGAAGAGGGAGAACTTTACGTCGACGGTAAACTCATGACCGGCGATGGCGTTACGGAAGCGGATATCCTCGAAGCGAGAAAACGCGTTGGGATGGTGTTTCAAAATCCCGACAATCAGATCGTCGCAACGATCGTTGAGGAAGACGTCGCGTTCGGTTGCGAAAATCTCGGCGTTCCCTCCGATGAGATAAGAAAACGTGTCGACGAGGCGCTCGAAACGGTTGGTATGACCAAGTACGCGAGGCATTCTCCCCACAAGCTGTCCGGCGGTCAGAAGCAGAGAGTCGCTATCGCGGGCGTCATCGCGATGAAGAGAGACTACATTATATTCGATGAGAGCACGGCGATGCTCGACCCTATGGGAAGACGCGAAGTGCTCGACACCATCGACAAACTTAACAGCGAAGAAGGCGTCACCGTCATTCTGATCACTCACTATATGGACGAGGCGACCAGAGCTGACCGCGTCGTCGTAATGGACGGAGGAGAGATCCTCAAAGAGGGAACTCCCTCGGAAGTCTTCTCCGATCCCGAAGCGCTCTGGAGCGCGTCGCTCGACGTACCTCAGACGACCGAACTTCTCTACGGATTGAAAAAGAAGGGACTTGACGTCCCTCTCGACGTATTCGACCCGGAGCGCTGCGCCGCGGTCATAGCAGGGGCGCTTGCGTCCCGCGGAGGCGGAAAAAATGGCGATCGTTGAACTTCGCGGGATCAACTTTGTTTACAATAAGGGAACTCCGTACGAGACCCACGCACTCAAAAACGTCGACCTTGACGTCAACGAAGGCGAGATCACCGGCCTTATAGGGCCTACGGGCTCGGGCAAGTCGACTCTCGTTCAACTCATCAACGGAATACTGAAACCGACGGGGGGCGACGTTATCCTCGACGGCGTCAATATCTGGGAACAGCCCAAAAAGATCAGAGAAGCTCGCTTCAAGGCGGGAGTCGTGATGCAGTATCCCGAGTATCAGCTCTTCGCCGACACGGTCAGGGACGACATCGCTTTCGGGCCTAAAAACATGGGACTCGGTGAAGATGAGATAAACGAAAGAGTCGAAAAGGCCGCGGCTTTCGCCGGCCTCGATCCCTCCCTCATGAGCCGCTCTCCGTTCGATCTGTCCGGCGGACAGAAGAGAAGGGCTGCTCTCGCCGGGGTCATTGCAATGGAACCCAAGGTACTCATCCTTGACGAACCGGCAGCCGGTCTCGACCCGGGCGGCCGTGCGGAAGTCCTCGGAGGGCTGAAGAAATATCAGCGTACCGTAGGCTCTTCCATTATCATCGTCAGTCATTCGATGGAGGATATGGCGAACTACTGCGACAGGATCGTCGTGATGACTGACGGAAAGATCGTCATGACCGGCACTCCCTCGCAGATATTTGCGAGATACAACGATCTCATCGGCCTCGGTCTGGACGTCCCGCGCGTCACGCGCGTCGCCGCCGCGCTGTCTCGCCGCGGGATCGATCTCGGAGAAGTCTACACGGTCGGTTACGCCGTGGAAAAGATCTCGGAACTTCTGTAAACTCTCATAAAGGCACGGAATAACTCAACATGAAAATGGATATTGCGTTCGGCCAGTACTGCCACGGCGATTCCGTTCTTCACCGTCTCGACCCGAGGGTGAAGATCGTGACGGCGATCCTCTTTATCGTCGAGATCTTTCTCGCGAAAAGCGCTGCCTCTTTTGCTCTTATCGTCGCCGCCACGGTACTCCTGCTCGCTCTTTCGGGCATCTCCCCGCGGATCATCCTGCGCGGGATCCGCCCCATCGTCTTCGTTATACTGTTCACCGCCGTCATCAATATCTTCTTTGTCCGCGGTGAGAAACCTCTCGTCGAATTCTGGGTAATTAAGATCTATCCCGAGGGGCTGATCAATGCGGCTTTCATCGCCGTACGCATCATCGTACTGATCGTAAGCACGAGCCTGTTCCTCACGTATACCACGACTCCCATCGCATTGACGGACGGACTCGAACAGCTTTTGTCCCCACTCTCAAAAATCAGATTGCCCGTCCACGAGTTTTCAATGATGATGACGATCGCGCTGCGTTTTATCCCGACGCTCATCGAGGAAACGGAAAAAATAATGAACGCGCAAAAAGCGCGCGGCGCGGATTTTTCTTCGGGCGGTCTTATCAAAAGGGCGCGTGCTCTTATCCCTATCATGATCCCTCTTTTCGTCTCGGCGTTCAGAAGAGCCGACGAACTAGCCACCGCGATGGAATGCAGGTGTTATACCGGCGGAAAAGGGAGGACGAGGATGAACGTTCTCAAAGCGAAGCCGTCCGACCTCGTATTCGCTCTGTGCGTCGTTGCGCTCGGCGCGGCAGTCGTTCTTCTCAATATTTACGTTCCGTTTTTCAGAGTCGGCGTTTATTGATCCCCGGAGGACAGGAACTGGAAATGAAGATCCTCATCAAAGTAAAATACGACGGCGCGGGCCTCAACGGGTCTCAGGTACAGCCGGGGCTCCCGACGGTTCAGGGCGAACTGACCTCCGCCGCGCGCGAGGTGTTCGGATTTGACTGCGACGTTACCGGCTGCAGCCGCACCGACTCGGGCGTTCACGCGCTCTCTTACTGCGCGACGGTCGCCCCTCGCGGGAAAGAAGATCACGACGGCTGGTGTCCGGTCCCGCTCGGGAAAATACCCCGGGCGTTCAATACGAAACTTCCGTCTTCGATCTCCGTGTGCGGTGCGTGCTCCGTCGACGGTTCGTTTCATCCCCGTTACGACGTCGTCACAAAGGAATACGTCTATCTCGTAAGCGACTCTCCCGTTCGCGATCCGTTCCTCGTATGCCGCGCATGGCAGACGGGAAGGCCTCTCAGCGACGGCGATATCGCCGCAATGGACCGCGCCGGCGCTTATTTCGTCGGCAGGCATGATTTTTCGGCATTTATGGCATCCGGCTCCGACGTGACGGATACACAGAGAAAGATAACGTCGCTCACGGTAAGGCGGAGAGAAGACGGGATCGTAAAGATAACCGTTTCTGCCGACGGATTTCTTTACAATATGGTCAGGATCATAGCGGGGACTCTCGTCGCCGTAGGTCAGGGAAGGATCGAGGCTGACGACATCCCGTCGATCATCGATTCCCGCGACAGAACGCGCGCCGGTCAGACGGCGCCCCCGGACGGACTGTATCTTTCAGACGTCAGATATAAAGAGCCCGTGATCTGGCTTTACGAATGACCGGACGGCAATAATCCACGGAAAGGAGGAAATCCTCATGGCTGCAGAACAAACCGAAAAAAGACCCGATCCCAAAAGACGGATAAACGTCAGCGACAGGATCAAAAACGAAAACCAGTACTATATCAAAGTATCCGAGCGATACCGCGCCGCGGGATTCCTTCTTCTCGTTCTTTTCGCAGTATTCGCGGGAGTTATGCTGTTCACTTTCGGAAATAACATCACGTACGATAACCTCGTTTATCTGGTTCGCGATTTCAACACCGCCATGGGAACGGATCAGGGCTCTATCTCCGAGGTGAGATTCACGGAACAGGACGAGATGACTTTCATCCCTTTCAGAGACGGCGTTGCCGCGGCAGGATCGAACGACGTTTTCCTGATAGGACCTTCCGGAAAGACCGAGTTTACCTATAACGAAAACTATACGGTTCCCGTTCTCGTTGCCGGTGAAAAATATCTGATCTCTTATTCTCCCGGAGGAAGGAACTATTCCGTTTACAGTTCAGTGACCCGCCTTTCCTCAAAAGAGACGGCGGGCGAGATCGTCTCGGCGGATATGAGCGATACCGGAGCGTACGTTATCGCTTTCCGCACGTCGTCCGGCAAATACGACGTTGAGATCTACGGCGATAATTTCAAGCGGATAATGACCGTCCATAAAGACAAACACGTTATCGATTCCGCGATCAGCCCCGACGGGAAGAATATCGCGATAGTATCCGTCGTTGAGGGCGACCTCGACGTATCCGCCGAACTCTACGTGGTCCGGGCAGGTGACGACGAACCGGTCTTCCGCAAGACGACCGCGTCGTCGGTCCCTCTCGTTGCAGGCTATACGTCGTCCGGCGATCTGTTCGTGATCTACGACGACCGGGTCGAGTTTTACGACGAGGCAATGGAGATATTATATTCCGAAGACCTTTCGGCGACTCCGCCGTCCTGCTGCGGTGCCACCGGATCCGCGGTCGTCATCTGCTGCCGCGAGAACGCTCTCGGCACGAAAAACAGGATAAGGACGTTTGACGCCGACGGTAAACTGATATACAACGAGCAGCTCTCATCCGGCGTGCTCGAAGTCGCCGCTCCGCGCGACGCCTCGAGCGCCGCGGGATTCGTCAGGACCGCGTCGGAGATAATCAGACTCACGTATGAGGACGAAAACGAATCGGTCGCTTACACCGGCGACGTTATCAGGATCATCGACGCTTCGGGCGGCCTTCTGATATGCAGAAACGGATCCGTTTCAAACGCGTTCGCCGCGTCCGATTGAAAGGAGGATCTTTATGATCGGTATCGTAATCGACGTCATCATCCTCATTATCTGCGTTATCATCGTGATCCGCGGCGTGAGAGCAGGCTTTATCAAATCGGTGATGGGCCTTCTGAAGGGCATAGTCGCTTTCATTGCAGCTTACGCGTTCACGCCTTATCTCGGAGCGTTTATAAGAGATAAGTTCATACTCCCGCCGATGTCCGGAAATATTGCGGACACTATACGCTCTGTCGTTCAGGACGCGGACGGAGTCAGCGGGGTTTCAAAGCTCATCTCCGAAGCCCGCGACTCCGTGAACAGCGTGGGTACTATCCTTGAAAGGTACGGCGTTACGGCGAAGGAGGCCGCGGACGCGGCTTCGACGGCTCCGACCAAAGAAGCGGCCGTGAACGCGGCGGCAGATACAATTGCGAGCCCCGTCGCCGGGATCATTTCTAACTGCATTGCGTTCATTTTGATCTTTGTCGTCGTTTTCCTTGTCCTCGTGCTTCTTACTCATATTCTCGATTCAATTTTCCACCTGCCGGTCCTGAATACGGCAAACAAGGTTCTGGGTCTGGTCTTCGGGATCCTAGAGGCTCTCGTCTTCGCTTACGTTCTCAGCAACGTGGCAGGCTTTGCGCTGAGGGCTCTCGAGAGCGTTGCCCCGAACGTTTTCGGACAAAAGGTCATTGACGGATCGTTCATTATGAGATTCTTCATCAAGATCGATCTGCTGAAGCTTATTTCCGGCGTATTAAGCGCCTGACGCGAATAAAGAAAGGTTTCTGTCCTTATGGTAAAGTGTTCCAGATGCAATAAAAGACTCGCCGTCGTTTTTCTCACAAAGATCGAAAACGGCGAGACGAAACAGGAGGGCCTTTGCATAAAATGTGCGAAGGAACTCGGGATCAAGCCCGTTGAAGACGTTCTCAATCAGATAGGGATCGACGACGACGCGCTCGATAAACTCGACAACGAGATGGAGTCCCTTATGGAGGCGGGCGAGAACGGCGAACTGCCCGTCGATCTTTCAGATGAAGGTGACGAGGAGAACCCGTTCTCCCGCGCTCCTTTGCTAAACCTGCAGAAATTAATGCAGGAGGGAACTTCAGGCACTCCCAAAAACGGAGAAAAGAACGGCGCGTCGAAAAAACGCGGCGAAAAGAATAAAAAGGACGGTCAGGGGAAGAATCTGAAATTCCTCGGCACCTATACTCAGAACCTCACCGAGAGGGCCCGTGACGGGGAACTCGATTCTGTCGTAGGCCGTGACCGCGAACTCGAAAGAGTCATGCAGATACTCTGCAGACGCCAGAAGAACAACCCGTGTCTCATCGGCGAACCCGGAGTCGGCAAGACCGCTATCGCCGAGGCTCTCGCTATCCGAATCGCCAAAGGAAACGTCCCGTATAAACTCAAGGATCACGATATCTGTCTGCTCGATCTCACCGCTCTCGTCGCCGGCACCCAGTTCAGAGGCCAGTTCGAATCGAGAGTTCTCGGACTTCTTAACGACGTCAGGGAAAAGGGAAACGTTATTCTCGTGATCGACGAGGTACACAATATTGTCGGCGCGGGAGACGCGGAGGGAAGCATGAACGCCGCGAATATCCTGAAGCCGGCGCTTTCGCGCGGTGAGATCCAGATAATCGGCGCGACTACTCTCACCGAGTACAGGAAACATATAGAAAAAGACACGGCTCTTGAAAGAAGATTTCAGCCGGTCATGGTCAACGAGCCTTCCGTCGCGGAGACGGAGGAGATCCTCAAAGGTATCAAGACTTACTACGAGGACTACCACGGGGTAAAGATCCCCGTCTCCATTCTGTCGGCCGCAAGCAGACTCAGCGAGAGGTACATCACCGACCGTTATCTGCCGGACAAGGCTATCGACCTGATCGACGAAGCCGCATCTCACGTGTCTATGAATTCTCCCGAGATCAACGAGAGGCATTCCGTCGTCGAACGCAGAAAAGCGATCACCGAAGAGATGGCGGATCTTGAAGCCAAGACCGCGTCGGACGCTGACGACGAAGAGCTCTACCGCTGTATCGCCGACCTGAAGGCGGAGGAACTCCGCCTCGGAGAACGGCTTGCGGAACTCGACGCTGTCTGTGGAAGGATAACTATAACTGAAGGCGATCTCGCCGACGTCATCGAGATCTGGACCGGCATCCCCGCGTCCAATATTTCCGAAAACGAATTTGAAAAACTCGAGAAACTCGAAGAGCGCCTTTCGTCCAGGATAATCGGTCAGGACGAGGCTGTTTCCGCCGTTTCCCGTGCCGTAAGACGAAGCAGAGCGGGCGTGTCCTATAAGAGAAAACCCGTTTCATTCATATTTGCGGGACCCACGGGCGTCGGCAAGACCGAGCTTGTCAAAGTTCTCGCCAAGGACCTGTTTTCTTCTCCTGAAACGCTCATCCGTCTCGACATGAGCGAATTCATGGATAAATTCTCCGTTTCAAGGATCATCGGAGCGCCTCCCGGGTACAACGGATACGATGATGCAGGCCAGCTTACCGAAAAGATCAGGCGCAGACCGTATTCCGTGGTCCTTTTCGACGAGATCGAAAAGGCTCATCCGGACGTGCTGAATATTCTTCTTCAGATCCTTGACGACGGCGTGATCACCGACGCGCGCGGCAAACAGGTCAGTTTTGAGAATACCGTCATCGTGATGACGACGAACGCAGGCTCGACGTATGCGACGGCGCCCGTCGGATTCTCCGGCGAGGAAGGCGAAAGAGACCGCGACAAGACTATGAAAGCGCTTTCCGACTTCCTCCGCCCGGAATTCATCAACAGAGTCGACGAGATCATCACTTTCCGTTCGCTCAGTAGGGAAGACTTCAAGAAGATCGCAGGCATCATGCTTTCCGACCTCAGAGACCTTCTTGACGAAAAAGGAATCAAATTCTCGTGGGACGACGCCGCGGCAGAACTCGTCGCGGAAAAATCGTTCTCCCGTAAATTCGGCGCGAGAAATATGAGACGTTATATCCAGACCGAGATCGAGGACAGGATAGCGGGACTTATGATCGAGAGGCGCGGTCAGATCAGCGCCGTTTCGGTCAGCAGAGACGGAGACTCTCCCGTTGTGGCGGCAATGTGAATCATAATTACCCGAAGCCGGATCACGGCTTCGGGTGGTTTTCGTATAAAGAAAGGACGGAACAATGCGTCTGACCGACTGGCATCTGATGGATAAAGAGACCGTCGAAGTCAATTTGATGACGGATCTTTACCGCGGACTATCCGAAAAAGAAGCAAACAAGCGCAGAAAAAAGAACGGCGACAACAGGATTTGGCAGGTGAAACGCGCCTCGGCGACAAGGTACGCCCGCGACGCGGCGTTTGACCTCACCACCGTTCTTTTGATCCTCTGCGCCGTTTTTGCCGCCATCCTTGAAGGAAGCGTTATGGCTATCGCCGTTTGCGCCGTGCTCGTCATCGGCGTCGCACTGCGCGTCGCGACTTATATCAGAGCAAAAAGAATATTCGAGCAGATGGCTGACGAGGGAATACCGAACGCCACCGTCATACGCGACGGCACAACACGCGTGATCAGAGGCGACGCCCTCGTCAAAGGCGACGTCATCACTCTCGGAGAGGGGGACGTCGTTCCGTGCGACGTAAGGATCATTTCGGACGGCGAAGTCAGAGTCAGCGAAAAGGGAATAACCGAAAATAAATCGTCGGTGATAAAACGCGATACCGTTATCGTATCGGACGTTGACGGCGCAGAGATCCCGTGCGAATACCGCGTCAATATGCTTTTCGCAGGGTCCGTCATACTGTCAGGATCCTGCCGCTCTGTCGTAACGTCCTGCTCGGAGGAATCTCTGATCTGTATGAAAAAGGGCGGGATCGTCGTCCCGTCAGGCGAGTCTCTTCCCGCTATCGTCAAATTCGAAAAGTGGAGCGGGGTCGTTAATCTCTTTATGATCGCGCTGATCCTTGTCGTTTCCATGATCTCGATACCGATCCGCGGAACGTCGAAGATCCCGGACGTTTTCTTCGGAATGCTATCTCTCGCCGCGGCGTCGATCAGCACGTACTTCGGAGCCGTTGGATATATAATCGTCGCGGTGCCCGTTCGCGAGGCTGCAAAAGCAGGTAAAAATATTGGCAGAGCGGTCATCAAGGACTCATCGTTCCTCGAGGATTTCGCCCTCACCGACAGAGTTATCGTTGCCGACGTTTCGGCTTTCAAAAGCGGCGACGCTGAAATGACCCTATTCTGGCGCGCGGGAAGATCATACCGCTCGGGAGAGGGAGAACCGGACGAGCTTATCAGACTGCTGTTCGCGACGTCGAGCATGACGGACGACTCGTCGTCTCTTTCGGACAGGATAGACGAAAGAGCGGAGGCAGGGAAAATCCTGCTTGAAAAAGCGGCCGTCCGCCTTTCTGAAAAGTACGGCAGAAAGATCGTCCCCACGGTACGTGTGATGGACCGAACCGTCAGCCGGGAGGACGGGTATCTCATCAATACCGTCGTAGCACTTAGAGGTGACGTCGTTGAAGCGGTCGCGTCGGGAAATATTCGCGCGATACTCTCAATGTGCGACAGATATATCGACTCGGGAGGAAGCGAATTTCTCGGAGACGTTCTGAAAGACAGAATACTTGAGGAAGCCGACGCGGCAGTCGCGCGCGGCGAAAAAGTTATCGCCGTGGCGACGAGAAATTCCCCGTACACCTATATCAAGCACGCGGGTATCCTGCACAGCCGGATGCGTTTCGAAGGCTTCGTATCGTTTGCGGAGCCGCTGTCCGAAAGAGCTGCGCTATACTCCTCGTCTCTATCCGATCTCAACGTTTCCGTTTCTCTGCTCACTTCCGATCCGGGCGAGGAAGTCGATTATTTGAGAGCAAAAGGCTTTTTCAAAGAAGACGTTCCCGTTTTCACCTGTGACGAGTTTCTGAGGCTCGATGCGACTCCGTGCGGATCTTACGCCGTAAAGGTCCCTGCTTACGGAGATCCCGAAATGAAAAGGACCGCCATCTCGGATATGAGATGCGCCGTCGTCGGAAAGATCTCGAAAGGCGGGGAAAGGATAACCGTCGTGACCAAAGAAGCGCTCGACAGCCGTATGATGAACGGCGCGACTGTCGGCGCCGCCGTGTCGCCTTCTGAACGGCGTCCCATTCCTCAGACCCTCAAACGGCGCAGCAAGGTCACGGTATATCCGTCCGCCGCCGAGGGGAGCGGCGGATTTGCAGAAACGTGCAGGGCATATCTATCTTCCGTTCTTGCGCTTACAAACCTTTCGGACGCTCTTCTTTACATCGTTTTCTCACAGTCCGCGAGGATCATCGCGGCCCTCGTCGCCGTCTTCACCGGAGCGGGGCTTACGAATCCCGTCGGGATACTGTCGCTCGGACTCTTATTCGACTTTGCCGCCGTTTTGACCCTCGCCTTCAGAGAGGGAGTGAAACTCACCTCGCGAAAAAGGGAGGGCGACGGTATCTCCGTCGTCAAGGCGCTGTTCTGCTCCGCTGCGGGTATCGTTACCGGCGTGATCTGCTCCCTCGTTCCTCTCTCAGGGCTTATCGTCCCGAACGGCACCGCAGGGACCGCGTCGGCGTCCTTTATCTCGATGCTCCTCGTTCAGTTTTCCGCGGTCACGTGCCTTCTGACTTACTGGCGTAAAAAGAAGGGAAGACCGGCAAGA
>JAEEGL017062210.1_pt1 | contig 30797 bp, 24 predicted proteins | sample 9134231 | NCBI WGS metagenome assembly JAEEGL01 (sample SAMN16246548, study PRJNA631951) | gut metagenome | biome: gut microbiome; feature: rumen; material: fiber-attached | host: Bos | place: Iran: Karaj | collected 2018-10 | reverse complement strand
GATGCAGAGCAGCACCACACCGAACTTGACGGAGTTGTCGACATGGATCTCGCCGCCGAGCTTGGCGAAGTAGGGGCTGAATATCATGCAGGTGGCCACACCCAGACGGGCAAGGGCCATCTCGCTACCCATAGCCAAAGCCGTCTCGCGGCCCTTGAACCACTTGACGATACCGCGGCTCACAGTGATACCGGCCATCTCGCAGCCGCAACCGAAGAACATGAAGCCCAGGGCGGCCAGCTTGGCCGAGGCGGGCATGCCGGCGGCAAAAGGCAGAATGGCGCCGATAACAGGCAATTCGCCGTTCCAGTTGAGGTTGTTGGTGAACCAAGCCTCAAGGCTGGTGCCGATGAAAGCCTCGCTGCAGGCGTAGAACTTAATCAGACCGCCGAAGAGCATCACAGCACCCGAGAGGACAGCGGTGAAGCGCACACCCATCTTGTCGAGGATGATACCTGCGAAGATGAGGAAGAACACATAAACGTTGAGGAACACCTCGGCACCCTGCATGCGGCCGAACGAGGCGCTGTCCCATCCACGGGTTTCCTGCATCAGGTCCTTGATGGGCGACAGAATATCCATAAATACATAGCTGCAGAACATGGCCAAAGCCAGAAGCAGCAACGCTGTCCAGCGCATGCCGGCGCTGTCGCGCAACGTTTTCATAGTTGATTGTGTCATATCGTATGTTTTTTAGTTAATAATCACGAATAAGTTACGGCAGCATAATCACACGGAAACCGAGGTTGAAGCGGTTGTGGTCGGGACCGTAATTGAAGCGGTAGGAAACGCGGCAATTCTTGGCATCGCCACGCCAACTGCCACCACGGAGCACTCGATCTTTGCCCTTTTCGGGGCCATTGGGGTTGGCAACGGCATCGCCCTTGTAGTTGCCATACCAGTCGAGGCACCATTCAAACACATTGCCAGTCATGTCATAGAGGCCAATGGCGTTAGGGGTCTTCGTTGCCACGGGGTGTGTCTTGCCGTTGCTGTTATCCTCGAACCACGACACCTCGGCAATATTGTTGCTGCCAGCATAGAGTTCGGGCTCGGCTGGAGCCTTCTGGCCACCGCGGGCGGCATACTCCCACTGTGCCTCGGTAGGCAGAGTGAAGGTGTGTCCGGTCATCTCAGAGAGTTTTTTGCAGAATTCCAAAGCGTCATTGTAGGACACCTGCTCCACGGGCAGATTTTTGGCACCGGTGAAGTTGCTGGGGTTGGAACCCATGACAGCCTTGTAGAGTTCCTGTGTCACCTCGGTCTGGCCGATGTAGAACGTCTCGGTCAGGTCAACCTTATGGGCAGGTTTTTCCTCGGGTGTGACATTTTTGTCGCCAGCCACGGGGCCAATGGTGAAAGTACCGGCATCGATTCTCGACATCGAGAATTCGGCATCTCCGACCTTCATGGTCAGGGTCTCGGGCTGTTCATCCTCGACGACAACCTCGCCGCCACCTTCGCCCTCACCGTCTCCCTGGCCGCCCTTGCAGCCCACATAGGTGAAAGCCAACATGGCCATTGCGGCCACAGCAAAAAATCTAACGGTCTTTTTCATAGTATATGTTTTTAAAATTATTCAACATTGAGAATGTAGTAATTCTTCTTGCCTTTCTGCACCAGGATGCATCCGCTGGCAAGGACGTCGGCGGCGGTGAGGGTGCAACCTTCCGTCACCTTCTGCTTGTTGACGCTGATGCTGTTCTGCTTCAGTTCGCGGCGTATCTCGCCTTTGCTGGCGAACATACCCACTTCGGCGGCCAGGTCGACCAACGAGGCACCTGCCTCGATGGCGCTGCGGCTCACCGTGTACTGCGGAACGCCGTCGAAGACACTCAACAGGGTGGCACGGTCGAGCGAATTGAGCTGTTCGGTGGTAGCCTTTCCAAACAGAAGCTCCGAGGCGGCGATAGCGGTATTGTATGCCTCCTCGCCATGTACACGGATAGTGATGTCCTTGGCGAGAGCTTTCTGCAAGATGCGCTGCTCGGGTGCCTCGGCATGCTGCTTCTCCATAGCCTCGATCTCCTCACGGCTGAAGAGTGTGAAAATACGGATGTAGCGGGCCGTGTCGACATCGGAGCAGTTAAGCCAGAACTGGTAGAACTTGTAAGGGCTGGTTTTCTCGGGGTCGAGCCACACGTTGCCACCCTCGGTCTTGCCGAACTTGGTGCCGTCGGCCTTGGTGATAAGCGGGCATGTGAGGGCGAACGCCTCGCCGCCTTCCATGCGGCGGATAAGCTCGGTGCCGGTTGTGATATTGCCCCACTGGTCGCTGCCGCCCATCTGCAGTTTGCAGCCCTTGGTGCGGTAGAGAGTGAGGAAATCAAAGCCCTGAAGCAGCTGGTAGCTGAACTCGGTGAACGAGATGCCTGTCTCCATACGCTTCTTCACACTGTCCTTGGTCATCATATAGTTCACCGTGATATGTTTGCCCACATCGCGGATAAAGTCAAGGAACAGGTAATCCTTCATCCAATCGTAGTTGTTGCAGATTTCGGCTCCGTTGACGGGATTTTCGAAATCGAGGAATCGCTCCAGCTGCTTGCGGATGCACTGCACGTTGTGCTGGATTTCCTCGACGGTGAGGAGTTTGCGCTCCTGAGCCTTGAACGAGGGGTCGCCGATCATGCCCGTGGCTCCGCCCACCACAGCCAAGGGTTTGTGGCCTGCCATCTGCAGGTGTTTCAAAAGCATGATGGATACAAGGTGGCCGATATGAAGCGAATCGGCGGTAGGGTCGATGCCCACGTATGCGGTAGTGACTTCTTTCCTCAGCTGTTCTTCGGTGCCGGGCATAATGTCGTGAATCATGCCTCTCCACTTGAGTTCTTCTACAAGATTGGTATTCATAGATTAGTTTATGTATTCATTTTATATATAGCTGTTCCCGTAATTCAAGGAGTTCAAGAAGTTCAGGACAATACCACAGGTGGCGCAATTGTCTTGAACTACTTGAACTCCCTGTACTGCTTGAACTAACAAGAGATTAGCGAACCATCATCTTGGCGGTGGCTGTATTGCCGCCAATGACGACATTGACCAGATACATGCCTTTGGCCATGCCCTCGGTGTCGACAGAGAAGGTCTGCTCACCCTCGTTGACGTGACCGAGCGGACGGTTGACCAGGCAGCGGCCGTTGAGGTCGTAGATGCGCAGCTGGGCGTTGCCGGCTTCGGCAGCGGTGATGGACAGGTGAGCCTCGCCCGAAACGGGGTTGGGATAGATGTTCACATTGCCGGCGAAAGTGTTGCGCACGGTGGGGATGCCAAGAGGATAGTCCTCAGGATCGCAGACCTCGTTGGTGCGGTCGGTGACGTAGGTCAGATCCACGAAGATGCCGCGGCCGTAGGTGCCGAAGTACATGGCGCCCGGCCATTTGGTCTTGGCATAAACGTGGTTCTCGGGGTTGATGCCGTTATGGGTCAACACGCGGCGCACCGGCAGTTTGGCTTTCTGCTGCATCATCGAGGTGACAGCAACGCCAGCAAGGTGATCATACTGGTGCCAGCCCTCGGCGTTCTTGATCCACACACCGTCGGCGGTACCGACATAGATGTCGCCGGTCTCTTCTTCGACCATGGCGCTGTAGGCGGGGAGTTCAACGTTGTTGACCTCAGCGTTGGCGATGGTATAGGGCTCGACGCTCCAGTTGTCGGCCAGCACATTGTTGACTATGGCGAGGTTGCCGTAGTTGCCGTTGTAGCCTTCGAAAGTGAGCAGCAGGCGTTCGGCATTTTCAGTGGTGTCGACGGTGATGGAGCTGATCACGCGCGGGAACCAGTAGTTGCTGTCGCCAGCGCTGACCATCAGAGTGTCGGTCTCAAGGATAGAGGTCTCGGAGAAATACTTGCAGAGCAGAGTGGGACGGAGCTGCTTGGCGGGAGCGGAATAGTTGGCGTTCTCAAAACCGCGGACGCGGACAAGCATCGACTTGTTCTCCTGCAGATTCTGCACGGCGATATAAACGGCGCGGCCGTCGGAGCTCATAGCCATCGTGCGGGGCTGGTCGTACTCCTGACCGGGGATGGTGGTGTCGATGACATAGATGCCGAGCCAGAGGTTGAGGGTGCTCCAGTCGTCGCCGGGGTTACCCTGCAGGCCGCGATCCCAGACCTTGGTGAAGTCGGTGGCGCGCCACGACATGTAGACGGTCCACAGGCTGTATTTCGAGGTGTCGGTGCTGATGAGAAGAGTGCGTGCCTGCAGCGGATTCTTAACTCTCAGTTTTTTCGAGGCAAGATGGTTGCGGGTGAAGGTATACTCGAAAGGATAATCGGCATTGGCCTTGCTGGTGATGTTGAGTTTGTCGCCGGCTCTGAACTGGAAGTTGCTGCGCTCGATATTCACGGTGTCGTATCCGCCGTCGGTGTTGGGACGGAGGCAGTAGCCCAGGGTGTCGATGTTGACAGTGATACTGTCGTTGAAATAGGTGTCGTGGTCGGTCTCCCAGAGATACAACTGGCTGATATCGGAGCTCTGATAGGGCAGGTTGCTCGCGAAGCTGGTACCGGAGGTCCAGGTCTGGGTGTTGGTGTAGTCGAGGTAGTCGGCATAGGCGCGGCCGAAACGGGCGTTGCGCGAGGAGACGAAGATGGTGCGGCGCGACATAGGAGCAAGTTCCTGGAACATAGATGCTGCCACCTTGCCGCCGTTGTCCTCCCAGAGGATGTTGGCGTCGTGGTTCAGGTTGCCGAGCATGCCATTGTCATACCAAGTAGGAGTGACTGTGCCGCCATTGTGGGCCATACGCGACTCGATCATCGGGCAGCCGTTCTTGAAGGCGCCGCTGATGATGCTGCCGTCGGGGCTCACGGCGATGCCGTTGACCTGGAGATTGTTCATACCGCGGTTCAGGTTCTCGAAGGTGACAAAATTGTCGGTCGAATAGACACCGCCTTCGGTGGCGATGTAATACTCGTAGTAGCCGATGCCTGCCTCATCCACGCGATACACGGAGAGGATCTGGTTGATGCCGGAGTGCACAAACATGGGGGTGCTGAAGACGTGCGACATGTAGTTGCCGCCGTTCAGTTCCTGCTCGCAATAGGAGACCTTGGTCCACTGGTAGTAGGAATTCTCAACGTAGCCAGTGCCTTCCCATATCGAAGAGCCGGCCATGATAACGTGTTTGGGGTTGCCCGGGTCGACCTGGATGGTGCCGGTGAGACGGCCGTCGCCGCTGTTGAACCACTTCTTGTTGATACGGGTACGGGAGAAGGGGGTGACCGTCGAGGTGGTCAGGGTGCTCCACGACTGCAGGTCGCGAGTCAAGTAAAGGTTCTCCATGAGGCCGTTCTCGTTGATAACCATAGCATAGAGGTAGGTGGGGTCGGACGGAGCCACAGCCAGCTTGATGGCGGTGTTGGTGCCGCCGAATGCGCTGTTGGACGTGGAGATGTTGGCTACGACGGGGGTCGTGGCGGTGGCATCGCCGATCATATAGAGCTGGTTGCCCTTGGTGAAGTAGGCGGTCTTGAGCTCGCTGATAACCAGGATCTGGTCGACCTCGCCGTCGAACACCTTGGTCGGGGTGTTCACCCAGTCGGACTCGGAGGTGATGCGCCAACGGTAGAGGCCGGTGTTGCTTGCCACATAGACGTAGAGGACTCCGTCGCGCTGAATGAGGCTGATGGCCTTGACAGCAGCGAACTTCGAGTCGGCAGCAGTGGGCACGGTGCCGGGCACGAGGGTGTACTCAAGGGTATTGGTGTTGAAGCGATAGATACCGCGGCCCAGCGACGACAGCGGACGGTAGGTGCTGCCATACTGGTAGTCATTGTCGCCGGTGCCAACCAGGATGGTGCCGTCGGGGGTCTGTGCCATGCAGTTGACCGGGAGAGTGGACTCGCGTCCGTTGTCCACGAAAGGCACAAGGTGCCAGATGCCCGTGTTGGCAGCCAAGGAGGTGTCCATGCCCTGGCGGCTGTAGAGGTTCTGCAGAACCTGCCTGTTGTCGGATTTCACATACATGCCGCCCGAAATGGCGCCGGCGTAGATTGTTGTGCCGCTTGCATCCTGCATGTCCACGACAAGACTGGAGACATTGCCGCCAATGTTGGCCGGACCCATCTCATAGAAGTTGGTGTCGACCTGGGCCTGGACAGACCCTCCAATCAAAGCCATGACGCCTGCAAACAAGCCGAGAAGTACTTTGTTACTTTTCATAAGTTATTATTAATTAATTAGATATTTCAATTCTTTGTTATACAAACAATGCACAAAGATACACATTTTTTTTAATACATAAATACTTTTATTTCTTTTTTTGATTTTTTTCTGTTTCCAGTCAACGATGACAAGCGTGTCGCCAACTTCTTTTCGGAGCCATTTTCCGTCCATCCGGCAGCATACCAACAACAATCTTGTTCCGCACTTAAAATGGCTATTTTTTCGCAATACAAATTAACATAAAAAATGTTAAATATAAACCGTTTCCCATTCTCGTTTGACAGAATACATAAAATATCTAAACACCATAAAAACTGCACAATACTCTACTCAACCCACACTCATATCCTACCTGTGTCATACCCTACAATTAAAATTAAATAGATGTTAAAAATTAACATTTAAACAAGGCAATCGATTGGTATTCTGGAGAAGGTGATTATCTATACCTGATGACAGCTGAATACCCCGAAATTTGGGCAATATATAATTCGCTTGTTTTCAGCATATTCTATGGTTGTTCTTTGACTGTTCTTTGGTTTAAACCAAAGAACAGTCAAAGAACAACCATTAAACAACCTGATAATGAACGGCTTGTATTTGTACCCTTGGTCGTTCATTTGTTATGCCCGATGCAAAGGATTCATTATGACCGGTAAGATGCTCTCCTTGGCAGCACCCTGGCGTTTTTCACAGAGAAAAACCTCGACAGTGCCAACAAGTATATTGTTTCCGTTTTTTCAACCCATCCATACCCCTTGTCACTACCTTGTTGCTACCTTGTTGCTACCTACCTGGCCTCTATCTGTCGACTGAACATGGCCGAGAAATCCGGTTGCAAGTGCAACACTGAGTGGAAAAGAATCAAAAAGAATGTTAAAAAGACAATAAAAAAGGTGCTTTGCTGTTTCTATATTATTACGAAAATAAAAACGAACAAAACATATTATGGAATCGGTAAACATTCAGGAACTTAACGAACGCATCGGGCGCGAGAGCGCCTTTGTCGACGCGCTGACAATGGAACTCGGCAAGCGCATTGTCGGGCAGAAGCACATGGTGGAGGGCTTGATGATAGGCCTTCTGAGCAACGGTCACGTACTGCTCGAGGGTGTGCCCGGCTTAGCCAAAACATTGACCATCACCACCCTTGCCAAGGCCATCGATGCCAAATTCAGCCGCATCCAGTTCACTCCCGACCTGCTGCCGGCCGACCTCGTCGGCACGATGATCTACAGTCAGAAGAACGAGCAGTTCCAGGTGAAGAAAGGCCCTATCTTCAGCAACTTCATACTGGCTGACGAAATCAACCGTGCGCCGGCCAAGGTGCAGAGTGCCCTGCTGGAGGCGATGCAGGAGCGCCAGGTGACCATAGGCGAGCAGACCTTCCCGCTCGAGGAGCCGTTCCTCGTGATGGCGACCCAGAACCCCATCGAGCAAGAGGGCACCTATCCGCTACCCGAGGCCCAGGTGGACCGTTTCATGCTGAAGGTGGTCATCTCCTATCCCAAGCATCAGGAGGAGAAGCAGATCCTGCATGCCATCGTGAACGCCGGCCCTGCCGCCGTGGAGGAGCAGAAGCCCATCCTCAAGCCGGCCGACATTCTCAAGGCGCGCTCGCTGGTGCGCGAGGTTTACATGGACGAAAAAATCGAGAACTACATTACCGACATAGTCTTCGCCACACGCTATCCCGGCCAGTACGGCCTGCAGAAGCTCGAGCCGCTTGTGAGCTACGGCGCTTCGCCACGCGGCAGCATCAATCTCGCCGCCGCATCGAAAGCCTACGCTTTCATGCGCCGTCGCGGATACGTCATCCCCGAGGACGTGCGTGCCGTTGCCATGGACGTGCTGCGCCACCGCATCGGCCTGACCTACGAGGCCGAAGCCGAGAACGTCACCAGCGAGGAGCTGGTCAACGAGGTGCTCAACCGCGTGGATGTGCCTTGATAAAGGTTAATGGTTAAAGGTTAAAGGTTAAAGATTAAAGATTAAGATTGATTAAAGATTATGGATGAATCCATAATTAAGAAGGTCCGCAAGATAGAGATCAAGGCGCGGGGATTGAGCCAGCAGATGTTCAGCGGCGAGTACCACTCGGCGTTCAAAGGGCGCGGCATGGCTTTCAGCGAGGTGCGCGAGTACCAGTATGGCGACGATGTGCGCAATATCGACTGGAACGTCACGGCACGCCTGGCACACCCATACGTCAAGATTTTCGAGGAAGAGCGCGAGTTGACGGTGATGCTGTTGGTTGACGTGAGCGGAAGCGGCCGATTCGGCACCCATTCACAGTTCAAGGAAGAGCTGGCTGCCGAAGTGGCGGCGACGCTGGCGTTCAGCGCCATAGCCAACAACGACAAAGTGGGTGTCATACTTTTCAGCGACAGGATCGAGAAATTCATCCCGCCCAAGAAAGGCCGCAGCCACATACTGCGCATCATACGGGAGCTCATCACGTTCCGTCCGGAGAGCAACGGCACCGATATAGGACAGGCGCTTGGCTACTTCACCAATGTCATCAAGCGGCGCTGCACGGCGTTCCTGCTGAGCGACTTCTACGACACGGGCTACAGCGACGCGTTGAAGCTTGCCGCCGGCAAGCACGACCTGGTGGCGCTGCGTCTGGTTGACCGACGCGAAGAGCGTCTCGCCGACCTCGGGATGGTCAAATTCTACGACCCGGAGAGCACACAAACCGTGTGGGTCGACACGGGGAGCGCCACGGTGCGCCGCATGGTCGACGCCCGCAACGAAGAGACGGTGCGCCGCACCGAGACCATCCTGCGACGCTACGGCATCGACCTCGCCACACTCTATACCGGTGAAGACTTCGTGAAACCACTCAGAACACTGCTTGCAAGAAGGAGTTAACCACAGACATGAAAAGACTAACCATCATATTGCTGCTTTGCCTTGCCGCTCCGCTGGCCCACAGCCAGGCGGTGGCATCGCTCAGCGCCGACACCATCGCCCTGGGCGACCAGACGACGCTCAGCATACGCAACGCACTCAACTACCCATCCACCGACTTGCTCAGCACCGGCGGCATCGTGGCCCTTGACCAGACTTTCGACACCGCCACGCGCACCCAACAGACGGTGCTGACCTGTTTCGAGCCGGGCGAACATGTGATACACCTCAGCCCGAACGACTCGCTGACACTGGTGGTGACCGACGTGGCCATCGACACAACCTCGGCCGAGCTGCGTGACATTGCCGCCATACAACGTGTGCCATACACCTTCTGGGAGATATTCCGCTGGGTGTTGCTCGCCCTCGGCGTCGGCGCCCTGGCTTTCGGCGTGTGGTGGCTGCTCAAACACCGCAAGACCATCAAAGATGTGTTTGTAGCACAGGCACCCGTCGACACGCGCACGCCGCACCAAAGGGCTGCCGACAACCTGGAGGAGCTGCGCCGCAAACAACTGTGGCAGAGCGGCAAGCCAAAGGAATACCATACCGAACTTACCGACATAGTGCGCCGCTTCATCGAGGAGGCCACCGGCATCCGTGCCACCGACATGACGAGCGACGAGACCATAGCAGAAGTGGAAAGCGGGAAGTGGAAAGTGGAGGTCGCGCTACTCCGCAACATCTTCACCACCGCCGACCTTGTGAAATTTGCCAAGAGCGAGCCACAACCCTACGAACACGACCGTTCGATGACAGAGGCCAGACAGTTCATAGACGAGCTGTGGGAAAAGGTCAAGCCAACCGAGGAGATACAGACAGAAAAGAAAGAAGAGGAGGCGCCACATGAATGACATCACCTTTGCCCATCCCTGGTATCTGCTGGGTCTGATAGCGGTGCCGCTGCTGGCGGCATGGTACATCTGGCGCTACCGCAAGCAAGAGGCCGCGCTGCAGCACAGCGACATAGCCGTCTTCGCCGGCATCGGGAAGAGCTTGCGCGTACGAATGCGCTGGCTGCCCTACGCCCTGCGCTGCATTGCCGTGGGCGCCATAGTGGTGGCGTTGGCGCGACCGCAGAGCCACCTCAGCCGCCAAGAGATGTCGGTGGAAGGCATCGACATAGTGCTTGCAACGGATATATCGGGCAGCATGCTTGCCGAAGACTTCAAGCCCAACCGGCTGGAGGCCGCAAAGAAGGTTGCCGCCGACTTTATCGACGGTCGCAAGAACGACCGCATGGGACTGGTGGTCTTCGCCGGCGAAGCCTTCACGCAGGTGCCGCTGACCATCGACCACCGTGTGCTCCTGCAGCAGCTGGACGACCTCAAGAGCGGCATCGTGCGCGACGGCACGGCGCTGGGCGACGGCCTGGCCACAGCCATCAACCGCATCAAGGACAGCGAAGCCAAGAGCAAGGTCATCATACTCCTCACCGACGGCGTCAACAACCAAGGGTCGGTCGACCCGCAGAGCGCAGCCGAGATAGCGGCACTCTACGGCATACGCCTCTACACCATCGGTGTTGGCACGCTTGGGAAAGCCCCCTACCCTTTCCGCGACCAGTTCGGACGCGTGCACTACCAGAACGTCGACGTAGAAATCGACGAGCAACTGATGCAGAACATGGCCGCCGCCACCGGCGACGGACGTTACTTCCGCGCCACCAACAAGAAAGCCCTCGCCGAGATTTTCGACCAGATAGACAACATGGAGAAGAGCCGCATCGACGTCACACAATACGCCCAAACCCACGACGAGCAAGGACCTTGGATATGGCTGGCTTTCATAGCCTTGCTGCTTGAAGTGCTGGCACGATGGGGATGGATGAAGCTGTGAGTTATGAGTTAAGAGTTATGAGTTATGAGTTAAGAGTTAAGAGTTATGATTCATTTTGAACATATAGAATACCTGTGGTTGCTGCTTGTAGTGGCGGCGGCCGGAGTGCTGTGGGGATTGCTGGAGTGGCGCAACCGCAAACGACTTGAGGAGTGGGCCGACAAGCCCATGTTTGGACGACTAATACCCGACCGTTCTGCCTGGCGACCGGCATTGAAGATGGGCTTGACCCTGGCAGGCTTCGCCCTGATAGTGGTGGCTCTGGCCAATCCGCAACAAGGCACCAAGATAGAGAAAGGCAAACGTGCCGGAAGCGATATAGCCATCTGCTTCGATGTATCGAAAAGCATGATGGCCGAAGACATACAACCCAACCGGCTTGAACGCAGCAAGCGGGTGGTGAACAACCTGCTCTCCACCATGACCGGCGACCGGGTGAGCCTCGTGGCTTTTGCCGGCACCAGCTTCATCCAGATGCCGCTCACCAGCGACTACAGCGCCACCAAGCTCTTCCTCGACGACATGACCTGCGACATGATGTCGGCGCAAGGCACAGCCATCGGCGATGCCATAGAGACGGCCATGAAGACCTTCGGATATGGCGACCCCGACAGGCAATGGGAGAAAAATAAAGGACGTGCCATCATCGTCATCAGCGACGGCGAGAACCACGAAGACGATGCTGTGAGCGCCGCACGTACCGCTGCCAAAGAAGGCATAAAAGTGTGCACCATCGGCATGGGTCTCCCCGACGGAGCCCCCATCCCCGAATACGACCCACGAGCCCGCAAGAACAACTACAAGCGCAACCGCGACGGCAGCATCATCATGAGCCACCTCAACGAGCAGATGCTGCGCGACATAGCATCGGCCGGCGACGGCGTCTACGTCCGTGCCAGCAATGCAGGCAGCGGCTTGGGCGACATACAGAAAGTCATCGAGAGCCTCGAGAAAGAAGACTACGACGAGGCTGTGTTCAGCGCCTACGAGAGCCAATACATGTACCCGCTGGCGGCAGGCCTGATATGCCTGCTTGCCGAGATACTGCTGTTCGAGCGCCGCAACCGCAAATGGGACTTGTCACAAATAATCGACAAACAAGAGCAACCCGAACAATGAAGAAAGCCATCATACTAATGACACTTGCCGCCCTGACAGGCACGGCATTCGGCCAAGCCGACCGCCACCTGCTGCGCGACGGCAACAGGGCCTACAACAAAGAGAAATACGACCAGGCGGAGCTCCACTATCGCCGCGCCTTGGAACGCGACACCGCCGACTTCCGTGGACAGTACAACCTCGGCAATGCACTCTACCGCCAGAAACACTATGACGAAGCCATCAGCCACTACGACCAGGCCCTTGCCATCCAAGGCATAGACAAGCAAAAACGCTCACGCACCCTGCACAACCGTGGCAACAGCATGGTGAAGGCCGGCCTCGAAAACGAGCAGCAGGGCATGCAGTACTTCCAGCAAGCCGTCGATTCCTATCAGGAGTCGCTGAAACTGGACCCCAAGAACGAGGACACACGCTACAACCTGGCCTATGCCCGCCGCCTACTGCAGCAGGCGCAACAACAACAGCAGCAACAGGGAGGTGGCCAGAACAACCAAGACAACCAAGACCAGCAGCAGAACCAGCAACAACAGAGCCAACAACAAAACCAACAACAGAACCAGCAACAACAGAACCAGCAGCAACAGAACCAGCAAAACCAACAGCAGGACCAGCAACCCAAGCAACAACAAGGGCAACAAAGCCAAGCAAAGCCGGACCAAAAGAAACAGGATGCCGAGCGTATGCTTGAAGCCGTCAAGAACAACGAGCGCCAAACCCTAAGGGATCTGGACCGCAGCGAAATAAAAGCCAAAGCAAAACATACCGACAAAGACTGGTAGAAATTGATAGTTGAAAATTGAGAAGATGAAAAGAACAGGCATATTCACCATTTTGCTTTTCCTGTCGACCCTTGTTTGGGCGCAGGAGATGACTGTCCAAGCGCCGGAGAACGTCTATGTAGGAGACAACTTCACTGTGAGTTTCTCTGTCAACGAGCAAGCCAAAGACTTCCGTGGGCCGTCGTTCAAAGGATTCAGCCTGATATCAGGTCCCAGCACCTCGTCGCAGACAAACATGAGTTTCATCAACGGACAAATGTCGCGCTCCGTAAAAACCACTTTCACCTACCGACTCATTGCCGATGTCGAGGGCACCTTCACCGTTGACCCGGCCACATGCACTGCCGACGGCAAGAAGATTTCCTCCAAGAGCTTCACCATCAAAGTGGAGAAGATGAGCGCCGCCATGCAGCAGCAACGCCAGCAGCAACAACAGCAGCAACAACAACGCCAAGCCTACGACCCCTGGGCGCAGCAGCCGCAGCAGGCGTCGCAGATTGACGGCAACACGCTGTTTGCCCGCGCCTCGGTCAACAAAAGCAACCCCTATCAAGGCGAGCAAATAATAATCACCTACAAGATATACACACAGATTCCCATAAGCCAATTCGCCATCGACAAACTGCCCGGCAACAAGGGCTTCTGGGCCGAAGACCTCAGCGTGGGGCAGCAGATAAAACAGTACGAGGAGACCTACAACGACCGCCGCTACCAGGTGGCCGAGATACGGCGCGGAGCACTCTTTGCTCAGGAAAGCGGCAACCTAACCATCGAGCCGCTCGACCTAAACGTGCTGGCCATGGTGCAGCGCCAACGCCGCCGCACCGGCAGCATCTGGGACCTCTTCGACGACCCTTTCTTCAACGCGCAACAGGCTGTAGAACGTCCGTTGAGCACCAACCGACTGAACATCAAGGTACGTCCTTTGCCGACGGCACCACAGGGTTTCAGCGGCGGCGTGGGGCAGTTTAACGTAAACGGCGGGCTGAACCTCAACAAAGTAAAAGCCAACGAGGCGGTATCATACCGCATCACCGTCAGCGGCACCGGAAACCTCATGCTCATCGACGCTCCGAAACCGCAGTTCCCGACTGTCTTCGAAGTCTACGACCCCCAGATAGACGACAACATCAAAAAGAGCGATGCCGGAGTCAGCGGCAGCCGGACCTACGAATGGGTGCTCATACCGCGCAGCCAGGGCGAATACACCATTCCTGCCCTCGACTTCGTCTACTTCGACCCGACGAGCGGCCAGTATGTCACACGCCGTATCGAAGCTCAGAAAATCGAGGTGGAACGAGGCGACAGCCGCAGTATGACCAATGTATCCAGCAAGGACGACGTGCAGATGCTGGCCCACGACATCAACTACATACATCCGGTCGGCAAGTTGCACCCCATTAAAGCCGAGGACCATGCCGGATGGGCGTTCTGGACAACATTGGCGCTGCTTGTGGCGGCCTTCATTGCCGCCAACATCGTTTGCAGCCGCTACAGCAAGCAGCAACAGGATGTGGCCGGCACCCGCATGAAACGTGCCACGCGCAAAGCCAAGAAACGCTTGAAGAAAGCTGCAGCGCACCTCGGCGACGGCGACACAAACCTCTTCTACGAAGAAATATACAAAGCCATCTGGGGATGCCTGGCCGACAAATACAACATCGAGCTCTCACAACTCAACCGCGACAACGTAAGTGCCTGCCTCAACGATAAGCAGGTCCCCGAGGCACAACAGGAGACCATAATGAAACTGCTCCAAGATGTAGACCTTGCACGCTTTGCCCCCGGCGACCCCGAGACACAGAAACAGAGCATCTACACCGAGGCGTTGGTGATGATTGCCGGATTATAAACCTCCAAAAATGACAGTTGAAATGAAACGGATATACATATTGCTGCTTTCCCTGATATTTGTCACTCCCACCCTGCGGGCACAGGTGGAAGACTCCTGCGATTTGACCGGCATGGATGCCGTCAACGCATGGGTCGAAGAAGGCAACCAGCACTACCGCATGGGCAACTACGACATGGCCTGCGACTTCTACGGTCTTGCGCTCAGCTCCGACAACGGCAATGCCGAACTCTACTACAACCTCGGCAACGCATATTACCGCACAGATAAAATAGGTCTCGCCATACTAAACTACGAACGTGCCTTGCGACTTCGTCCCAATATTGGCGACGCCAAAGAGAACCTCGCCCTTGCCAACAGCAAGACCCAGGACCGCATCACCGAACTGCCGCGTCTGTTCATCGTGCGTTGGATTGACTGGCTCTGCACAGCCATCACACCACATGTCTGGCGTATCATATTGCTGGTGTTGCTTGCCATTGTAGCCGCAGCAGCCATAGCCCTGCGCTGGGGCCAAGATGCCACACTCCGCAAAGCAGGTCTTACAACAGGCATAGTCACAGCCGTGTTGCTGCTCGCCACTACACTGTTGCTCTTCGGTTCCACATCGCGCTACAACAGCCACAGCGACGCTATCGTCATGGAACAGGCCATCACCGTCAAAAGCTCGCCCGAACAGCAGAGCGTCGACAAGATGCTACTGCACGAAGGTACAAAGGTGGAAGTCCTCGAAGAGCTGTCGGGCTGGTACAAGATACGCATAGCCGATGGCACCACAGGCTGGTGCCAATCGTCAACAATTGAAAAGATATGAACATAAAACTGCTGACAGTCATTGCGTTTACGGCACTTATTACGCCCCTGGCTGCACAGGAGGTGGAATATGTCGACGATGAATCCTGCGGCTGCGAGCTGGTCTTCGTCGACGGCATACAGACCACCCGCGACGGCGACCTGTACGGTTTCAAACGTGCCGACGGCACCGTCATCGCACCCAATATCTACCTCTATGTCGACCAGTTCAATGGAAACTACTGCAAGGTGTTCCTCGAAGAGCACAAATGCGGCATGATTGACCGCGACGGCCGTGAGATAGTGCCCTGCATATACGACGACCTGCAGTACCCCTCCTGCGGCCGTATCTGGGCCGTTCGCAACGGACTGATAGGCTATCTCGACATGCACGGGCGCCCAGCGATACCTCTCCAGTATTTCCGCGCCGACAACTTCTCGGAAGGGTTCGCTCAGGTACTCATCGTGCTTGACAGTTTCAGCACAGCATGCACATATATCGACACCAACGGCACGCAGCTCTTCCCTCCCGTCTACGACAATGCAATGCCCTTCAACGAAGGCTATGCGCCCGTATTCCGCTACCAGCGTTGGGGACTGATCGACCAAAAAGGTCGCGAAGTGCTGCCCTGCATGTATGAAGCTATGACCACCAACCACGACAGCTGCTTTTTTGCCGGCGATGAAAAAGGGATGGCCTACTTCGACTATGGCATGAAACCACTCACCCCGTTTGTATACACATGGTTCAACAAGCTCAGTGACGGTCGCATCGGAGTCAGGCGCGACGGGAAATACGGTTTTATAGACCAACATGGGCGTGAGGTAATACCTTGTGTCTACGATGAGATAGGAATCTTCCGACAGGGACGTACCCTTGCGCGCATTGGCGATCGCTACGGCATCATAGATACCGCCGGCGAAGTAGTGCTACCCATCGAATACGAGAATATCAAACTCAACAAAAACCTGAAATACATGTACTATGACAGTCTTGCGCTCATCGAGAAAGACGGCAAACTCGGATTCGTCGACCTCGACGGCAGACTCGTCATACCCTTCTATTTTGAAGAGGCATACAACTTCTCCGAAGGTCTCGCCGCAGTCAAATACAATGGCATGTGGGGATATATCGACACCAAAGGCGACGTTTTCATGCCTTTCGTCTTCGACTTCGCATCACCATACCAATGGGGGCGTGCCGAAGTAGTCTACCGCGGCAACGTCAGCAAAGTCGATCGCCGCGGCAAATGTGTAAAAAACTGTAATGGAATAGTAGCATGGAGAAAGTGGCACGAATAGCATCGCACGACGGCATCGTAAAAAAAGTCCGCAAAGGGTTCGTCGAGGTGCAGATTAAATCCATCAGCGCCTGTGCCACCTGTCAGGCACACGCCCGTTGCGGCTTTGCCGAATCGAAAGACAAGACCGTCGAGGTACCGACCTCCGACTGGCAGAGCTACAGCGAAGGCGAGCGAGTTACCGTACATATCGACGAATCGCGCGGAATGTTAGCTGTGTGGATAGCCTACGTGCTGCCAGCACTTCTTCTCATAGCCGCCATAGTCACCCTCTCGCTTATCCATCTTCCAGAATGGGCCGTCGTACTCAGCGCATTCGCCGTCCTCGGCCTTTATATCCTTGTCCTATACCTCAGCCGGCGCAAAGTCGAAAGCCGCTTCACCCTCACCATATCCTCCAACTGCGAAGCCAACTCTTAACTCTTAACCCTTAACTCATAACTGAAACCGCCATGCTCATCCTCGGCATAGATCCCGGCACACGTATCCTCGGCTACAGCCTCCTCGACACCGAAGACGAGAAGCTCAAGATTGAGGCGATGGACGTACTGTACCTGCGCAACTTTCCAGACTTCAAAGACCGTATCCGCCGTATCTTTGATTCCACCATACGCATCATCGACTCCTTTCATCCGGACCACCTTGCCATAGAAGCGCCTTTCTTTGGCAAAAACGTGCAGTCAATGCTCAAGCTGGGCCGTGCCCAAGGAGTCGCCATTGCCGCTGCCATGAGCCGTGACCTCAGTTACACGGAATATGAGCCTTCCGTAATCAAGCAGCTTGTCACCGGCAACGGAAACGCCTCCAAAGAACAGGTAGCCACCATGCTTCGTTCCATCCTCGGTTTCGACGACAACCCCAAATACCTCGATGCCACTGATGCCCTCGCCGTTGCATACACATGCCACATGCAGTTCTCCAACCCACTTGCCGACCTGCGCAACGAACTCATGCCAAAGAAAAAAAAACAGAAATCGACCAAAAAACAATGGTCAGATTACGTAAACCAAAACCCCGACAAAATATGCTAAAGACAAAATATATCGTTTATCTTGTCCTTACTTGCATTCTGGCTGTATCTTGCCAGCCTCGCAATGGCAACAAGCTTTTCGACCCCAACCAGGTCGCCTTCACAGCCGAATACAACCCTCTCTTCGACGGGCAGATCTACCCTTCCATGCTCCTTGCCACCAACCAGGCCACCTCTAACAGCTCCAACTCCCAGCTCCCCGTCTTCAACCTCACTGTCACAGCCCCCACAGACAACGCTGTACTGCGCATTGTCGTCGACTCTTCGGCACTCAACTATGTCACCATCCTGCAAGAAATCCTGCCCCACCGAGGCGAGCAATACACCTTCCAGCCATCCATCAAGTGGAAATACGACATATTGCGCCGCCTACGTCAACCCGGTGCCGTCGACTTCACCTTCTACTGCTACATCAACGACGAAGAAGTCGACATCAAGAACCTACACCTTGCATACCGCACTGTCAACGAATGCCCTCTATCGCTTATGCACCAGGGACATCGCAGCGACTTCCGCTGGCTCTTCGCCGCCTACGTCAACGAAGATCACCCACAGATTGAACAAATACTTACAGACATACTCGACCAAGGCATCGTCTCACGCTTCAACGGCTATCAAAGTGGCGAACGGGCCGTGCGCGACCAAGTCTTCGCTGTGTGGTATTACGCCCTCGACCACGGCATCACCTACTCCTCCATTTCTTGCACGTCAAATCCCTCGCCTCGCGCCAACGTGCAACACATCCGCTTCTTCGACGAAGTCTACAACACTCGACAGGCCAACTGTATCGATGCCTGCGTCTTCTTTGCCTCCATCCTGCGCAAGATAGGTCTCAAACCCGTCATATTCGTTGAACCCTGCCATGCCTACCTCGGATACTACACAGACAAAAACCGACGCAATATAGCACTTCTTGAAACCACCATCACCTCGTGGGTCAACTTCCCCGAACTGCAGCGCAGTCTCCTTGACGATGGCCGTCTGCCAGATGAGAGTTTCAACAAACTCAAGAAATACCTGTCTGAAAAAGAAATCGAACGCTACCAGAGCGGGAACATGAGCTTCGACCAGTTGAAAGCAGCCGTAGCTCGCAGCCTCTTCGACAAAGCAACAGAATACGACCGCGAGACCTACAACGCCAACCGGCTGCACTTCACCGACACCGCCGGCATCTCATACCAGCAACTCGACATCGAGCAGCTTCGTAAACAGGTCCAGCCAATCAATTAATAAAAGAATAGGGCTGACGCAACACGCCAGCCCTATTCTTTTTTTCAACTTTCCCGAGGGCTTCGCCCACGGCTATTATCCATCGCCCCTACGGGGCTTTATTGTATTTTATGTTTTGTTTTAAAATATCAACTTTCAACTTTAGTTTCTAATCTTCAGGTGCTGCCAGCTGCCGGCATACTTGCCGTCAACAAAGCCGTAGATTTCCTGCCACTTGCCCTGCAGGGCCGATTCTTTGTTCACTTTGCGTTCCACAGCCTCGTAGATATCCTGGTAGGTATAGTCATCCAGCTGCCCTGCGATACCTTTGATCTCCTTCAGCAGGAAATAGGTTAGGAAACCATGATGCTGGGCATCGAAACTGAAAGCCGTCTTGTCGTTGGCAGCAGCCTGAAGTACAATAGCGTCACTGCTCTTGTTGCCCTTGCGTTTGGTCTTCTTGGCTTTGGTGTCGGTCGCCACCTTGCGGTCGCTGCGCAGCATCAGACCGCCGTTACGCTGGTGCCCGTCGAAGCCTGCATCCACAATCACAGTCAGCCGGTTCACCGGGTAGCTCTCTCGTTTGCCTTTGCCCTTCAGCATCGAACACAGAGTGTCCACTGCCAAGCATTGCTTTGCAAACAGCTGTGCATCCTTGCGGGTGAGCGCCACATCATACGTAGAGCACTCCTCGGTTTTCTTTTTCTTCTTCGTGCAGCAGCCCTTCTTCGTGCCGCCAAGACTCTTGATGTCATCGACTCTCAACTTGTTAGGCACAATATAGGTGACACCGTCGAAATCGGTAAAACCGTGACCGGCATAGTAGACAAATATATTAGCCTGTGCCACAGCACCGTCGTTGCTCTTCGCAGCCACAGCCTGCGACAAGTCGGTCAGCCAGTGCACGCCGTCGTTCAGAATCTCGCTCTTCGAAGCATTCTGCAACAACTTCACCTGACGCTCGGGCACTCCAAGCGCCTGAACAAAATAGCGACGCATCACCTCGCCGTCGTTGCTTGCAAAAGGCACTGCCGGCAGGAAACGGTTGTCATAATCCTCGTTGGCTATAATCAACACGTATGCATTGTCATAACTCGACAAGCTATGCGGTATGTTGAAGTCCACATAGTCGTCCTGAATCTTGTCGGCCGTCATCTGGTCGATCGTCTCGCGGAAAGCGTCATGCACCGTCAACTCAATGCTTGAACGACGGTACTGTGCACCCGTGTCGGCATACGAACGTGTCACATACTGCCAGTCGTTAACCGTCCGCTGCAGGTTGCGCACATTTCCTTCAAGGTAGTCGCGAACGCTCTGTGCGCGCACGTACGCCAACTGGCAATTGTTGTTGATGCCGCTGTTCGAATCGACCGAAATACGCAACGACTCGCCGTTAAAAGTCACAGGCATATAGCGGAAATTGCCATACTCACCGTGATAAGGTATCGTACCAACAAGCTCCGTGCCGTCGGTAGTCGAGAAAACCTTTACCGAAACATGCTTGCCTGCACCGAATAGGTCAGACATCTCGCGCTCAACAAACGACTTCGTCAAAGTGCAGATAGCACGCACGCTGTTCGAAGAGTCCCAGTCGAAGCGGCCCAACGGATAGTCGTCCGTCCAACCCTCAAGATGCTTGCAGTTGTACGATATATCGAACACAAAATTCAACTCCGGTGTACCATCCTCCTTCACCGCATCCACCATCTGGGTACGGACACTGATATAGGTCTCGTCGTACAGTTTCTCCTCGTTTGGCAGCGCAATGAGAGTCTGCTCTGCACGGCGCTGCATCGTCTTCTGACGGCGTTGCACATCCTGAGCGAGATACTCACGGATGGCGGTCTGATACTCGTTATTCAACTGCGTTTCACCACTCTGTGCTGCAAGAGACAACATCATCATGGCGCACAAAACAAAGAATAATATCTTCTTCATAGAACTACTTTTTCCTGTTCAAATTAATTTGCAAAAATACACAAATAATTTTAATTGCCAAAAAAAAGTGTTTTTTTACACCTTGGCAACACCCAAACAACACCCATGTCCGCCTGTTGTTTGGTCAAAAACAAAACAACAAACGACAAACGACAGCGAGTGTATCAAATGGCTACGGAACTCCGTCACTGCAAGACAGTACTCGAAGTACACAACAAAGAATGGTAAACTTATGAGAAAGAAGAAAGAAGTTTTTTACTTTCTCCTTTTTCATTTTTACTTTTAATTTGGGTTTTTTTCGTATTTTTGCATTCTCTTATTAGAAACAATAAAAACATAAAATAGCATGGATAAACTGATTATCACCGCCGCCATCTGCGGCGCAGAAGTTACCAAGGAGCAGAACCCCAACGTTCCTTACACCGTTGAAGAGATTGTACGCGAGGCCAAGAGCGCCGTCGACGCCGGCGCTGCCATCGTCCACCTGCATGTCCGCGAGGACGACGGCACCCCCACCCAGAGCCATGTGCGCTTCCAGGAGTGCACCGAGGCCATCCTCAAAGAGTGCCCCAACGTGATCCTTATCCCCAGCACCGGCGGTGCAGTGGGCATGACCCCCGACGAGCGTCTCGACTCGACCAACACCACCCCCGTGCCTGAGATGGCCACCCTTGACTGCGGCACCTGCAACTTCGGCGACGACATCTTCGACAACACGATGCCTACGATGCGCGCCTTCGGCAAACGTATGATTGAGAAGGGTATCAAGCCCGAATACGAGTGCTTCGAGATGGGTCACCTCGAGACCATCGTACACATGGCCCGCAAAGGTCAGGTGCCCAGTGCCTTTGGCGTAGCCGGTCCTGACGGCAATCCTCTGCCCCTCGTACCTATGCAGTTCAACTTTGTACTGGGAGTCCTCGGCTGCGCCTCGGCCAGCGTCGACAATCTGGTATGGATGGTCAAGAACATCCCCGCCGGCAGCACATGGACCGCCACCGGCATTGGCCGCAACGCTTTCACCCTGGCTGCCCCTGCCATCGTCATGGGCGGCAACGTGCGCGTTGGTTTCGAGGACAACCTCTACCTTGAGCGCGGCGTACTGGCCAAGAGCAACGGCGAACTGGTCGACAAAGTGGTACGCATGGCCAAACTCCTTGGCCGCCAGATAGCCACCAGCGACGAAGCCCGCGAGATTCTCAGCTTGAAGAAATAATTGGAAATACATACACAAGTACACAATGAAAAAGTCACTTTTATTTCTGGCCACCGCCATCATTGCCCTCGGTGCTGCCGCCCAAAACGACCGGCCTACCGAGCAGATGATGCGCGAGTTCCGCAATACCATACAGAAGCGCGACATTTCCAAACGCCATTTGGAAACCGACATACCCCTCTCGAGCAAGCCCGCCGAGGCATATCCACTCCTCACCACCGACACCAAAGACATTCCCAACGAACGCCTGTGGTTTCCCGGTGAATGGGAACCTGTAAGGGCCATTGTTGTCACACCTTATTACGAATACAGTCCTGCCTCATCACAGGGAGTTGGCTATTGGACAGCCGACCCGCTGGTCACCGGTATAGCACAATACTACAAATACAATAGCACCTACGGCTGGCAGGCACAGGGCAAAGGCCCCTACAAATCCACCATGGACACAAGCAGCTCTTTCGGCAAGGTGTTTTTCTACCTCATGGACGGCATCCAGCTTGGCAATGCTGAAGCATGGGTACGCATCGAGCAGGCCGAAGACTCGGCAAAGGTGCTGCGCACGCTGACTCGCATGAATCTGCGCCACGAAAACGTGCGATTCATTATCGGCAGCGGTAACTCCTTCTGGTATCGCGACTGCGGCCCCATCTGCTTCTATTACGGCGATAACGACGACGTGGCCATGTTGGACTTCACCTATTATCCCGGCCGCGCCCTCGATGACTCTTTGCCTTCGCTTATCCACCATCAAATGGGTATTCCCAACTATATGACCAAGGTGGAATGGGAGGGTGGCAACTGCCTTGTCGACGGTGCCGGAATGGTGTTCTCTTCCGATGCCATCTACGAGAACAACTCCGATGGTTACGGCCAAATCTCATGGGACGGTCACAATATCAATTCTATCAACTACACCAGTTCTCCCGTTCTCTCGCGCCAACAGGTGAAAAACGCCCTCCATGACCTCCTCGGCCAACGTGCCACACACATCCTTCCCGCCTACCAGTTCGACGGCGGCACCGGACATGTGGACCTCTATGCCGATGCATGGGACGAAAATGGATTCGTCTTCTCCATCATGCCCAATAACTATAGCAGCTGGACCGACTATATCACCGGTCAGAAGAACATCGACTCGCTCTGCTCCTACAAAAGTGTCTTCAACCGCAACTACTACATCATGGGCAACATTCCATTCCCCTCGAAAGACAATGGGAGCAACTTCATATCACAAACGGAATACAACAATAACTACACACGCACCTATTCCAACCACACCTTCGTAAACAACGTCATCCTTCAGCCCTGCTTCTCTGCTGTGGTGAACGGACAGCCCAGCGCCCAGTGGGACCGCGACAACATCGAAGCTTTAAAGGCCGCCTATCCAGGCTACACCATATATCCGGTCGACGTGCGTGAATTCGACGGCAGCGGCGGCGCCATCCACTGCGTCACCAAGCAGATACCCATCGACAACCCCATCCGCATCCTCCACAAGAACATCCACGACACTGTCGCCCTCGGCAATATGACCCAGATTCCCGTCCGCGCCATCATCACCAACAGGAGCGGCATCGCTGGTGCCATGCTTAATTGGCGCGAAGTAGGCAGCAACGAGTGGAATAACCTTGGTCTCACAGCCAACGGAAACAGCTTCTCCGGATATATACCTTGCGTCACGACCGATTCTCTGCCTCACAGCATCGAATATTACATTGTTGCCACCTCCAACAATGGCCGACAAATCGGCAAACCGTTTACCGCAGGACAAGGTGGCTACTACACCTTCACCTACACCAGAGGAGGCACCTTGGACAGCACAATGTTCGACTTCGAATACCAGCCCATGCCCATGGAGAACATCACCTTCACCTTCGGCACCAACTGGGCTTCCGAGGACAACAGCGAGCCTTGGCATCCCTACGTACCGGTGGACATCGAGGATGTTGACAACGAGGCCAACTTCGGCCAGTTCTATCCCAACCCCGCCAGCGACCAGGCAACTGTCAAAATCAACCTCGCCGATGGCCAGAGCTACAACATCGCCATCGTTGACGTCAACGGCCGCACCGTCCACACCAGCACTCTGCAGGCCGCCGGACAGGTGCTCTTCACCATCCAGACCTCGCGTCTGGCTGCCGGCCACTACACCGTTGTCTTCAGCAACGGCAGCAAGAGCGTGGCACGCAAACTAATCGTCAAGTAAAGACTTGTAGACTGCCGTCATATCGGCGGCGACCTTTTCAGGGGCGAACTTCATTTTTTGGGTTCGCCCTTTTTCTATGCGCTCGTTGCGGAACGCCTCATCGTTGAGCAGACGACGAAGATGCATCGCTACGGTGGCGGCATCGCCGGGGTCGGCATAGAGAGCGGCATCGCCGCCAGCTTCAGGCATCGACGAGATGTTGGAAGTCACCACCGGACAATCGCAGCACAGGCTCTCCAAAACAGGGATACCAAAGCCTTCAAAACGCGAGAGGTATACGCTAGCCACTGCACCGCTGTATAGCGACGGAAAATCAGTGAAATCTGCATGGTCGAGCAGTATCACCCGTCGGCCGTCGGCACATTCTGCCACTTTCCGGCCATAATCGCCACGGAGACGGCCCACAATGACCAATGCCACATCGTCTGGCAACCCCTTGCAGGCCTCTATGACCGTCAGCTGGTTCTTGCGCTCTTCGACAGTGCCCACACATACTATATACCGCTCCGGCAATCTGTACTTCTTCCTCACATTAACAACATCTCTCTCACCCCAGAACTGCGCATCGCAACTTTGATAGACCACCGTTATCTTCTCCTCCGGCACATGCATCATCTCTATGAGGTCGCGCTTCGTCTGCTCGCTGATGGCCACCACCACGTCAGCCACACGGCACGCATGACGCTGCTTGACACGATGGACAATTCTGTCAAAAAGTGAAAAATATTGTGGATAGCGACGCACTATAAGATCATGCATGGTCACCACCTTGCGAATCTCTTGGGGCAGTCCGACAGGTAGTTCGTGACTCAAACCATGATATATCTGCACTTCATCCTCGTAAAGATGCTGGGCAGGGGCGAGCGAGCGCCACAGATGCGGCAGGCAACGCCATAGTGCCTTTGGCATGCGCACAGTCACCGTCGGCAAATCGTCGGGCCAGTGGCAGAAACGCTCGTCAGTCCAAGGGGTATACAACACCGCCCTGACATTGCCCGAACGCACTGCACCCTCGACTACGGCACGGCTGTAGTTGCCCAAACCAGTGCCGTTGCAGAAAGCCCGCTTGGCGTCGTATCCTATTACAATCTCCTTCATTTTGCGACTGCAAAAGTACAACTTTTTTCGCAATATGGGAAAAATTGTGTATTTTTGCACCGCGAAAAGCATCCGTGAACGCATGAACTACCGCCACCACAATAAACGTATCCTTGCTTGGCGATACTTGCTCGCCATGCCGCGCAGCCTATGGTACAACCTGCGCCTGCTGCCTTGGCGGCAAGCACGCTGGATGCCAATACTCATCTCCAACCGCACCGTTGTGGAGGCCCTCACCGGCAAGGTAACTCTCTGCGCCTCCGAACTGCGCACCGGACTAATAAAAGTGGGCTTCACCACTTTCCAAGGCAGCGACTACTGCCGTGAACGCACACGCCTCAACATCCGCGGCGAACTTGTCCTCAGCGGCGAATGCAGCTTCGGTGCAGGCAGCAGTGTCGAAGTTGCCGAAGATGCCAGACTATCCATAGGCCCCGAATTCAACCTCGGGCCGCGGTCGCTCATCATCTGCCACAATGCCATGACCTTCGGCCGGCACGACCGTATCTCGTGGGACTGCACCCTGATGGACACCGACCAGCACGCGTTGGTCGATACCGATGGAAAGCGTGTGAACGAAGACCGTCCGATACAGTTCGGCGATAATGTCTGGGTAGGATGCCATGTGATTGTCGCAAAAGGCGTCTCCTTGGCCGACAACACCACCGTCGCCGCCGGCTCTCGCCTTGCCGGTCGCCACGAGGAACCCATGACCGTCCTTGCAGGCAACCCTGCCACCGTGGTACGCCGCGGTGTAAAACGCCAACAATAATGGAACAGATAAGTGCCATAATAATAACACAGAACGAAGAACGCAACATAGGACGATGCCTTGAATCGCTCGCCGGTGTTGCCGACGAAATAATAGTGGTTGACTCTGGCTCAACCGACAACACCGAAGCCATCTGTCGCAAAGCCGGGGCGCACTTCGAGCACCACGACTGGGCTGGCTATTCGGGACAGAAGAATTATGCCAACAGCCTCGCCACCTGCCCCTGGATACTGAGCATCGATGCCGACGAGGCCCTCTCCCCCGCCCTGCGTGAAAACCTGCTAACGCTGAAACAGCAAGGACTGAAACCAAACACAATCTACTTCATGAACCGCCTCACCAACTACTGTGGTCACTGGATTCGCCACTGCGGCTGGTACCCCGACCGGAAATGCCGTCTCTGGCCCAATGGTGCAGTGGAATGGGAAGGCGAGGTTCACGAGGAACTGCGCTACCTTCAGACCCACCTTCTGTCAGGCACACTTGACGGCGACTTGCACCACTACAGTTACTACTCGGTGGCCGACCATGCTGCACGGCAGGTGCGCTACGCCACCCTGGCGGCCAAGAAAGCGCACGATGCGGGCAAAACAGCAAGTGCCGCCGATGTGTGGCTGCGCCCAAAATGGAACTTCATCAGAAACTATATCTTGAAGGGAGGCTTCCTCGACGGCCACGCGGGATATAACGTCTGCCGCATGTCAGCCTACTATACCTTTATGAAATACGCGCTCCTGCGCGAACTTGATACCTGATTACTTCTCCCCGACCAAAGTCTGGTAAAGCTCACGATACTGCTCCACCATGCGGTCGGTCAATTCGTAGGGAGTGCTTCCGCCGATGACAACGACCTTGTCACCGTTCACGCCGGCATCAATAAGACCACGCTTCACCTCCTGGCTCACCGCCACAATGGCGTCGGCAGCCTCGAAAGAATACGCCATGCGCTTCTTCCATAAGAACGAGTCGAGCAACGATGTGCGATGATGTTCTCCTACACCGTAGCAGGTGATGATTGTCTTGATACCACGGTCGATATGATAAGGCAGTTCCTCGTTCAAACCATGGAAGATTTTTATTTTCTCCTGTTTAAGCCACGGATTCAGCCTGTAACGCATCCACAGCTGAGGCATCAGCTTGGCCGTACCAAACGGCACAAAAGTGCTCACGTTGCTGAAACCAGAATACTCGGAACGATATGCTTTCTTGATGCGCGTCGCAAATAGCACGGCACGGTAGTCCGCAACATGACCATTGGCCAGTTTTTCAATCAATGCACGCCCGAATTCGCCCAATTCATGGCTGTTGCGCATCACATTATTTGCCTCATATCCTACTATCATCGCTATCTATCTTACTGATACGTTGATAACTCCGTTTGTTGATAAAAAGACGGAAACAGTTGCAAAGATACAAAAAAACTTCGTATCTTTGCAAAAAAATTCACAAAAGCACATGCCCGAACGACTACCCAACCAACCAAGTCTTTTCGCCGGTCTCACCACCGAACAGAAAACCTGCCTCTATGACAAGGCCTGCGAACTGATGAGCGACAACCGCCGCCAACTCTTCGACCGTCTTGCGCCATTGCGCACCCGCCATATCAGCGTAGTGCTGGAGGATATCTACCAAAGCCACAACGCCGCCGCTGTGTTGCGCTCGTGCGACTGCTTCGGTGTACAGGACGTCCATGTCGTTGAAAACAAGAACCCCTTCAACCCCGCCGGCGATGTCGCCGTGGGCAGTTCGAAATGGGTCGACTACTACCACCACTCCTCCATACAGGATGTCTACAAGAACCTGCATGCCAAAGGCTACCGTATTGTCGCCACGCTGCCCCACGAGAACGACACCATGATTACCGACCTCGACATAAGCCAACCCACCGCCTTGGTCTTCGGCACCGAACTCACCGGCCTCACTCAGGAGGCCATCGACGGTGCCGACGGCTATGTCAAGATACCCATGTACGGCTTTACCGAGAGTTTCAACATCAGCGTCTGCGCAGCCCTATCACTCTTCTCGCTCACCGAGCGCATGCGACGCAGCGACCTGCATTGGCAACTCTCCGACGACGAACTGCTCGACCTCAAACTCCACTGGGCCATGCAGACCATCCGCGACGGCGAGAAAGTGGTCAAAAATCTATTAGATAATCTTTGATATAAATATTTTTTGTATATTTGCATCTTGATAAACGTCAACGCAAAAACAATATAAAATATTAGACATGAACAAGATATTTGCTTTTACAGCCGCTGTTCTGCTCTGTGCAGGACCGCTGTTTGCGCAGAAAGAGACCGCCGTGGCGGAGAAAGATGTCAAGGTAAACTACGTTAAAGACTTCCAACGTCAGGTCAAGGAAGCCTCCAATGTCGAATGGTGGCAGATCGACGAACACACCTTCCGCGTCACCTACCTCGACACCGAGAAAAGCCGCCAGGGCATGCTCTTCACCAACAAAGGCAGCGAGACCTTCTACTACATCGACAAAAAGTACTACCCCCACGCCGTCATCGACACCGTGGACCACTTGTTCCACGACTACACCCTTGACGACGTATGGGTGCGCAAAGTACGCAACAAAATGACCTATCAGGCCCGCATCGTCAAGAAAAGCGGCTTCCTCTGGTGGAAGAAAGTGAAAGACATGAAGACCCTCAACTGGGAAGTCGACGGCAAATACATCAACGCCGAATAGAGACAGTTAACAATTAGAATTAAAGAGTTAGGGCTGACGCAGTTGATGTGTCAGCCCTAACTCTTTTACTTTTAAACTTTACAACTCTAACCTCTTAAGCTTCCGCGTCTTTTCCGTGGCAGTTCTTGTATTTCTTGCCTGAACCGCAGGGGCAGGGGTCGTTGCGGCCCACCTTCTTCTCCACATGCACAGGCATCTGGCGCTGAGGCTGCTGCGCCGAGTTATCGATGGCCTGACGCTGCTGGGCGGCGGCACGGTCAAAATCGTTCTGGCGACCGGCACGCAGGCCTTTCTGCGGCGCCTGCGGCTGACGGGCTTCATGCACCTGGCTCTCATCGCGCAGTGGAAGCTGAGCACGGCTCAGGAACGAGGTAATCTCGCGGTTGACCTCAAGCAACATACCCTCGAAGAGTTTGAACGACTCGAACTTATAGATAACGAGCGGGTCCTTCTGCTCGTAGGCTGCATTCTGCACGCTCTGGCGCAGGTCGTCGAGCTGACGCAGGTGTTCCTTCCACAGGTCGTCGATGATAGCCAGCGTGATGCCCTTCTCTATCGAGAGCTGCAGCTCGCGGCCGTGAGTCTCGTAGGCACGCTTCACCGGCACCACCACATTCAACGTCTTCTTACCGTCGGTGATGGGGAATGCCACATTGATATAACGAGTGTTCTCGGCTATATTTTTGATAAACGGCCATGCGCTCTCGCACAGCTTCTGCATGCGCTCCTTGTAGGCGTTGAAACACTGGTCGTAGAGCAGTTGGATGGCCTCGTTGCGGCGCAGCGACAGGAACTCTTTCTCGCTCATCGGCACCTCGTGGGCAAACACCTTGATGACCTCGAGCTGGAAGTCGTCCCACACCGTGCCGTCGCTGTAGAGCAGCTCGCATGTGTCGTAGAACATGTTGCTGATGTCAATCGACAGGCGGTCGCCGTAGAGGGCGTTGCGGCGCTTGTTGTAGATGACGGTGCGCTGGTTGTTCATCACGTCGTCGTACTCGAGCAGACGCTTACGCATGCCGAAGTTGTTCTCCTCGACCTTCTTCTGGGCACGCTCAATCTGCTTGGTAATCATCGAATGCTGGATAACCTCGCCTTCCTGCAGGCCCATGCGGTCCATGACCGAGGCGATACGCTCGCTGCCAAACAGACGCATCAGGTCGTCTTCGAGCGATACGAAGAAGAGGCTCGAGCCCGGGTCGCCTTGACGACCGGCACGACCGCGAAGCTGACGGTCCACACGGCGGCTCTCGTGACGCTCCGTGCCGATGATAGCCAGACCGCCCTTCTCCTTCACGTCGCCCTTAAGTTTGATATCGGTACCGCGGCCGGCCATGTTGGTGGCGATGGTCACGCGGCCTGGCTCACCGGCCTGGGCCACAATGTCGGCCTCCTTCTGGTGCAGCTTGGCGTTAAGTACATTATGCGGAATCTTCTTCATCTTGAGCATCTTGCTCAGTAACTCCGACGTCTCAACACTGGTGGTACCAACCAGCACGGGACGGCCTTCGCCAATGAGGCGTTCCACCTCGTCGATGACAGCCTTGAATTTCTCGCGCTTGGTCTTGTATATCATATCGTCCATGTCGTTGCGTATCACCGGTTTGTTGGTGGGAATGGTGACGACATCGAGCTTGTAGATGTTCCAGAACTCGCCGGCCTCGGTCTCAGCGGTACCCGTCATACCGGCCAGCTTCTTGTACATGCGGAAATAGTTCTGCAGCGTGATGGTGGCGTAGGTCTGCGTGGCAGCCTCCACCTTGGCGTTCTCCTTGGCCTCGACAGCCTGGTGCAGGCCGTCGCTCCAGCGGCGTCCCTCCATGATACGTCCGGTCTGCTCGTCGACGATTTTCACCT
>JAEEGL015024369.1_pt1 | contig 30797 bp, 25 predicted proteins | sample 9134231 | NCBI WGS metagenome assembly JAEEGL01 (sample SAMN16246548, study PRJNA631951) | gut metagenome | biome: gut microbiome; feature: rumen; material: fiber-attached | host: Bos | place: Iran: Karaj | collected 2018-10 | reverse complement strand
TGTCGCTGGCGCAGTTGTCGGCGTTGGTGTACTGATGCACGTAGTTGTCACCGCTCTGGGTCAAGGTCTCGCCGTACCACTCGTAGCTCTCGCAGGCCACGGCGTTCACGGCGACATGGTCTCCGTGGTTGACGGTCAGCGTCAGGGTGCTGTCGCTGGCGCAGTTGTCGGCGTTGGTGTACTGATGCACGTAGTTGTCACCGCTCTGGGTCAGTGTCTCGCCGTACCACTCGTAGCTCTCGCAGGCCACGGCGCTCACGGAGATGTGGTCGCCGTGGTTGATGGTCAGCGTCAGGGTGCTGTCGCTGGCGCAGCCGTCGGCATTGGTGTAGGAGTGCACGTAGCTGTCGCCGCTCTCGGTAAGGGTCTCGCCGTACCACTCATAGCTCTCGCAGGCCACGGCGCTCACGGAGATGTGGTCGCCGTGGTTGATGGTCAGCGTCAGGGTGCTGTCGCTGGCGCAGCCGTCGGCATTGGTGTAGGAGTGCTCGTAGTTGTCGCCGCTCTCGGTAAGGGTCTCGCCGTACCACTCATAGCTCTCGCAGGCCACGGCGCTCACGGCGACATGGTCTCCGTGGTTGACGGTCAGGTTCAAAGTCACCGTGCTGTCGCAGCCGGCGGCATTGGTGAGGACGCGCTGGTCGGTGCTGTTGCTCTCGGTGTAGGTGGCGGCAGGATAGTTGCCGGCGGCAGCCCATATGTAGGTGTCGCAGACGTCGGCCGTCTCGGTGCCGGTGGTGCTGTGGTTGATGGTCAGGTGCAGAGTCACAACACTGTCGCATCCATTGACGCTGCCGCCAACCATCACGAAGGTCGGGTTGACATCATAAGGAGTGGTGGTGTAGGTCTGACCGTGCCAAGTGAACTCGTCGCAAGCCACGGCGGCGGTGTCACCAATGGTGCTGTGGTTGACGGTCAGGTGCAGAGTAACCGTACTGTCGCAACCCTCGTTGGTATAGTAGAGGTGAGTGGGGTTGTCAGCGGGTGTATTATAATATGTATTATCATACCAAGTGAACTCGTTGCACACAACAGCGGTGGTGTCGCCGGTGATGGTGCTCAGCATGAAGCTGGCTTCAACAAAGATGTCTTCGGAAGTGACGTTGACCGTGTATTCGAGGTCTGTGCTTAACACGTTGCTATGTTCGTCAACCCATCCCATGAACTGATGGCAGTCAATGGGTGTAGCTCTGAATGTCACCGGCGTGTTATATTTCACCGTGGCATAGGAGCCGTAATCCACAGTGGCGGTACCGCCCTCGCTGGAGTGAGCCCAGATGGTGTATTCAATGCTGTCGAAGTTAGCGGTGATAGTAGTATCGGCGGAGAGCGTGAAGCTCAAAGTGGCGTCGGTGCCAAGCACCGTGCTGTGGTTGTCGGTCCAGTTGACGAACTCGAAGCCAGTGTTAGGTGTGGCGACAAGGGTTACCTCGGTACCTTCATCAATGTTGGTGAGCGTGGCGGGAGTGCTTGAAATGCTACCCATGGGCTGAGGTGTATTCTCATTGGTCATGCTCACATTGGCTGACACGGTGTACTTCTCAATCTGACGCACCACATAGTTGTCCGTATAGGTAGCCGTGCAATACTGGCTCTCACCGCGCAGAATGATGTAGCAGTTGCCGGTGATGCCGAGCGGCAGTTTGTATGTATACCAGCCAACTGCATCTTCTGTGGGAATAGCATTACTCGACACATTATATTGACGAGGAATAAATGCCAGTTCGGTAGCACCTTCGATATTGCCGTCTGTACTCACATAAACACGGATACCTTCCTCAGCATAAGTATTACTGTATGTGCTGTTGCTACGATAAACATCAATTGCGAACAGGTAGTCGTTGGCCGGGATATTCATCTGCGGCAGAACCAGTTTGGTCAATGTACCAGCTGTCTGGTCTGGCAGACGTAACTGATGTGTGCTGTTGTTGCCTGTAGCACTTGTAAAGACATTAAAGATATAAGTTCCATCACCAGAGATATGTTCGTTGACCCAGCAGGCATCGCTGAAGTTACCACCTGCATAGTTCTCAAAGTCTTCGCTCCACGGGAACTGTGTGACAGCCTCGCACTTGGTGGTGGCGTTCACCACATTGCTCCATTCGCTGGTGCCTTCGTTGCCGCAATTTGCACGCACCTTAACGGTATAAACCGTTCCGGAGGCAAGGTTGCCCAAAGTGTAGGGATTGGTTGTAGCGGCAATAAGATTGTTCTCGTCGCCGTTGACGCAAATCTGCCATGCAGTGGCGTTGGCGTCGGTCCAGCTCAGCTGCACGCTGTTGGTGGTGGCCGTGACTACGGTAAGTGCCGTGGGGGCCTGACAAGCCACGGTGGTAGTGAAGACGACGGTGTCGCTACCCATATCTTCCGTAACTTGTCCACACACACCGTTCACCTTAACCTCATACTGCGTCTCGGCCACAAGGCCTGTGAGAGTAGTAGCCGTCGCGACAGTGTTAACAGTTTGCCACTGGCCGGCAGGAACCGCCACACCGACATACACGTTGTCGATATGCAGGTTGTTGTCACCATTGCCTGTGGTGGTCGACTCGCCGTAGAATGCAATCTTTACTGTTTGGCCAGCATAACTACTTAGGTCAATAGTCTCATTCTCACCGGCAGTGGGTATGTTATTAAAGACATCGTTCGAGCCACTGTTGTTCCATTCGCGCAGGATGGTCCAGGTAGCCTCGTCGTCGGTGCTGACCAGCACAACAAACCTGTCGTCATCACATGTACCCGAGGCTGCTCCGGAGCCACTGTAGGCGGTAAATGCCATGTCGAAGTTAAGGGCACCATTGGCAGGTACCTCAACTTCGGGAGTAATCAGCCAACCGTAACGAGAGGTACCATATATATTGATTCTGGCATGATTGTCGAAGACACCGTTATTGGAGCCAAACGACCATTGTGTTGATGTACTCAAAGCAGTACCATTCATAACATTGCTCAACAGGCCAGTCTTGTTCTCCCAACCAGTAGGTAGCGACGTTCCAAAATCCTCTGTGATGCCGTCGAAGTACTCTTTGGTCCTGTAGCTGACAACATAGCTGTCGTTCTGCTGGTATCCGGTCCATGCCACTTCGGCGGTATGGGCGGTGATGTTGGTGATGCCGGTGCTCTCAAGCTCGGGGGCGGGGCAGTTGGCCAGAGTGGTGAAGGTTACTTCGACAGCGTCGACCGTCTCGCTCTGGTCGGCGCAGTTGGTATATATCTTATATGTATATTCGGTGTTGGCGGTAAGGTCGTTCAGGCTTACGCTGGTGGCGTCGCTGACGTTCTCGGCCACAGGCGTCTCGCCTTCGGGCATCACCAACCTGACGGTGTACGAGCCGCCCTGGGCGTTGCGCTGGTCGGGCGTCCAGCTGAGGGTGGCCGTGGTCTGGGTGATGTTGGTCACCTCGGCAGCCGTCGGCGGGAAGCAGCTGGGGCATGCGTTGTTAATGGTGACAAGGGTGGCTCCTTCGCTAAACGAACTTAGAGATGTCTGCTCAAAGACCACTTCGTCGCCACTCACCGTTACGGTAATGCCCATTTCTCCAGGGAAGTTACCTCTTGTTAGTGTCAGTGTGACAGGAATACCCTTACACACTGATACGTTGACCGTAGTGCCGCTTTCTCCGCTCGGGCAGTCGATGGCTTGCACCAGAATACCGTTTTGCATAACGTTCACATATCCGCCGTTCCAAGAGTCATCATAACTGTCGGTACGTTCAATCTCGATGGCGCACATGTTTTCCACCTCGCACAAGTTGGTGGTGAAGGCGGGCACGTCGACGGCAGTCGACACGCCGTTGTCGTAGCAGTCGGCCTCAATGGTCAAGGTGCCGGTAGCGTAGGCTGTGGCGGCGGTGAGACCCTCAACGAGGGCCGTGGTGGCGCCATTGGCGGTGCTGCAAGCCAGCTGGCCCGCATTATAGATACGGTACGACGACTCGCCGCCGTTGTTGTCGGTCCACGTCAGCGTGACGCTGTTGGTGGTTACAGCCGTAATGGTGATATTGGTCACAGGCATACAGCTCGGAGCCTCGGTGACACGCAGGGTGTAGTCGTGGACCACGGTATAGCTGCTTGTGGGGCAGGGGTCGGCACCGGCGGCGGTGGCCATGGTCTTATGGCTGTCGTAGTAGCTGTCGGCAGCGGCAATACGCATGCGGTAGTCGCCCAAAGACTGGTTGGCCGATATGCTGAAGGTCGCTGTCAGTGTTGTGGGGTTGCTGTTGGTGCTCTCGCCGGCATACACTATCTCACTGTCCTCGAAGGTGAGGTTGTTGTTCCAGTCGACCCAGATGACGGTGCCGTAGGTGTAACCGGTGGCAAAGGTAATGTCGATGCTGGCGGTGGTGCCGGCGGCAACGGCGCCTGTCTGTGCGCTGTAGTTGCCGTAGAAAGGCGAGGAGGTGGGACGGGTGGTGTTGTTCACCACATTGTTGCCCGTGCCGAAGCTGACGGCGGTGATGCCGCTGTTGTCCACGCTGGTGGGCGTCGGCTGGCAGTATCCGGTGTAGAATGCCGGCACGTTGATAGCCAGCGACATGCCATTGTTGCCGCAGTTGGCTTTGATGGTGTAGGCGCCGGCGGCGTAGTTGGTCTCGGCGTCGAGGCCTCCGATGGTGGCCGTGGTGGCGCCAACAGAGGTGGTGCAGGCAAGGCCGCCCTGGGCATCATAAATATAGTAGTCGGCTTCGCCGTTGGTGTTGTCGATCCAGCTGATGGTCGCCGTGTTGGTGGTGACAGCCGTCACGATGACGTCCGTCGGCTTGGCGCAGGCGGGAGGCTCGGCGATGCTGATGTCGTCGATGTAGACACCGTTGTTGGTCTTGCTACTTGTGGCAGCGTCGATCATGATGGCCGCATACTGGTCGGTGGTGCCACCAGGGATGTTAAAGGTGAACTCCTGATACGAGGTGGTCAGGCCGGTCTGCTCGGCAATCAGGGTGAAGGTGCTGGCATCCGTCGGGTCGCTCATCGTACCCACCTTGAAGGTGCTGTTGGCATCGTAGCCGCGTGCCTGCAGCACTATCTGCTTGCCGGCCAGATTGCTCATAGCGGGCAGTATGGCGTACTGCGGCTGTGTTTCGTAGTTGGTGTTGGAATAGAAGGAATGAAGTTTTAAGCAGTTGGGCGTAGAGTTAGCATAATTGGTGTAGGAATAGTAGTATATCGTCGGGTAATACATGTAGCTGGTATAGATGCAGGTATTGATGTATTTCCAGCAAGTGGGCAGCGTGCGCGACGAGGGTGTATATGTCGATGTAAGGCTGAACCCGTCGAAGTTCTCGCTCCAGCCGTTGGCCGAGATGGTCAACGCCTCGCACTCGGTGGTGAACTCGACGGCGCTGGTCCATTCGCTGCGATCCTCGTCGGAGCAGTGGGCGCGGACATATGCATAGTAGTGGGTGGCAGGGGTCAGACCATTACACCAGGGATTGGTAATCGGAGTATTCCCGACTGTCGGTGTCGTCTGGGCCGTGGGGGCTTCATTGCTGGTGGTCACGTAGAAGTCCCATGCCTCCTCAGAGCCACCAGCCGTCCAATTCAGCTGCACGGACGTTGACTCCGTAGCAAGCACATTCAAGCCCGTAGGCTCCACGCAGGAAGGCATAGCCTCCACAGTTACATCGTCAAGATATATATATGCATCGCCATAGCCATAGTTGCTGGTACCATTGAAATAAATAGTAACTGATGCATTGGTATAGTTGGTGAGATTGATAATATGCTCGGTCCAGCTGCTCTGGTTGGTGAGACCAGTGGCTAGTTCTGTCTTAGTGGTGCCACCATCAGTGGAGATATACACCGAAAAGTCGCCGCCAGTGGGGTTCTTGTACCAGAACTTCAAACGCGAAGCAACACCGATTTCTATCTGGGGTGTAGCCAAGAAATTGGTATTATTGGTGGAATTATTATATGAGTCAAAGCGTACACAATTGCCAGAATGACCAGTACCATTGGCAGCGCCATTGCCCGAAGTCGTAGTATTGTAGCACCACTTATAGCTTGCACTAGTGGTCGTTCCTTCGTCATTGTTCCAGCAATCCGGAATCGAACTGGCCACGGTCAACCCGTCGAAAGTCTCATAAAAGCTCGTCTGGCCATCAACAATAATAGCTTCGCACGGCGTGGTGAAGCTCACAGTGACGGGAGCGGAGTGGACGACGGTGTTGCAGTTAGCAACCACGCCAAGGGTATAGTTCGTATTGGGGGCGAGAGTGGTGAGGGTATACGTGTGGGCACCGGCATCGGTGGTGGCAAGAATATCGTTGCCGTTCATGATGCTGTAGGTAACATTGCGGAAAGTGCTCTCGTCGTTCCATGTCAGCGTCACACCGTTGGCGGTGACATTGCTATAGGTCAACCCAGTGATGGCATCGCAGGAAGGAATGGACTCTACGGAAATATCGTCGACAAACCAACTGGCACTACTTGATCCAGGAACAACACAAATGGCGATGCGGGCACCGGCAGGAGCCGCCGACAACTCAGCTTCGGCTATGGCATAACTCAAATAATCGGAATACAGGAAAGAATTGACTGCAACAAAAGAAGAAGGATCTTCGACGTCGGTAAGATAGCCTATCTGGAACGAGCCGTGTCGGGCATTATTGCCACCCGATCTAAGGTAGAGCGACACCATGGCGGTGTTAGTCACCACATTGATTTCGGGGAGTGCCAACACAAGTGTGCTGTTCGCCCTGACCTGCAAGTTATTATTACCCTGATGGGCTGGGGTCATCGCACTTCCAGTCTTAACGCCAGAAGCACTTTCGCTCAGACCTGTCCAGCAAAGAGGCAGTTCGTTGATATTGTCACTCTCAAAGCCCGTATAATACGGGAATGCGGAGACGCCGCAGCCTGTTGTGAAATTGACATCCAAAGCCGCTGCGACACCGTTGGCACCGCAATCGACAAGCACCGAAAACGAGGTGTCGGTGAGCGGAGTAAGGCCTGTGAGACTATACGACGTGCCACTGATGCCGGAAGCAATCGTGTTGCCGAGATTGTCAAGCACGGTATATGTCGCGTCGCTGTTAAGGTTGTCGACCCAGTACAACGTGGCAGTGCTGCCGGTGATATTGCGCACACCAAGCGAGGTGAGCTGCCAACATGCCGGTATAGGTGTCTGCGTGACCTCTATATCGTCAAGCTGCCAGAAGTAGTATTCACTCGCCATAGTCATATTGGCACGGAAAGCCATCCTGGCACCGGCAGGCATGTTATAGAAACTCAACGACACCTGACCGAAACTGCTGTAGTTGAGATACGACGCAGAGCCCACCACTACAAACGAGGAAGCGTCCGTCGGATTGGTCAGATAGCCACACTCGAACAAATTACATTCCGGATAGGCATCGACCTGTACCGAAAACGTGACGGTGGGATAATAGCCGTTTGCGACATTCACCTCTGGCATGACGGCTATAACATTCAAACCATTGGAGAATTTCAACGCATGACCATACGAGACTTGATTGTAGTCGTCGTAATGAACCCCATCCGCCAACAAGAGGTCGCCGTCGCCAAGCGACGACCACCCAGTTGGTAGGTTGGTCTCTGATCCTACATTCTCAAATCCCTCGCTGTAAAGCGCGGTTTGGGCACCAACGGCCCACGGCAGACAAAGAAGTGCCGCCAACACGAAAACATGTAGTAGTTTCTTCATAATATATAGTTTTAATTTGTTTATTTTCAAAAAAATACACACATCGGCTAAACCGATGTATAGTTTGCAAAGATAGGGCAAAAAAACGTAAAATACAAATGTCAACTGCCGTTTTTTCACCACACACACCACATCTCCGCTGGTCGTCAATATATTAGAAACAGATTTTTTTTAAACATTGTTATTAACAATAACAGACATTTCACAGAAAGACAATTTTTGTTAAAAACAGGGGGTTGCGCCGAAAGATACCAACAATTCGATGTTAAAAAGAACACAATGCACAACCATGCGTATCACCACCCCCTCGTCCTGTCAGACGCACCATGACCGAAACACCCAAACACTTGATTATTCGGTTATTAACCGAAACATCTTCAGGACTTCTCCCGTGTTCCACAAAAGAAGTTCTGAAGAAATACCGAAGAAACACCGAAGAAATGGGAGCGTTACTACCTCGGCAAGTACTCGCTGAAGGTATTGTCACTATACATCAGCAACATGCGCACTACACGACGGCCGTCGGCGGGCGCAGCAACGGACGTTTCACCCCACAGCGGAGCAGCTCCGTCGGAGGATTCAAACAGAGGCTCATCACCCGACATATCAACTACTTGTGGCTCGGCCACCGGCTGCTGCACAGCAGCTTCGCCACCATACATGGCGCCGCGGCCAAGAAGCAGCCAGTTGGCATCGATCTCGGGATAGCGACGCAACACTTTCATCGCAAATTCGAGACTCGGGTTGTTGCGGCCACCCAGAATGTGCGACATGCCGGAAGGCTGGATGCCAATCTCCTCGGCGAACTGTTTTGCGGTGATATTTTTGGCCCGCATTATCAAATTAATCCTGTTTATCATAATCTTACATTTGTATGAGCTAACAGTTTCGAATTACAAAAATACAACTATTTTTCAAACCAACAAACCCCTTCTACACTTTTAACATTTGTAATCTATTCAAAATATACATGTGACACTTTTATCTATCATTATAAATAACTATATATCAAAGTATTTTCTACACTATCTATTTAAATACAGCCACAACTCACCCCTAAATATACTTAATTAATGTTTTACTTCAAAATAAAATATTTAATTAACTGATTTTTGACAACTAAAATAATATAATATTATATTTGTTAATTATTTTAACATAAAATAAGACAATACCAGCATTTACATTTGTATTGAGGGCGGAAAATTACATATCGCAATTGGTTTTTACAAAAATTTGCATCGGCATCTATACAAAGGTAAATTAAAAAATTTCGCGTTTAAGCGACTTTCTCGTTGTCGAAGCAGTGTGATACACCCCCGACACGAGAAATGCCATTAGCACGGAAAACACCACCTTTGGTTTTCGCCCTTTCCGCACCCACATCCCTGCTGACAACTGTTCATTTTTCGCTCAATAATCTTAATTCCGAACTCACCTTTTCACATCCTCCCCCACCCTCTGCCAAAATAATTGGGACTATATACTTGTTGACACTGCTTGACACAGTCGGGTGGTTTCTCTGTTAATAATACCTGGTGACAAGCATTGTAGGCTGGCCGTAATGAAGCCTATGTACCATGCACCAGTGAACGGCCAAAAGATGCCAAAAAAAGTGGTTCTGATTTTCGATTATTTACCGGTATTTCTTTGGTATTTCTTTGGTTATAACCAAAGAAATACCAAAGAAATACCAAAGAACATACTGAAAACTAACGAATTATATATTGCCCAAATTTGGGGGGATTTTACTGTCAACAGGTAAATAAAACCCAAAAAGATTGCCGGTTGATAAAAAAAACTTGCTTTTTATACAAATTATCATTAATTTTGCGGTGACTATTGATTAGTCGTTTTATTAAATAAGTCATTAATCTATAAAACAATATACGATGTACAGAATCACAAATCACCCCATTCTTGACATCCCCGATGCCGAGGTGGTCGAATTCCTCTATGAGGGAAAGAAGATCCAAGGCCGCAAGGGCTACACCATCGCAAAAGCGCTGCACGAGGCAGGCTATCCCGTTCACAGCCACTCGCTTAAAGGGCGCAACCGCTCGTTAGAGTGCGGCATCGGCAAGTGCGGAGCATGCGAGATGCTCGTCGACGGCGTAGTGCGTCGCATCTGCATCACCCCCGTCGACGGGGTGAAAGAGGTGCGCCTTATAACCCATGAGGCCGACCTGCCGGGTGTCACCTTCGAAGCTCCCGTCAAGTCGCAAGCCACGAAAGCCCTCACGATCTACAAGACCACCGTGGCAATCGTGGGTGCCGGCCCCGCCGGTCTCGCCTGCCGCGAACAGCTCAACACCTTCGGGGTGGACAACCTTGTGATTGACAACAACGCACGCATCGGCGGACAGTTCAACATGCAGACCCACCAGTTCTTCTTCTTCGAGCGCGAGAAGAAGTACGGCGGCATGCGCGGATTCGACATCGCCAAGACCTTGGCCGGCAACAATCAGGATGGTATACTGCTGAACTACACCGTGTGGGACATCCTCGAGGGACCCCGTATCGCCATCAAGAACATAGTGACCGGCGAGATGGCATACGTCGACGCCCAGCATCTGGTGGTCGCCACCGGTGCCGTGCCCTTCATGCCAGCCTTCGAGAACGACGATGTGCCCGGAGTATATACCGCCGCCGTATTCCAAAAGATGATGAATCAGGAACATACACTCCTCGGTAAGCGCGTGCTCACCGTGGGTGCAGGCAATATCGGCTACCTCACCTCCTACCAAGGCATGCAGGCCGGCGCCACCATCAAGGCCATCATCGAGGCCATGCCCCGCGAGGGCGGCTTCCCCGTACAGGCCAACCGTGTACGCCGCCTCGGCATACCCATCATGACGGGCTACACCCTGGTGCGCGCCATCCCCAACGAGGACCGTACGGGCATCGTGGGTGCCGTCATCGCCAAGTGCGAGAATTTCAAGCCGATAACAGGCACAGAACAGATTATCGACGACATCGACATCATCAACATTTGCACTGGTCTTGTGCCCGACAACCAGCTGCTGACCAAGGGCAAGGAACTTTACGGACACAACGTCTACGGCGTAGGCGACGCCGTGCGTATAGGCGAGGGTACCAGTGCCGTCCTCCGCGGCCGTCAGGCAGCCTACGAGATAGCACAGAACATCGGTTTGCGCTATAACTACGACGAATACCTCGACATATCGCGTCAGTATATCGACTCGCAGCAGCACCCCGTGCGACTGCTCGAAAAGCCCAACCTGCCCTCCGAAGAACGCATGAAAGCCAAGCCTTTCGTGCAGCTCGACTGCCTCTACGGTTTCGCCTGCAACCCCTGCACCTTCAGCTGCCCGCAAGGTGCTATAAGCAAGCCCACCACCAGCAGTACGCCGACGGTGGATTACAACAAATGCATCGGTTGCATGGAGTGCGTCAACCACTGTCCCGGCCTGGCCATCTTCGGCTACAACCTACAGAAAGAATGGTGCTTCCTGCCAATCGAGTACTCTGTTGAAGAGGGCACCGAGGTCTACCTGGTCGACAACAACGGCCAGAAGATTGGCGAAGGTGTGGTTGAGAAAGTCCTCAAGAAGGACAACAAGACCAATGTGGCCCGCGTGAAAGTGGCCAAAGTAGACGGACTTATAACCGACATCAAGGGCTTCATTGCCAAGGCGAAATACCCAACGCCCTTGAACATGAAACCGCTCTATCCCGTTGATGGCGAGACCTATATCTGCCACTGCGAGGACATCAGCGAACAGCAGCTGATTGAGGTTGTTGGCGACCGCAAATATATCTCGGTCGACGAGCTGAAGCACATCACCCGCATGGGCATGGGTCCCTGCCGCGGCAAGCGCTGTATCGCCCGCGCCCGCCAGGTGCTGCGCGCCCACGGCATCGAGGTCACCGGCGACGCAACGCCGCGTGCACCGCTGAGCAACCAGGTGCTGCTGGGCGACATCTACACCGAGGGCCGCAAGGAGGTATACGTGTTCCCGAAGAGCAACAATGTCAGCCACGAAGAGGTGCGTGTCTTCATCGCCGGCGGCGGCATCGCCGGCAGCGGTCTCTTCCGCTACTTCAGCGAGGCCGGCTTCAAGCCTGTCATGGTCAACTGGAGCCGCGGCGCCTCGTGGCGCAACATCGGCGGCGGCCGTCCGGCATTCTCCAATCCCGACATCGCCGATATCGCCCAGCATAGCCACGAGATTTTCAAAGAGATACAGAAAGTACACAATATCAACTACAAACCTACACGCTACGTCAATCTGGTGCACGACGACGCCACCTACCGCGCCCTCGACGCCTCGCGCGCATGGAGCGATGCTTATATGGTCGACCGCAAAGACTTCAAGAAAGAGATCTCGCCCCTGTGGGACGACTCGAAGACCACCTACAGCCACGCCCTGATGACGCGCGACTGCTGGCAGGCCACCCCGGGCCGCGTAATCGACTACATCCGCGGTATCGGCACAAGCCTCGGCGGACGCTACTACGAAGACACCGAGCTGCTCTCGGTATGGCGCAAAGGCGACAAAGTGGTGGCTCTGGTGCGTAACCACGAAGGAAAATATATAGAATACACCACCGACCACTTTGTCAACGCAATGGGCTGGGGAGCAGAGAAGTTCACCGACATGTTGGGCATTGACACCGGACTCTATCCCGTGAAGCATCAGGCCTTTATCACACGCCGTCTGCCTCTGATGGGCGTGAACGGCGACGCCCTCGACATGATTATCGACCGCCGCCACTACAAGGGCTTCAGCGCCGTCTACGGACAGCAGTTCGCCCACACAGGCCAGATTATCGGCTGCGCCAGTCCCGACACCGACGCCTACGAGACACGACAGAACATCAAGTACAACAGCAAGGAGTTCCTCGAAATCGTCTGTGAGGTGTTTGCCGAATGGATTCCCGGTCTCAAGGACGTGAGTATCCTTGCCTGCTGGGCCGGCCGCTATACTGAACCGCGCTACATCGTAGACCCGTCGGTAGGCCTCCTCACCGGCCTCCGCGGCCACGGTTTCATGCTCGGTCAATACCTTGCCAAGCTTTATGTAGAGAAATTCCTCGGCCACGATGTACCAGGCTACATGAAAGACCTCGCTCTCAGCGGGAATGGCCTGAGCGAAAACGCATTCAAATAATTGTCTCAACAGTCCGCCGCCGCCCTGCGGGCGGCGGCGGACATACTAAAAAACACACCATGGACCTCAAAGGAAGAAGACAAAGTACCAACTTCGAAGACCGCCGCGGGAAAGGCGGCAAAACCGCCCTTATCGGTGGCGGCGCAGGCGCCATCATCATAGCCCTGCTTGCCCTGTTCCTCGGCGGCAACCCCTCTGACGTATTGCAGCAGATAAGCTCGCAGAGCGTTCAGACCGAGCAGTATACCCCCTCAGCACAGGAAGAACAGCTCAAGACCTTCGCCCTGCAGATTCTTGCCTCGACAGAAGACGTGTGGAGCGACCAATTCAAGAAGATGGGCCGCACCTACCGTGCACCTAAATTAGTCATTTTCAGCGGCGCAGTACAGAGTGGCTGTGGCAACGCCTCCTCCGACGTCGGTCCATTCTACTGCTCGGCCGACGAATGCGTCTACCTCGACCTCGACTTCTTCAACGAGATGCCCAAGAGCCTCGGTGCCGGCGGCGACTTCGCCTATGCCTACGTCATAGCCCACGAGGTAGGACACCACGTGGAGCACCTGCTGGGCGTCCTCGACGAAGCACACAGCCAGATGGCAAGGCAGAACGAAGTGGAGAAGAACAAGACCAGTGTACGTATAGAACTATTGGCCGACTATTATGCCGGTGTGTGGGGTTACCACGAGAACCGTATGTTCGGTTCGATAGAGGACGGCGACCTGCAGGAGGCCATCGACGCCGCACAGAAAATCGGCGACGACTACCTTCAACGGCGTGCCCGCGGCAGCGTCAGCCCTGAAAGCTTCACCCACGGCACCTCGGCCCAACGCATGCGCTGGCTGAAAAAAGGCCTTTCCACCGGCGACATACGCGGCGGGAACACCTTCGACATAAGCTACAACTCGCTGTAGGTTGAAGGTTAAGTTTTGGGGGAGCCTGTAATCACACCATACAGGAAACAACCTCTTCAAGGTAGCGGGCATCAACATCGTCAAAGGTAGCAAGATGCTCACTGTCAATATCAAGGACGGCAGTCACAGCGCCGTCCTTTTTCATTGGCACCACCACCTCGCTGCGGCTCGCCGCCGAGCATGCAATATGCCCGGGGAACTGCTCGACATCGGGCACCACAAAGGTGCGCGCCTCTTTCCATGCCGAACCACAGACGCCTCGCCCGTAGGCGATATGGACACAGGCGATAGGACCTTGAAAGGGTCCCAGTATGAGTTCGTTGCCCGAGACACGATAGAAACCAGTCCACCAGAAACCAAATTCGCCATGCAGCAACGCTGCCACATTAGCCATCTTGGCGATCATATCCTCCTCCCCTTCACAGAGGGCTTTAACCTGCGGCAACAGGCTCTCATAACGTTCTTTCTTTGTCATAATCAGGCAAACAATGCACGGAACGCTTCCTCGATGACACTCACCGGCACCACCTCGATGCCATAGCGCTTGCGATCGAGCGAACGTGCGTTATACTTAGAAATGAATATCTTCTCGAATCCCAAACGGCCTGCTTCAGCTATGCGCTGCTCCACACGGGAGACGGGCCGCACCTCGCCGCTCAGGCCCAGTTCGGCCGCAAAGCAGATGCGTGGAGAGATGGCTATATCGACGTTGCTACTCAGGATTGAGCATGCCACCGCCATGTCGATGGCAGGGTCGTTGACACGCAGACCGCCGGCAATGTTAAGAAACACATCCTTGGCTCCAAGCTTAAAACCGCAGCGCTTCTCAAGCACTGCCAGAAGCATGCTTAGCCGCCTCATATCGAACCCATTGGCATTGCGTTGAGGCGTACCGTACACGGCACTGCTGACGAGACTCTGCACCTCGATGAACATGGGACGTGCTCCTTCGACGGTTGCCGCCACGGCGGCGCCGCTGAGGGTCTCGTCGCGCTGACTCAAAAGAAATTCCGACGGGTTTGGCACCTCCCGCAGACCACTGCCGAGCATCTCGAAGATGCCTATCTCAGCAGTGGAACCAAAGCGGTTCTTCAAAGCCCGCAGGATACGGTAGCCATAGTTGCGGTCGCCCTCAAACTGCAGCACAGCGTCGACGATATGCTCCATCACCTTGGGGCCCGCGAGTGTGCCGTCCTTGGTAATATGACCTATGAGCAGCACCGGAACGCCTGTGCTCTTGGCATAATGCTGGAACTCGCTGGTGCACTGTCGTATCTGACTCACGCTGCCTGCCGGCGAGTCTATCTCCTCTGTGCTTATGGTCTGTATTGAGTCCACAATCAGCAGGTCGGGCTGCACAGCCTCGACATACTCGAAGATACGCTGCGTCACCGTCTCACTTACGACGTAGCACTCTGCCGACGCCTCACCGATACGGTCGGCACGCATCTTTATCTGTTCTTCGCTCTCCTCACCGCTGACATACAACAGTTTCCTGTCATGAATAGCCAAGGCTGTCTGCAGCAGCAGGGTGCTCTTCCCGATGCCTGGCTCGCCACCTAAAAGCAGCAGACTGCCAGGCACTATGCCGCCACCGAGCACACGGTCGAACTCATTGCAGTGAGTGGGTATGCGCTTGGTCTCGCTGTAGGTCACATCCTGAATCTTCTTCGGCGTGGAAGCATTCTTTAACCTTTCACCTTTCACCTTTAACCTTTCACCTCCCACCACTTCCTCGGCGAATGTGCCGAACTTGCCGCACTCCGGGCAGCGCCCCAGCCAACTTGACGACTGGTAGCCACACTCCTGGCAGAAGTAATATGATTTTGCTTTGGCCACTTATATGATTGTTTGAATGCTTGAATGCTTGAATGCTTGAGTGGGTTAGAATTCGTCAATGACTTTGTCGACGCGATATACTTTGTCACCGCGATGGAGCAACTCTCTGGAGGCAAAGCTGAAGCGGTCGCCTTGACGCACCTCGGGGACAGGGTCGCGGTCGGTGCGGAGTTCGCGTATGGTGTCGCGGTAGACTCCGGTGGTCTCGCCGATGACCATGATTTCATCGCCCACCTTCAAGGTCTCGTTGGTCTGCATTTGTACCTCGGCGACATTAATCTTGCCGAAGTAATTGCGTATGAGGCCGAGGTAGACCTTGTTCTCGGTGGCCTGGCTGCCGTAACGTTCGCTCCACTCACCGAGACGACGACCGAGGTAGTAGCCGTCCCAGAAGCCGCGGTTGAACACCGTGGCGAGCCGTTGCATCCAATGGTCAATTTTCTCCTTGGTGTAGGAGCCCTCCTCGATGGCCTCGACGGCCTCACGGTAGCACTCGGTGACCGTACGCACATAGTCGGCACTCCTGCCCCGCCCTTCTATCTTAAGCACCCGTACGCCGGCTTTGACAATCTTGTCGAGGAAACCTATGGTGCAGAGGTCCTTGGGCGACATGATATACTCGTTGTCAATTTCCAACTCAAGGTCGCTCTCCTTGTCCTTGACGATATAGCCGCGGCGGCATAGCTGCAGGCAGGCGCCGCGGTTGGCCGAGTAGTTGTAGTTGTCGAGCGAGAGATAGCACTTGCCACTGACGCTCATACAGAGGGCACCGTGGGCGAAGACCTCCACCTGTACCAGCTCGCCGCGGGGACCACGGATATCGTTGTCACTGATAAACTTGGTAATCTCCGCCACCTGTCTCAGCGGCAGTTCGCGGGCGGTGACAATGACATCGGCAAACTGCGAGTACCAGCGCACAGCTTCAATATTGCTGACGTTGCATTGCGTTGAGATATGAACTTCGACGCCAATCTGGTTGGCATAGCTGATAACTGCCATGTCGGAGGCTATGATGGCGCTGATGCCAGCTGCCTTGGCAGCCTCGAGCAGGGCATGCATCTCCTCTATCTCATCATTATATATAATGGTGTTGACGGTGAGGTATGTGCGGATGCCTGCTTCGCGGGCTATCTGCGTGATTCGGTGCAGGTCATCTACAGTAAAATTTGCTGCCGAACGCGACCGCATGTTGAGCTTGCCCACACCAAAATAAACGGCGTTGGCGCCACCTTGTATGGCAGCCTGCAGACTCTCATAGGAGCCCACAGGACTCATTATTTCTATCTTTTGCATAATCTTTTAGTAGTTATAGTAGTTATCGGAAGTTTAAGTAGTTAAAGACAATACCAAAGCAAACATACGATACATGAACTATCGTCTTTAACTTCTCTAACTACTTTAACTTCTTTAACTACCATTGTCTACTTATAAATATCAAACACATTCATATCCGTCCACTTGGTGGGTGTCAGCTTGCTGTCGGTCATTGTGGCGTCGAGCGAACTATGGCGACCGGCGAATGCCTGCTCCACAAAGCCGCAGAAGAGGTCTACGGAACCTGGCAGCCAGCTGGCCACCTCGTGCCCCACTCCCTCGAAGCGCACAATCCAGCAATCATAGCCAGCGCGGCGCTGCTGCTTGTAGACCGTGGAGGCGCCATAAAGAGCATGACGTAGCACCGGCGGATAGCGTTTGTAATTCACTATTTTGTCCTTCATTCCGTGCATCAGCATCGTGGGTGCCGGGGTGCTCTTGTACTTGGGTTTACCTTTGCACATGATGGCTCCAGCGTATGGCACCACTGCCGCTGGCATCCATCCCCGCGGCAGCATGGAGGCTTGCGGCAGAGTGTTGGCGCGGCAGTAGTCAAGCTGCAGCACCGTGATGGCACCTGCCGAACAGCCAGTAAGCACAATATGGTTTTTGCTGATGCCCAGTTCCTCTGCATGCTGCAGCACGTAGGCCACAGCGGCGGCACAGTCCTCGGTAGCGATGTCTATGGTCCACTGGAAGAGTGTGCGTAGCCCGCGCAGGTTTGCATAACGTTTAACCATAGTACTGTCTTTGAGACCAAGACGATAGTCGGGGCTCACAACATAAAAGCCACGGTCGGTGAGCAACTTGGCGACGGCAGTCTGATATTCGTCGTCGCGAGCGCCGATAACAAACCCGCCGCCGAAGAGAGCCACGACGCATGCCGAGTCGGGACGTGGGTTGGCAGGTGTCCATACATCGAGGTACAACGCCGAGTCGCGCTGCACATATTGGAAAGTCTGCCTCGTCTGTGCTGCCACAGAAAGGCTTACAACACACAGCAACAATAAAAATAGCCTTTTCATGCTTTAAGAATCAGAAGCATAGCGTCACTCCAGCGCCGAGGGTGAGAAAATCGTGGTACATCTTATCGCTCGCATCGTTGAGGTCGCTCATCCAGGTATATCCCAGACGCATGGTGAACTTGACACGGTCGACGCCGACGCCAAACTGCAGCTGCGGTTCGAGGAGAAAATTGGGTGTCTCGTAGTGCACATAGCGGTCTTCCATGACGGTACCGTCGGCGTGGTAGCGGTTGTATTCGAAATTGGGCAAGAATGAACCTGCCTTGAGACCGAAGGCGATGTCAACAGGGCCGAGGTTGCGCCAACCGATATTGAACTGGGCGAAAGGCAGCAGATACTGGCCTTTATAGATATAGTACTGGCTGCTGGCGCTATCGCTACTACTGCCATCGTCTTTGTGGTTTGAGCCGCCATATCCCATGCCGAGATAGGTTTCGAAAACAGCCTTGCCGCCAAGCGGCAGATAGAAGCCTGGGGCGGCCTGAAGATACCAGTTGTCGCCACCGTAGTTGGCGTGGACCTGACCACTGAGCCAGTTATTGAAACCGTAGCTGGCGGTAGCGTTCAGGTTGATTGCATCGGGGAGAATAAGCCACACACTTGCGCTGGCGTTGGCGTCGATACGCAAGTCGCCCTGATGGTTAATCAGCGGCATATCCACTGCTTGAGGATGGTAGATGCTGCACGAGGCTGCGAAAAAACTCATGGCAGCCACAGCCACCAATAGCATTTTGTTTCTCATGGCAATAGTATTTTTTATAGTTTTATTATCTTTTAACGCACCATGCCCACAATTATTGTGTCGCACTAATAAATTACCGTCTTGTAACTTTTTTGCCTTAATATCGCTCTTTTTTCGTATTTTTGCAGTTTGTCTTTAACACTTTATAATAATGCAAAACATTCGTAATGTTGCAATTATAGCCCACGTTGACCATGGCAAGACCACCTTGGTCGACCGCATGCTTCATCAGGCCAAACTATTTCGCGACAATCAGGAGACTGGCGAACTCATTCTCGACAACAACGATCTCGAGCGCGAACGCGGCATCACCATCCTTTCAAAGAACGTCAGTGTACGCTACAAGGGTTACAAGATAAACATCATCGACACCCCGGGCCATAGCGACTTCGGCGGCGAGGTGGAACGAGTCCTCAACATGGCCGACGGCGTACTGCTCGTCGTCGATGCCTTCGAAGGCCCTATGCCGCAGACCCGTTTCGTGCTGCAGAAAGCCATAGAACTGGGGCTGAAGCCCATCGTGGTAGTCAACAAGGTCGACAAGCCAAACTGCGACCCCGAGCTCACCCAGGAGGCGGTGTTCGACCTGATGTTCAACCTCGGCGCCAACAACGACCAGTTGGAGTTTCCCACCGCTTATGGTTCAGCCAAAAACGGCTGGATGGGCGAAGACTGGAACACTCCCACCGAGGACATCTCGTACCTTATGGACCTCATCATCGACCATATCCCCGCCCCAAAGACTGACGAGGGCACCACCCAGATGATGATCTCGAGTCTCGACTACAGCTCCTACCTCGGACGTATCGCCGTAGGACGTCTGCACCGCGGCACACTGCAGGCCGGACAGACCATCACCCTCGCCAAACGCGACGGCTCGATGATTAAGACCAAAATCAAGGAACTCTATGTCTTCGAGGGACTTGGGAAAGAAAGAATCAAGACCCCCGTCGAAGCCGGCGAGATCTGTGCCGTGCTTATGGACCTCGACAAGAGTGTGGCCTTCGAGATTGGCGACACTATCTGCGACGCCGACAATCCCGAGGCGCTGCCCCCCATCAAGGTCGACGAGCCCACGATGTCCATGCTCTTCACCATCAACAATTCGCCTTTCTTCGGCAAGGAGGGCAAGTATGTCACAAGCCGCCACCTGCGCGACCGTCTCTTCGCCGAACTGGAGAAGAACCTTGCCATGCGTATTGAAGAAACTGGCTCGCCCGATGCCCTGCTGGTTTATGGCCGCGGCATCATGCACCTCTCCGTCCTCATCGAGACCATGCGCCGCGAGGGCTACGAACTGCAGGTGGGCCAGCCCAAGGTCATCATACGCGAGATTGACGGTCAGAAATGCGAACCTATCGAGCAACTCACCGTGCTGGTGCCCGAGGAGTTCTCGTCGAAGGTCATCGATGTGGTCACCCGCCGCAAAGGCGAGGTGGGCACCATCGACACCAAAGGCGACCGCGTACAGCTCGATTTCACCATCCCCTCCCGCGGTATCATAGGTCTGCGCAACACGCTGCTCACCGCCACCAACGGCGAAGCCATCATCGCACACCGTTTTCTGGAGTTCCAACCCTGGAAGGGCGACATGGACGACCACAAGTACGGCGCACTTATCGCTAAAGAGACCGGCGAGGCAACGGCTTACAGTATCAGCAAACTGCAGGACCGCGGTCCCTTCTTCATCGAGCCTGGCGACCACGTCTATGCCGGCGAGGTCATCGGCGAGAGCCTGCGCCCCGGCAACGACATAGTCATCAACGTCGTCACTGCCAAGAACCTCACTAATATGCGTTCGAAGAGCGCGGACGACAAGAGCACCTGCTCGCCGGCCATTAAGATGAGCCTCGAAGAGGCCATGGAGTATATCCGCGAGGACGAATATCTCGAGATTACCCCCAGCAACCTCCGTATCCGAAAGATTATCCTCGACGAAATCGAAAGAAAACGTGCGAGAATCGCCGCCGGATTTAAGGATGAATGATGAATGATGAGTGAGGAGTTGGCTGACGCAACCAAGAATTCCTCACTCCTCACTCAACACTCCTCATTTTATAAAATCCCAGAACACCTGGGGCAGGTATACATTCTCCAGCGAGGTGGCTTCTTTGAACAGAGGGGCCACCTCGTTCGGTGTATAGCCCGCTATGCCGCAACCTATGGCAGTGACAAGGAAGGTCAATTCTGGATGCTGCTTGGCGCAGGCAATAAAGTGCTCTACGGCATGTTTCAACGAGGCCTCACCCTCCATGGTAGGCAGTGCGTAGGTGCGGCCGGTGAGCCCCTCACCCACTCCCCATTCGGCGCCAAAATGCTTGTGGGCAAACCATGCGGCACCACCGCCATGGGATCCATGTATATTGCTGCCAAAGACAAAAATCTCGTTTGCGCCGAGGTCGTTGATGCGGTCTGATGCCACACGGCGGCCATTAACAATACTTGTGTTTGCCATATTGATTATTTTTATTGTTTCCGATTGCAAAGATACGAAGATAATTGAAACTATTGAGTTTTTTTACTACCTTTGCATTGTAATGGCAATGCATATCGAAGATATTAAGGCACTGGCGCTGAGCGCCCACAACGACCCCGACAAGCGCGAGCAACTGTTTCACGCTATGCTCGGCGGCGAGAACAAGGATGCCTACTATGCCGCATGGGCGCTTACACATCTGCCGTCCGAGGACAACATATATATAAATATGTATCGCGCGAGGCTTGCCGACTTCGCCATCACCACGCCCGACACCTCGATGCGACGGCTGTCGTTAGTACTGCTTGAACGGTTGGAGTGGACCATAGACGATATGCGTACCGACCTACTCGACTTCTGCCTCGACCACATGATGCAACCCGACGAGCCTTACGGTGTGAAAGCACTGTGCATTAAACTCGCCTACCTGCAATGCCGGCACTACCCCGAGCTGAAAGCCGAACTGCGCCAGGTCCTGCTGCTCATGGAGCCATCTGAACTCGGCGCCGGCGTGAAACACACGCGCAAGAAGGTCCTTGGACTGCTGTAAAACAATAATTTGACATTTATTGCGTTATTATCGGCATATTACTAACCTCAAAAAAAACCAACATTATGGGTATTATCATCACAATCCTCATCGGTGCACTGGCCGGTTTTCTGGCAGGCAGAATCATGAAAGGTGCCGGTTTCGGCTTCTGGGTCAACCTCCTCGTAGGTATCGTGGGCGGCTTCATCGGCGGCAACGTGCTGTCGTGGCTCGGCATCCACTGGGGTTCCACCATTGTGGGCCAGATTGTCACCGCCGTCATCGGTGCCGTCATCCTGCTCTGGGTCATCTCTCTGATCAAAAAGAAATAATCCCGCCCCATTCTATTACGGGCAGTCAAAGACAATGGACGTAACCAAACGACTGTTTGAACTGCAGGACCTGAAATACCGCGAGTTCCACCACAGCCTGGTACCAACGGCGGGCGACGATTATATTATTGGTGTGCGTATGCCTGAGCTGCGGGCTCTCGCCAAAGAGATAACCGCCGAGCCGTTCCTTGCCGCCCTGCCACATCGCTATTACGAGGAGAACCAGCTACACGCCATCATCCTTAGCGGCATCAAGGACTATGCTCTCTGCCTCCGCGAGGTGGAGCGATTTCTGCCGTATGTCGACAACTGGGCCACATGCGACGGACTGCGGCCGCGCTGCTTCGCCAAGCACACCGGCGAGCTGATACCCTTTGTCCAACGGTGGCTGGCTTCGGGGCTCGAATACACCGTGCGTTTCGGCATCGGCGTGCTGGAGGCCTTCTATCTCGACGATGCATTCCGGCTCGAGCAGCTGCAATGGGTCGCCGCCATCAGTCGCGACGAGTATTACATCCGCATGATGCAGGCCTGGTACTTCGCCACCGCCCTTGCCAAGCAGTGGACCTCTGCCCTGCCCTTCGTACATGGTCTGCCCGACTGGGTGCGCCGCAAGACCATCCAGAAAGCCTGCGAGAGCTACCGCGTCACCGACGAGCACAAGGCACAGCTCCGCAGTAAGAGGTTATAGGTTATAGATTTTTTAGAGTTCTATGCATAATTGAAGGCTGGCGCACCGTTGTGATGCGCCAGCCTTCTTCTATAACCTTTAACCTATAACCTCTAACCTATCAAATTGCCATCTCCTGCAGGAAACGGACGCTGCTGTGGATGTGCTTGTACATGATCTGGTCGATGTCGACGAAGTTGACCGACTTGCGGTATTCGGCAACCATTTTCTCGATCTTCGTGCTGCTCTTGAGACCTTCCTGGTGACGGAAGTCGAGGGCCTGGGCGGCGTTGAAGAGCTCGATAGCAAGCACACGCTCGGTGTTCTCGCAGACGCGGTAGCACTTGGTGGCAGCATTGCCACCCATGCTGACGAGGTCTTCCTGATTCTGGCTGCTGGGGATGCTGTCGACCGAGCAGGGCGTGCAGAGCTGCTTGCTCTGGCTCACGATGGCGGCGGCGGCATACTGCGGAATCATGAAGCCGCTGTTCAAGCCGGGCTTGGCCACGAGGAAGCTGGGCAGACCGCGTTTGGCGTCAATGAGCTGGTAGGTGCGGCGTTCGCTGATGGCGCCGAGTTCAGCCACGGCAATTGCCAGGAAGTCGAGCACCATGGCGAGGGGTTCGCCGTGGAAGTGACCACCGCTGATAACCATGTCTTCGTCGGGCAGCACAATGGGGTTGTCGGTGGTGGAGTTGATTTCAGTCTCGACAACAGAAGCCACATAGCGTATAGTGTCCTTGGCGGCACCGTGCACCTGAGGGGCGCAACGGAAGCTGTAGGGATCCTGCACATGTTCCTTGTGACGTTTGATGAGTTCGCTGTCCTCCAGCCAGCAGCGCACGGCTGCTGCTGTCTCGAGCTGACCCTGGTGCGGACGCACCATGTGGAGGCTCTCGTAGAAAGGCTCGATGCGACCATCGAAGGCGTCGAGCGAGAGACTGAGCACCATATCTGCCTGACGGCTGAGGCGCTGGGCCTTCAGCAGGCTCCACACAGCATAACTGCTCATGAACTGGGTGCCGTTAAGCAGAGCCAGACCTTCCTTGCTCTGCAGCTCGATGGGCTGCCAACCTTTGGCTGCATAGACCTCCTTGACATCGCAGCGACGGCCCTTCCAGTACACGTCGCCCATGCCGAGGATAGCGGGAAGCATCAAGTTTGCCAGGGGGCAGAGGTCGCCGCTGGCGCCGAGCGAACCCTGCTGGTAGACCACGGGGAGCACATCCTCATTGTAGCAGTCAATGAGGCGCTGAACGGTCTGCAGCTGGGCACCGCTGTAGCCGAAGCAGAAGTTCTGCGCTTTGAGCAGCAGCATGAGACGCACCACCTCGGCGGGCACCTCGTCGCCCACGCCGCAGGCATGGCTCATCACCAAATTCTTCTGCAACTGGCTGAGCTGCTCCTTGCTGATGCTTATGTTGCACAGCGAGCCGAAGCCGGTGGTGACGCCATAGATGGGCACCTTCTGGGTCTCCATCTTCTGGTTGAGGTAGTTGCGGCATTTCTCTATGCGGCGCTTGGCCTCGTCGCTCAGGGCGAGGGTCATCTTCTTATCGATAATCTCCTGAATCTTTTCAAGAGTGAGTTTCTCTTCGGGATTGAAATAGTGGGTCATTTATGTAATGGTTAGAGGTTAATGGTTAATGGTTAAAGAGGCTGACGCAACCGATTGCAAACAGTTCACTGCGTAAACTTCTTTAACCATTAACCCTTAAACATTAAACTTTATTTCTCCAGCTGTGCCTTGGCTTTGGCGGCGATATCGTCGTCGACGAGGATGCGGCCGCAGTTTTCACAGACGATAACCTTCTTGTGCATCTTGATTTCCATCTGACGCTGCGGGGGGATATGGCTGTAGCAGCCGCCGCAGGAGTCGCGGTCGATCTGCACCACGGCGAGACCGTTGCGGGCGGCATTGCGGATACGCTTGTAGCCGGTCAGATAGCGCTCGTCGATGAACTGCTCCTGCTCCTTGGATTTCTTCAGCAGACGCTGCTCGTCTTTCTCGGTTTCGGCAATGATGGCTGTCAGCTCGTCACGCTTGGCCTCGAGGTCTTTCTCGCGGTTGTCGCGCAGCTGCTTGGCAGCTTCGATGTGCTGCTTGAGCTCGCTGATTTTGGCTTTACCCTCTTTGTTCTTGCGCTCGCAGAGCTGTATCTCCAGGCTCTGGAACTCTATCTCCTTGTTCAGCGACTCAAACTCGCGGTTGTTGCGCACATTGTCCTGCTGCTTCTGGTACTTCTTGATCTGCTCCTCGTGCTCGGCGATTTCGGCGGTGCGCGCTTTGTTGGCGGCCTCGGTCTCCTTGATGTCGGCGGTGAAGTTCTCTATGCGGGTGTTCAGACCAGCAATCTCGTCCTCAAGGTCCTGCACGGCCTGCGGCAATTCGCCACGGACTATTTTAATCTTGTCAATCTCGCTGTCTACGCTCTGCAGCGTGTAGAGGGCAACAAGACGTTTCTCAACGGCCTGGTCGACCTCGTTACGGATAATTACGGGAGCTTCCTGTACTTCTGTTTCTGCTTTTTTGGTGCTGACTTTCTTTGCCATATTATATAATATATTATTGTTTACCAATCAAATATAACTGACCATCCCCATCTGGGAGTCAGAAATTCGACATGCAAAGGTACTAAATTTTTCAGATATGGCGCGGAAAATTATTTCTTTAGCAAACTGCTCGCTCTCGTAGTGTCCGATGTCGGCCAACACCATGCGCCCTTCGGGGCGCTGGAAGTCGTGATACTTCAGGTCTGCGGTCAGGTATACGTCGGCCTTGGCGGCAAGGGCATCGCCAATGAATTCCGCTCCGGCCCCGCCGCAGATGGCCACACGGCGCACAGGCTTTGTGCCGTCGTGGGCGGAGGTGCGCACCGTGGGCAGTCCCAGCGTAGCCTTCACGCCACGCAGGAATTCGTCGACAGCCACCGGCTCTGCCAGTTCGCCCACCATGCCGGCACCGAGGTTGTCGTCGGTGGCAAAAGGCTTGAGAATGCGACAGTTCTGTAGTCCCAACTTTTCGCCGAGTATGCCGTTGACGCCATCGGGCATATTGTCGAGATTGGTATGAGCGGCATAGACGCAGATGTCGTTCTTTATCAGCTCGATGGCCATACGTCCTGTGGCACTGGCGTCGGTCAGCCGCTTGACACCGGTGAAGATGAACGGATGATGCGTCACTATGAGGCTCATGCCGAGCGCCACGGCCTCGTCGACCACCGCCGGCGTAAGGTCCAACGCCACCAGGGCACCTTTATACTCGGTCCGGGCATCGCCCAGCAGGAAACCGCTATTGTCGTAATCTTCCTGGTATTCAGGATGGAACGTAATGTCAAGGTAGTCTATTATCTCTCTTGTTTTCATGCTGCAAAAGTACACAAAAAAAGCAAACCGTACAATACAATATTTTCAATACGCCCATACCTGGCTCATTATCAAATAACTAAGCCAAAAACCGAAACATAAAAGACTAATTATCAACAATTCTGAGCCACCACCTCCGTACCACCTCCGTACCACCTCCGTACCATCTCCGTACCACCTCCGTACCATCTCCGTACCACCTCCGTTGACGAACGGTCGAAATATGGAGGTGGTGCGTCCGGGATACGACGACGGTATGGATGTGATTTTTTTTCACCCCCGATGTAGTATTTCGGCTTTTTGTTGCGTTATTATACTTGTGAAGCCACAGGATCCTTTCGAAGCACTGCTGCACCACTACCGCGGACTGCTGTTCACCCTCTGTAGCCGTTTCAGGCACAGGGGATTGGATGTCGACGACCTGTTGCAGGAGGCCACCATAGCCCTGTGGCGCAACCGCGAGCGCCTGCTGGCGCTGGGCAGTGTGCAGCAGGCGGCCCTGACCTGGAAGGTGGCACGCAACGCTGTGATCGACGCGCTGAGGCGAACAGAAGATGCCGATGCACTGCCCGAGGGATACGACGAGCACGACGAAGACCGCAGCCTGATGCACGAACTGCACGAGGCTATAGGAAGACTGGAAGAACCCGACCGGACGATAGTAAGGCTGCAACTCGAAGGCTACAGCTACGAAGAGATTGGCAACCAGCTTGGAATGACCGAAAAGAACGTGAGCGTGAGACTGGTACGGGCAAAAGAGAAATTGAAGAAAGCGATGGTAGTGACTGGTGATTAGTGAATTGTGACTTGAATATTAAGATAATAAAACAATAATATGGACGACAAACGTTTTGACGCATTGTGGCAGAGGGCCGAAGCCGAGGGATATGCCTCGCGGATGGCGGCCGAATATCCTGCCTGGCGCACACGCCGCCAGAGAACCGCAGGCATCATGTCAGCCATGGTGCTGGCCATAGCCGTGGCAACACCGTTGGTATACCACCCTCACCCCTCGGCACACATCTATTGCAACAACCCCGCTTTCAACGACAGCCATTGGACTGAAATGGCCGATGCTCTGCTGATGGAAGCGTGACTAAAGTTGAAAATTGAATATTGAAATGAAACGATTGTTAATTATACTGATGGTGCCACTGATGCTTCTGGCGTCATGCTCGTCCGAGCCCGACGAGGGAAGCCTCTACCACCGCTATGCCGGCCGCAAAGGTCTCACAGTGGCGGAGGTTGACGGCTTCAGCCTGAACGACAGCATGCGTGTCGACGTGGTGATGCTGCAGGCCGAGAGCGACGAAGAGTGGCAAAGCCTCTGCGCCGAGTTCGACATCAGCGGCGACGAGGAAGGCACGGTGAGCTGGCTCGGCGAGACCGACAACCCCGCCACCCGCACACAATGGGACGGCTCCGCCGTGGTGCGCGTCATCGCCTCGCAGCACCGCCACACCATAGGTATCTACCGCATCGACAACGAAGCGCAGTACGACGCCCTGATCGACTACCAACTCAACAAGTTGAAAATTGAAAGTTGAAAATTAAAACAGACTAATAATTATGAAAGCCATATATAGACTTGCCTTAATGCTTACGGCGCTTGCCTTCACCTTCGCAGCATGCGAGAAACCCGACAGCCCCATCAACGGCGGCAACGGAAACAGCGTCCAAAAAGAACGCGACATCATCTATTCCGTGGGCGGCAACGAAAGCCATAGCACCCTCACAACCGAGGACGAGTGGGACTCCCTGCTGGACCACTTCTGCGAACAAGCCCGCAACGGCAGCGAGGTAACCTTCTACAACACAAGCCAGACCACCTACCTGCTCGGAGATGTCAAAGGCACCTCCAAGGAAAACCACAGCATCAACACCACCAACCGTGACGAAATGAAGACCTGGATGAAAGCGATGGAGAAAGAAGGGCTCACCGTGAAAGTCACCTACGACAACAACACCGGCACCTGGCACGGCGTGGCCTATGCCACCGCCCCTGCCGACAACACCTCCGGCATCCTCATCGGTACCTGGCACTTCAACTGCATGGTGGCCACCTATGTGGACTCCGACGGCCATCTGCTCGGCAGCGACCTCTACGAACCCGAAGCCGGCGGCGGATCGATGTACTACACCTTCGATGCCGACGGCACCGTGACGATGACCATGCACGGCATGGACGGCACCACCGCCACCGACAGCAACTCCTGGACACTCTCACCCGACGGCGTGCTCTGCAGCGACCTGATGCCCAACGGCGGCTGCTGGAACGTCAACTGGGCTACTCCCAGCACCATGATCATCTCACGAGCCGAAATTGGCACCGAGGATGGCGACATCCACTATCAGCTGCAGTTCGAAGCAGTTACCGATGCCAAATAACTTTTTCTTCACCCCTTTGTAGTTTTTTGGCATTTCGATACGTTCTTATTAGCGAAAACAACAAAACAAACAATAACAAACAAATTAAACATTATTCAATCATGAAGAAAAACATTCTCGTAATCGCTGCTGCCCTGGTGCTCAGCTTGACCGCCTGCCAGAAAGAAGACATCATCACCCCTGGCAACAACGTGACCCCCGGCAACGGTGGCAACAACGCCGCCAAGGTGCAGACCACCTCTGACCTGCACAACACCGACTGGACCTACAGCGTGACCTACTTCGAGTTCCTCAACAACCTCGGCATCGACACCACCTGCATGCAGGGCATGGATGACGAGACCATGACCTTCGGCCTGAACTTCGACGGTACCTACGCCCACTTCTCCTTCCCCGACAATGTCATGGCGTTCGGTGGCGACGAGGGCTTACTGGAGCAAATCTACGGTGTCAGCTATGAGTACAGCTACGACGGTGCCACCCATACCGGTTACCTCGACGGCGTTGCCGACGACGAGAACGACAACCCCGGCCAGCTGCAGTTCACCTACAACGATGCCACCGACATCATCACCTTCAATCTTGCAATGTTCTACCCCGAGGACAGCACCGCCGTCTCCCTCACCCTCAACTTCGCCCGCAACGAATAAAAGAGGTTAATATGTGCTATGGAGACGCCTGCCAGTCGGCAGGCGTCTTCTTTTTTTTCAGGCCTTTGTAATTTTTCACTCTCGAAATACGTTATTATAGTGTGAAGGACACAGAAACGTTCAGTGAGTTGATGCTCCGCTACCGCGGGTTGCTCTTCTCGGTCTGCCGCCGCTACAGTCGCGACGGCCTGTCGGTCGACGACCTGCTGCAGGAGACGATGCTGGCGCTGTGGGACCTTCGCGAACAGTTCTTTAGCATCTCCTTGCCCCCAAAACAGGCAGCTTGGATATGGCGCGTGGCACGCAGCACCTGCATCGACCTGCAACGCAAAAGGAACAACAGCCCCACCCCACTGCCCGCCGACTACGACACTCCCGCCGACGACACCACGCTGCACGACGCCCTCCACGAACTCATTGCCCAACTGCCCGAGCCCGACCGCACCATAGTGACAATGCACCTGGAGGGCTACGAATACAAAGAGATTGGCCGCAAGACCGGCATGACAAAAAACCACGTAGGCATACGACTGATGCGAATAAAAGATAAACTGAAACAACAAATGAACAATGTGTTAATGCGTTAATGCATAAATGCGATAGTAGTCATTCTATTTAAAACTTACACAATAACACAATGAATAATATGACATTCGACAGCATCTGGGAACAGGAGGAGCGACAGGGCTTGCAGCAGCGGCTGCGGCAGGACTACCCGGTATGGCTGCGCCGTCGCCGGCAACGCCGCACGGCGCTGGCTGCTGCAGTGGTCATTGTCGCTGTGCTTTCACCTCTCACCTTTCACCTTTCACCTTCCAAAGGTTACGACTATGTTGCCTGCAACCGCAATGGTATCGCCGAAGGCCATTGGGCTAAGGTAGCCTCGAACATCTTGACAACAGAGACATTATGAAACGCCTATTATTCATATTACTGCTGTCTTTGGCATTCCTCTCCTGCTCGCACGAGGTGGAGGAGATGCCGCTGTACCGGCAATATGCAGCACGGCAAGATCTGACGGTGGCGCAGGTGAAGGGCTTCCAGCTGTGCGACACGGTGAAGACCGACGTGGTCATCCTCGTGGCCGACGACAGCACCGCATGGGCAGGCCTGAAAGAGGAGTTCGACATCCGCACCTCGGAGGGCGTCACCAGCTGGATGGGTGACATCGACAAACCCGCCAAGCGTGTCAAACGCAGCGTGCGTCCTGCCTGGCGCGCCATGGCCGTCCACGCCGACCGCACCATCGCCTTCTACCGCATCGACACCAAAGAACAGTACGACGCCCTGCTGGACTACCAGTTGAACAAATTGAAAAATGAGAATTGAAAATTAAATAATATACAATATGAAACAGACATTTAGACTATTCTCCCTGCTGGCCGCAGTCGCATTGACACTTGTGGCATGCAACCCCGATCCCGTCGAGCCTACCGATGTGGAGCGCAACATTGTGTACACCGTCGACCAAACCACCACCACCGTACACCTGAACACCGAAGCCGAGTTCGACGCACTGCTGGAGCAGTTCTGCGACTATGCCGAGGGTGGCAGTACGGTGACCTTCTACAACGCCAACAGAGCTGTCAAAGGCAGCACAAAGGAGACCGTCACCTACAGCACCACCAACCGCGAGGAGATGAAGCGCTGGATGGCGCAGATGGAGGACGAGGGCAGGACCGTCACCATAAGCTACGACAGCAGCACAGGCACCTACAACGGCATGGCCTACACCCCAGGGCCACAACCGCAGTCTG
>JAEEGL017332119.1_pt1 | contig 30798 bp, 15 predicted proteins | sample 9134231 | NCBI WGS metagenome assembly JAEEGL01 (sample SAMN16246548, study PRJNA631951) | gut metagenome | biome: gut microbiome; feature: rumen; material: fiber-attached | host: Bos | place: Iran: Karaj | collected 2018-10 | reverse complement strand
GGTCATAAACCACATCATAATCTTTTTCGGCCCATGTAAGAAGAGCATAGACTATCTGATCGGGATCAAGGTTGGGCATTGTGGTGCCGCTTACGGGAGTGGTATAACCCTGATCCTCATAGTAAGTCCAGGTCGGGCTTTCGTAGCCGGTCTTGGTTATTCCCGTAGGTGCGGGAAGAGCCGCGCCGAAGTAAACAACCTGATCAGCCTGAGCGGGTGCGCCGCCGTCGGTATTAAATTTAACAGTGTTGTACTTACGGGCAATGTAGATATAGAGCTCAAGTGAATCATCGGCAAGCACGGTGCCTGTTGCCTTGTAAGCAGTGTTCGTGGTATCAAGATAGAAACCATCGGCAACGGTGGCGGGAGTCTCGTCAACCTGATCGTCAACCGCAGCGGATTTCTGCGCGGGCTCAGTGTCGGGAGTCTGGTTGTAGGTGCCGTCGGTGTTCATGGTATATGTATATACCTTATAATTGTGAAGACCTGCAAGCCAGGTTGCATATACATGAACTTTATTATCGAGCTGATCGCGAATCGCGGCTGACATTGTGCCGATTGCGGTGTTGATGTCTGTGACGCCGGATGTTGCGCCTGCGCTCAGTGCCCAGCCCTGGAAGCCCCAGCCTGCCGCAACGGTGGGAACAGTGATGCCGCTTGAGTTGAAGGTGTCACCCTCAAACGCAATCTTTGTGCCCGCTACTTCGAGCTCTCTGCCGGTGAAGTTGACATGGAAGACTACATCATAGCCCTGAGTCCAGGCTGCTCTTGCATAAAGAGGCTGGTCGGGCATTGTGGTGCCGGAGTAAACATTATTATAAGAAGCATCCGTGTAGTAGGTCCAGCCGTCAAACCTGTAGTAATCGCCTGCGGAAACCGCAGGAGCGGTTGCTGCGTCGGGAAGGGTTGTGCCGTACTGAACTGCTACGGGCTGATCATAGGTTGAATCCGCAAATGCAGCCTGTGAATTGTTCTTATCGTAAGTTACGAGCGGGGAATTGATATTCCACTGTGCTTTTGCGCTGATGTCGCCGGCAATATTTGTGTCGGAGGCCGCAACAGAGTTGTTGTTGTAGGTGTATGCCCAGCTGCCGAAGGTGTAGCCCTCTCTCACGGGATTGGTGGCGGGCTTGTTGGTATCAACAGTATTGGTATACATACGCTGAACGGTTACACTGGAGGTGTCACCGCTGTAGTTACCGCCGTCAAGGTTGTAAACTACATTATAGGAAAGCTCGGTCCAGATGGGAGCTACGGTTATATGGTGAGCAACGTTTGTATCGGTTGCCGCAACGGTAACTGTCGGGTTCTCGCCGTAACTGTAGGTCCAGCCGTCAAATCTGTAACCTTCCTTAACGGGATTTGCGGGCTTGTCTTTATTGACAGCCTCGGTGTAAAGGCGGTTTCTGACTACATTGTCGGTGCTGCCGCCGATATTGCCGCCGTCAAGTTTATAAGTTACGGTGTAAGAGTTTTCGTTCCATTTTGCCGTAGCGTTGATATCATAGTCGATATTTGTATCGGCTGCCACTACATCAACGGTATGCTCGCCGTCATTATACTGATAAATCCAGGGTGTGACTGTATCAAGTGTGTAGCCCTCTCTTACGGGGTCGGCGGGCTTGTTGGTATCAACACTGTCGGTATACGAACGCTGAACGGTTACATTGGAGGTGTCGCCTCCGATATTACCACCGTTGAGGTTGTAGACTACATTACGAGTGTTTTCACCCCAGTCTGCAAGTGCGCTGGCGTCAAACGGAATGTTGACATCGGTTGCAGCGGCGTCAACATCATTATTGCCGTCATTGTAGGAGTAAACCCAGCCCCGGAAGGTGTAGCCTTCTTTTACGGGCTCGGTTGCGGGAGCGCCTGTGCCGAGAGCCTGAGTGTACTTACGGCTCTTGGTGATGGGATCTGAACTGCCGCCTATCTGACCGCCGTCAAGGTTGTAAACCACATTATATGTGTTTTCATCCCAGTTTGCCACTGCGCTGATGTCGCCTGCAATATTTGTGGCGGAAGCAGCAACAGTGTTGTTGTTATAAGTGTAAGTCCAGGGATTTGTGGTATTCAGCGTATATCCCTCTCTTACGGGATCGGTAGCGGGCTTGTTGGTATCAACAGTATCGGTATACGAACGCTGAACGGTTACATTGGAGGTATCGCCTGAAATGTTGCCGCCGTTAAGGTCATAAGTGACATTGTATGAGTTTTCTTCCCACTTTGCCATAAGGTCAAGCACAGCACCGTTTGCGCCGATAAGAGGCATTTTGATGAATGAGCTGTTTTTATCACAGTAGAGGGTGTCGGTCATTGCTCCGTTTTCTTTGACATACCAGCCATCGAAGGTGTAGCCGTCCTTTTCGGGATTGGCAGGCCAGGTGATGGGGGCTTCGTAGGCAACATTTACAATATCATTTACCGTGTTGCCGCCGTCTTCGTCAAAGCGGATTGTGAATGCGTAAGGAGTCCACTTTGCAGCCACATTGAGCATAGCGCCGTCGGATGCGCCGATGAGAGGCATGTAGTCAATGGTTTCGTTGGCACGGCAGAAGAGGTCGCCTGTGGGCTGACCCTGTGCGTCCGCTTTGTACCAGCCGTCAAATACATAGCCTTCTCTGGTCGGGTTGGCGGGCCACTGTGAACTGATATCCGAACGGTAAGCGCCGGTCACATTTGTAATGGGATCGGGTGTGCCGCCGTTGGGAATGAAGTGGATAGAATAGTTTTTGGGTGTCCAGTTTGCGGTGGCGGTTACATAATAGTCGGGCATAGTCGCGCCGGAGGCGAGAGTCTGCGTCTGCTGATTTTCATCAACATATGTGTAAGTCCAGCCGCTGAATGTGAAGCCGTCGCCTCTCTGGGCTGCGGGCGTATTTGCGGGCAGAGCGTCACCGAAATTCTTGGTGACGGTCTGAGTCTGGGTTGCGTCAACAAAGGATGCGGGATCCTGGTCGCCCATAGGAACATCGAAGTCATAAGTGACATCGTGCTGATTGATATTCATTACAGCCTTTGCCCAGATATCCTTTGCGGGCATGGTTGTGCCGGTGTAAGGAGTGCTGAACGTGCCGGTTGCGCTATCATAACTCTCATAGTATTCCCATGAATCGAAGGTGTAGCCTTCAACCTCGGGATCTGCGGGCAGATAATCCTCGATGAGTTCCTTATAAAGAACCTGTGAATCCTCGTTGAGAGAGGTGTCTTCGGGAACAACAACATGAAGAGTGAAGTCTTCCTCTTCCCAGGTTGCCAGAGCGTAGATATCCTGCGCGGGCATACCGTTGTTGGGATCATAACCCTGAGTATGAGCCGCGTCGGTATAGTAACTCCACTCGGGAGGATTCTTGTAGCCGTCGCCTCTGGTGGCATCGGGAGCGGGAAGATCATCGCCGTAATCGACCATCTCGGGATCGGTCTGAGTTGCACTTACAAATGCAGCCTGGTCGGGATCATCCTGATCTACGCCGAAGTCGAAGTGAACGGGATACTGATTAACGGTCCAGATGGTCTTTGCCCAGAGGTTCTGTGAGGGCATAGCAACGGGAAGGCCGGTATCGGAATCAACCGTGCCGGTGTATGCAGTCTGCATAGCCGAATCGGTGTAAACTGCCCAGCCGCTGAAGGTGTAGCCTTCTCTTTCGGGCTCATCGGGAGCGTCAACTGTCTCGTCTTCTTCATACACGAATGTTGAGTCTGCCACATTGGTGTAAAGAGGCACTGCAGTTCCGGTCTGATCATCATAATAAATGATGTTGAAGGAAGTAGGATCTGACCAGGAAGCGGTAAGAGTGATGTTTTCGGTGCCCATGTAGCTGACTGCGGGCTCCCAACCCTGGAAGACTCTGCCGTTGCTGCCCTGAGGAACAGCACCGTAGTAATTGTCACCCTGCTTGGGAATGGGATCGCCTGTATGATAGGAAACGGATTTGTCTGCACTGTCCGTGCCGTCCCATGTGCCGTTGCCGCCGAGCGTGTAAGTCACGTTGTAAAGGCCCTGCTCACTTGCGGAAGTTGCAAGTTTGAGGAGAGTGGTGTTAACGGTAATGGTGCTGCCGGCAGCAACAGTCTGAACCTGATTGTTACCGTCGATGTAATACCAGGTTGTTACTGTGTCGTTTGTGCCGGGAACGGTAGAGGGAACGGTGTAGGTGTCACCGTAGTATTTACTTACTATGCTGATGGGAGTGCCCGCCTCGATAGCGGTAATCACGGTTGCATCCGGATTGTCGTTAGCGTCAAGGATTGAAGCACTGTCATCATAGTAGAGCCTTACCTGTACCTGGTGGGGATCCCACACTGCGGTATAGGTTACGTTGGAATCGGGATAGTATTCGGGGAAGGTTGAAATAACCGAATTGTCAATGCTCGATCTCCAGCCTACAAGTGAGTTACCTGCTTTGGTAACATTGGCGTTGGAGAAATTATTAACGGGATATGTGGGCACATCGTCGGTATCCCAGTCGTTGCCCTCATATACATTGACAAGTTCGCCCTGTGCTTCGCCGCCCTGATAGGGTGAAGCGTCGCCGGCGATTGTGCCGCCGTTTGCATCATATTCAACCTTGATATACTTCTTCCACAGAGCGGTATAGGTGAACTCCGTCTGGCCGTTATCCGCTTCGGGATAAGTGCCGGGCAGAGATGTGCCTATATTGACGCCGTCGAACTCCCAGCCCATGAACTTATAGTCATAGTTCTGGTAGCTCTTGGTGGGATTATTGGGATGATTGTTCCACGCAGCGCCGCCTGTGACGTCGGTGATATCGGGGATAGACGAGCCGCCGTGAGCGGTGTCGGTATCAAAGTGGATGGTAACATTCTGGATATACTGAGCCTCAAACTTAACGCCGGTCTCATAAGGAACCTCGTAAGTTGAAGCATTGGCAGCGGGAGCGGTCACGCTCGCGGCGGGAGTGCCGGGATTGCTGACGTTGGTCCAGCCGGTGAATGTGTAGCCCGAAACGGTGGGATCGGGGATATTCACGGTGTCGCCTGCCATAGTACCCAGAGTGGTGGTGGTCTGAGTGCCTACGCCGGTGATGAAGTCAACGGTGTTGCTGACAGTAACGGTGCTCTCGGTGAAGGAGGTGGAAGCGTTCCACATATCCATACTGAGAGTGTCACGGGCAAGGTCGCCCTGCTCGCCGTAGGGGAAGTTGGTGTATCTGTCTGCAAGTTCGTCCCAGTCGTCATCGGTCAGGGGCTCAAACATGATGTCGTCCTCATCTGCCCAGACCTTGCCGCTGAATTCATTGGCGGTGGTAAGGTCGGCAGAGCTCTTGACGGTGAAATCAAGGGCGAACATATAGGTGTTGTCATCATACTGGAAAACACCTGTCTGAGGAGCGGTGAGCCATACATAGATTGTGCCGGGCTCAATCATATCGGCACGGATGGACGCTCCGGCGCCTGTTGAGGAAACAGTGGCGTTGGAGGCGTTCATTTTATAGTTATTGGGGTCCGCAAGGTTTACCGGTGCGGTGCCGTAACTGTGTGAAAAGAAATCTGCGTCATAACGGAGCAGAAGTTCTGCAGAAGTGGAAAGGTAATCCGTTCCGACGTAAACATAGACTTTCACATTATCTCCGGGTTTTACCGTGTCGGTTACTTCCCAGGTTCCGTTACCGCTCTTGTCAACTGCCACTTCGGTGTTAACCGACAGCGTGTGCGTACCCTGAACAGGATACGTGGCAGCGTGCCCGAGCACAGAGAATGTGCTTGTGAGCATAAGAAGAGCAAGTAACATTGCAACGACTTTTTTGGTTTTTGTCATTTGCACTTTTTCCCTCCTTGGAGTTATTTGCGCGGGTAAAGGAGAATTATTCTCCTCTGCGGGCGGGCTTGCCGCCCGCAGATTCAGTTTACTGTGCTAAAGGTCTGTGTGATACGTCGGGTCAGGCAGAGACTACGTATCTGTGCTTATTCTCTTCGTCATAAGCGACATCGCTTATTCTGTAGACATAGTTCTCAACAAGCTGGTAATCGGTGCTTGTAAGGGTGTCAACACCGTTTTCAACGCTTCCGTCGGCGTTAGCCGCTCTCACATAGCATTCGCAGAGTTTCTGCTGCTCAGCGGTGAGGCTGCCGACTGTTGCGGTAGCATCGGTGGTGAAGTCCCAGGTTCTGAGATTTGCTTCTTTTGCAACCTGGCGCTTGATGATATCAAGGTCAAGGGTGTTGCACTGTGCGTTACCTTCGACATCGCCGAATACGATGATGTAGTAAACTTCCACAACTTCGTTTGTCAGTCTGTCGGTTACGGTAACCTTAGCGCCGGTACCTGCGTACTGGCCCTTGCTGGGCTCGATTGAAAGCTGGCCGTCGCCGATAACGTCGAGCTGTTCGGTCTGAACCTTGGATGCTCTCTGTCTGTTGCCTACATTGTAGATGTAGCCTACTGCCGGTGATACGGTTGTGTCTTTATCGACTATATCCGCATCGTTGCTTACGAGTTCAATGGTAACAGGTGTTCTGTCATAGATGGGATAGAAGGTGATTACGTCGCCTTCAAGTTCTTCGGCCATCTGTGAGGTCAGAGCCCAGGAGCCGATGTTTTCGGAAGTGATGAGGCCGGGATCATCAGCTGCTGCTGCCGGGTTAAGTGACCAGCCCTTGAAATCATAGAACTGTACTTCGGGGTAAGGAGTTGCTGCGCTCAGGATGCCTGTGGCATCTGCGCTTGCGAGTGAAACTGTGTCGATGGTGATGTTTTCGATGGTACCGTAGGTATCAATTGAGGTGAACGCGGTGGGTGCGGTTGCGCCTGTTGTATCATCGGGTGCCTCGAATACTACATCATACTCGTGAAGTGTCCACTTTGCGTAAACAACAAGGTTGTCTGGGGGCATTGTGGTGAAGGTGTATGCGTTCTGGAGACCTGAATCGCTGTACCAGCCGCCGAAGTCATATCCGGTCTTTTCGGGAGTGATGTTGTAAGACCTGATATTGTCGTTGTAGTGGAGACCTGTTACGGGATCTGCCGCTGCGGTGTTATCGGGATTCAGATAAGTGATTGAGTAAGTGTTCTGGCTGAATGTTGCAACAAGTTCAATCGGGTCGCCGTCTGCCGCCTGTGCGGGAACTGACCACGGTGAGGTAATCGGGTTGCCGTTGTAAGTCCATGCTGTGAAGTCCCAACCGGTGTAGGTGAAGTCGGTGTTCCAGGCGGGAAGAGCAAGTGAATCGTTGTATGCAACGGTGGTGTTGCTTACGCTCACGTTGGTGGCGCCGTTAAGATTGAATGTTACGGGATAATGGTGGACGATCCAGTCTGCGGTGAAGGCGGTGTCTGCCTTGGGCATGGTAGCGGGAACTGCCGCACCCCAGCTGCCGAAGTTGTAACCGGCCTTTGTTACGGTGCCGATTGCGGGAATCGCTGCGCCGTAAGCAAGTTCTTTCTCATATACACCGTTGTTAAGAGTGTAGCCTGCAGTTGTGGGATCAACAGCGAAGGTACCGCCTGCCGGATCGAAGGATACGGTGAAGGTCTCGGCTGTCCACTCTGCCTTTGCATAGAGGATACGTGCGGGCATTGTGCCGGTGTATTCATCGGTGTATGCGCTGTCGTTGTAGAACTTCCATGTTGCGCTGCCGTAGCCCACGCCTCTGGTGGCCGCGGGAGTGGGAATTGCAGTGCCGTAAGTTACTTCGATGTACTCGCCGTTGACGAGATCGGAAGGATTGGTGAACTGTGCGGGATCGGCAGCATCATCATTAAGATTAAAATATACCTTATATGTATTAATCTGCCAGCCTGCGTACATTGTTGCACCGTTGAGAGGCATTGTGTAACCGGTCCAGTCAACAAGAGTTGTGTTGTCCTGAATCTGGTCGCTGGTGTACCAGTTGGTGAATGAGTAGCCCTCTTTCGCGGGATCTGCCGGCTTTGCTACTGCGGACTCATAAGCCGCTTCGTAGGTGTAGTTGCCGGTCTGGGCGTTTTTCACATATCCGGTGGGAACGGGATTGAATTCGCCGCCGTCCATCATGTAGGTGATGGTGTAGGGATTTGCGTTCCATGTGGCGGTGAGAGTGATGTCATAGTAAGGCATCGTGAAGTTGGTGAAGTCAACAGCGTTGCCGTTGTAAGTCCAGCCTGCGAAGGAGTAACCGGTCTTTGCGGGCTGTGCGGGCTCGCCTACGAGCGCCTCGAACTCAACCGTCTTGGTGTAGCCGTCTTCTGCCGAGTAGGAGTAGCCTGCCGGAGCGGAAGCATAGGTGCCGCCGTCAAGAGCAAGGGTTACTGTGTAGGATGCTTTATCCCACTTAGCCCAGAGGGTTACCTCTGCAAGTGTGGTTGCGTTGCTGGTGCCGAGATCGGGAATTACATAGGTGTCGCCTGCTCCGCCGACTCTGGTGTTGAAGTCACAGCTTGAAGCGGTACCTAAGTACCAGCCTGCGAAGGTGTAACCGTTCTTTCTGAAGCCGGTGTCGGAAGCGAGGGTGTAATTCTGCTCGAATTCAACAGTTGCGTCGCCGGGGTTGTTGCCGGTTGCGCCGTTGTTGTTGTAATGGATTGTGTACTGCTCCTTGGTGAAGCCCGCGGTAAGTACAACTGCGCTGTCGGGCATTGTTGCCGACTGTGCGGGAGCCCATGACCATGCGGTGAAGTAGTAACCGGTCTTTGTGGGAGCGGTGATACCTGCTTCAAGGCCGCTCAGGTCTGCGCCGTACTTAACAAGTGCGGGATTCGACTGGTCAGCGCATGCGGTACCGTCTGCGTTTACATAGGTGGTAACGCCATCGGCAACTGTGGAGATTGTGTAGGCGTTTCTGGTGTAGTAAACCTTCAGGGTAAGAGTTCCGCTTGCGGGAACTGTGCCGCTGAGTACGTTGTTGGCGTTGGATGCGCTGAAGGTGAAGCCTGTAAGAGTGTTGGCAACTACGTTTGTGTCGTCAGCCGCTATGGAAGCAGTGTTGCCGACAAGCTCTTTGTAATTGTCATCGTTGGAGATGGTCTTTGTGCTGTCTAATGTGTAACCGTCATCATTGAGGTTCTGATAGTAGAACTCAACATTGTAGTAAACTTCGTTTGCTTCCCAAACTGCGTAGAGAGTTACGGGAGCGGCGGCGGTGAAGTCTGCCGATGCGAAGTTGGTTGCATTGAGCACGGGAAGTGCGGCATAGGAGGAGCCGCTGCCGGTTGCATACTCGGGAACGGTTGCGCCGCTTGTGGTTGCCCAGCCGATAAGCTCGTAACCTGCCTTTGCGGGAAGGTTTTCGGGCTCGGTAATCTGAGCGTCATAGTTTACGGTCACGTTGCCGTCGCCTGTTGCGTATGCGCCGGTGTTTGCATCAAATACTACCGTGTAGGCGTTGGGCTCGAATGTACCGTCGTAGGTTACGCCTTCGGTGGTCATTGTCTGAGTTGAAAGTGCGGGAGTCTTGGTATCGGAGCCGTGTCCGTACCAGCCGTCGAAGGTGTAGCCGGTTCTTGCTGCGGGCTCTGCAATCACGGTGTAGGTGTCACCGAAGGTGATTGCGTTTGCGCCGGTCTGGCTGGTGTTGTCATAGACCGAGCCGTCAACATTATAGGTTACGCCGAAGTCGGCGGGTGTGTAATCTGCGATGAAGTACAGATGATACTCTTTTGCATCGCCCGAAAGAGTCTTCACATAGACTGTCTGCTCGGGAAGGTTTGCAGCCGCGTCAACGTCGTAGCTTGTGCCGGTGATTGCGCTTCTGCCGGTGATGGGAACTACATCATTGCCGGAGAGAGTTGCGGGCAGCCAGCCTGCGAAGTTGTGGCCCAGTTTCTTGTATTCGCCGTTTGCAAGGCCGTTTGCGGTTGAGAGTGCGAGGTTCGCGTTGTAGTTTACGGTGGGATTATAGAGCGAACCGCCGCTGGACATTTCGGTCATTGCATCATCGGTATAGAAGTGTGCGGTAATGCTTACCGGGAAGATGTTCTGGTTGGTACCGCTGGCTACAAATCTGTGAGTGTTGCCGCTGATGGTGCCGACACTCGCGCCGGACCATGTGCCGTTGAAGGTGTAGCCGAAGGGCTCAATCAGGTGAGCGGTAATCAGAGTAGCGGTATCATAAGCCTGGCCGTATCTGCCGGTGATGGTGAGAGTGTTGCCGGAAACTGTGATACTGCTGTCATAAGTGCCGTTATCCCAAGAGCCGGGAGCGGTAAGACCTGCCGAAGTATCCGGAATGTAGGTATCGGTCTTGAATGTGCCCTGATACTCAACAAGGAGCGTGGATTCGCTTGAGGTACCGGTGTTGAGAACAACCGTGTAATCCTTCGCCGTTGTCACGGTGGTGTCAAGGTAAGCGGATACGGGCTCGTATCTGTCAGAGTTCTGAGCGGTGAGACCGCCGGTGATTGTCAGGTTGGTAAGGTCGATAAGTGAATATGCGGGTGAGGGATAGATTGTGTCAATCAGAGGCTCGGTAACCTTCGCTCTTCTGAGGATGGCGTCTATCTGCTCAAGTGAAACATATACATGACCTTCTTCGGGCTGGGCGGGAATCGCGGACTGCTCGGTAACATGGAGGGTGTTGCCGTAAACAAGCGAGATGCCCAGAGCCGCCTGGAGATCAGCGGTAAGCTGGATTCTGTTGTTATTGTTGGTCATTGTGGTACCTACGGGAGAGGTGGTGTCGCCGTTCTTGTAGGTCGCAATGTAGGGATACTTGGGTGTGGGAATGGTGTATGCGATGAAGATCTTATCCTGAGTTACGTGAGGAGTTGCAAATTCGGGATCTGTGGGCTGAATTGCATTCTCAGCGGTAAGAGGATTGTCGTACTCAACCCAACCGCCGAACTGAGCGGCAGCAGTGTTGGGAACTGTTCTGGGAACGATGGGATCATCGTAATCATAATAAAGGGTTTTAATATCATAGGGTGAATTCTGATTGAATGCATCCATTGACCTGTAGAAGGTGTAGGTGATTTCAACGGGAGTCCACTTCGCGGCGAAGGTCTTGTTGTGCTGTTCTGCGGTTGCGTAGCAGCCGGGTACCCATTCAAGGCCGTCGGTCACAAACTCCTGGTTTGTGGTGTCATACTCAAAGAAACCGTCGAAGGTGTATCCTTCTTTTACAGGCTCTGCAATGCCGGTCATGGTGGTTACGTTGTCGGCGAAGGTGTAGGAAAGAACTTCGCTGCCTTCGGGACCGGTGATTGTGATGCTCTCGCTCTTGTTGGTATCGCCCCATGTACCTGTGTGGTTGTATTTATCAGCAGGAAGGATTGCGGTGAGGGTGTACTCGGGTCTCTCTTCTTCAGCCAGTCTCACAGTTGAAGCGAGAGTATCGGTATCGAACTTCACTCTTTCGGTCTCTGCCCAGTTGAATTCCTTAGGCTCTTCGGTGAAGGAAATGTAAAGGTCGCCCATAACATTGTCGTTCGATCTGAGCTGATCAACGGCAAGCCATACCGAGCCCAATGAACCCTGAGCCGCAGTATCTTTTATTTTAAGTTTAATTTCTATCATATACTCTTCATCTCTGAAGGATACCGTCTTCACGTCATCCATCTGAGAGATGTTCGGGTCTATGAGAATCATAACCATCTGGGTGTTGGCAACTTCATCCTGACTGTAGGTGTAGTCGGCGATGCTGAAGCCGGGATGGCTGTTTATATAAGTGGTGGCGTCAATCTCGGTAACATCCGCTTTGATTCCGTCAATGTAGGCATTGTCTCTGTTAACGCTGATAACATCAACGCCGGTGATTTCCTCAAAGAAGTTCTTGTTGTAACCGAAGATGAAGGAGGACGAAGCGGTATAGAAATCGCCGCAGACGGAGAATCTGATGTTTACGATATCGCCGGGTGCTGCTTCGATTTCGGATGTGCCGTGCTGAAGGTCGGCAACTTTGTCTTCGCCTGCATACTTGATGTAGGAGGTGAGGTCGCCGTATGCAATGCCGTTGGCATTGCCCCATACCGCGTGAAGTATGGAGTCGGCTTTGGGAATTCTGTCGCCCGCTTTGAATTTTCTGCCGTCAAGAGTCCAGTAACTGAACACTTTGCCGAACTGTCTCGGGTTGGCGGGGAACATATCTGCGCCCATAATTCCGTCCGCATCATAAGTATCCACATAATAAGGATTCTCTGCAGAGTCGGGGGAGTTGAAGCGGCTGACATTGTCAACCGGGATGTCAAGCCTGTATGTAAGCATAACATCCTTGGGTGCCCATGAAGCGTAGCAGGCGAAACCGGTGGTGGAGTTCATAACGATGATACCGCCATCAACCGCGCTGACACCTGTCTTGCTGTTGGGATCAACTTCAGTCCACGCACCTGCGGAAACGCCGGGTGTGGTGCCTGCAGCAATGGGATTCCCGTTTTCATCAACCCAACCTGAGAAGTTGTAACCTTCTCTGGTGGGGATGGGGTAATCAACGGGATCACCGAGAGTATATTCGAGAATATTATCCGATGAGAAGCCCGAAGGCATTGTGCCGCCGTTGGGGTTGAAGTAAATCTGATTTGAAGAATCGAAATACTCGGCGTAAACGCCAACCTTGTTGTTTACGGCAGTCGTAACAACGCTGTTGGGAGTCTCATAGATAGGTACAAGGCTGTTGACCTCTGTCGCCAGATTCTCGATGGTGGCATCGTCGCTGTAGGAAGCGGTGATTGAACCGTTAACGGGAATCTCGGTTCCGTTATAGGAAGCAACAGAGTTTGTTGTGTAATCATAAAGTTTGAAACCTACGAATGTAAGGTTGGGATGAAGCGCCGGGTCGGGATTGGGCGCGGTGATATTGCTGAAACTTATATTCTGGAAGTCGTAATACTTCGTGGTCACAGTCTCGCCGCCGACCTCTTCTACACTTTCGGCCACAGACATTGCGGGTGTCTGTGTTTCAACGGTGATATCGTCGCCGTAGGATGTGACGATATGAAGTTCAACCGGTCTTGCCGCCCAGCCTTCATACAGCTTTGTGGAGTCGGACGAATTTGTAGGAGGCATAGTCCAGGTAGTGGTGTTAATGGCAGGGCCGGAAACAGTCCACGCAGTGGCGTCACCGGTCTCATAGAAGCCGGTAAAGTTGGCGTGAGCCACACCGCCGTTGGCAGCGGCAATATTTGCAAAGTTGGGAGCCTGGCCCGTTACAAGAGCGGGGTTGCTGCCTACGCCGCTGGTGTAGATATTGTTGCCGTTGAGCGGGAACACCTGAAGAGTGCGGCTCTTGGGCTGATACTCAAAGGTATATTCGGCGGGGTTGCCGTTTGCGCCCGCTGTGCCTACCGCAGTACCGTTGCTGTTGTAGATGGTGGTGGTGTTGCCGCTTGTTCTGAGGGTGGCGTTAATAAGGCTGGAAGTACCTTTTGACTCATAACCGATAAGTTCTTCAAGGGAATAGATGCTGAACTTAACGCCGCTGACAAACGGAGTGGCGGGGTTGGCGGCACCTGTAAGGTGGCCGTTTGAATCCCAGCCGGTGTATGTCACGGAATCGGCTGCCGTTACGGGAGTGGTCTGATTGTACTTATAAACCTTGTGATTAATCTTGATTTTGGGAGCCGTGGCGGGAACAAGGCTGTTATAAGCAGCAATAAGATCTGCTATGGCATGGTCTATGTTGCTCTGCTCGTGACCTGCAGTGATATTATTATAGGTTGTATAAGTCCATGTATATTTGGTTATGTTATTGCCGGTGTTGAAAAGGCCGCAGGTGAAGTCGGCAAGTATGGAGCTGGCCTTATGATAAGCGGTGAGGTAGTTACTCCATGATGCTGCGGTGAACTGGAACGACTGCGGGAATTTCTTGCCTCTGGCAATACTCGTGATGTTGGCAGTCTGAGTGGAACTGATGTTACTGCCGTACTGACCGCCGTACTGATAGGTGGTGCCAAGCGTACCGTTATTGATCTTCTCAATGAGGTCTCTCAGTTTCTGGCCGTCATATACACGGAATCTGTAGGCAAGAGCCTGAGCCTGATGGTTGTAGTTGTGACCGCTGCTGGAACCGCCGCTGGAACCTGAGTAGTTGCCGGTGGTCAGTCTGCTCTCGTCGGTATTACCGGCGTGAGTGGTCCAGTTAACGAGGTTCAGTTTGGTTGAACCGTCAGTACCTGTGCTTGCCCAGGATGAAGTGGGACCGTTACCCATCATCTTGAACAGGATGTATTTACCGGTTGTGATATCGCGGTCTTCAAGGTTGGTGGTAGCACCGGGAATTCCGCCCTGGTCCGCGCCGCTGCCGTTATTGTAGGCACTGACGATGTTGGACAGGTTGTTGGTGTTGTTGTTACCCGAACCGTTGAATGAAACTGACGGGAATACGCCCACATTGCTTGTCTGGAAATAAACACCGTTGACAGCAGTATTGGCGGTTGTGTTACCGGTCTGGGTGTAAACACCGCTGAATGTGTTGGAATCAAGAAGCCGAATACCCTGAACAGCCATATAGTCGTCGTTGGCGGGCTCGCCGTTCTTGAGTGTAAGTCTCATGTTAAGACCGTTTTTGGTGGAGGTGTCGTCACCGAGGGTGTCTCTTGTTTTATCAAGCCACACGGTCATAACGCCTCTGTTGCCGTCATAGTCGGTCCAGTCGCCGCGTCCGTTACGGCCGGTATCCGCGTTTGCGCCGGTGGTGGTGCCGCGGACAAGAGTACCGTAGTCGTTATCAGCGGTAAGGAAACCTGCACTTACGAAAGTGCCGCCCGAGCCGCAGCCTTCAAGTTCGCCGTTGGAAGCAGCGGCAAAGCCCTTGAAGTTGGCATAACCTCTGTCGTTATATTTGGGCTGAGCCCATTCGGGCCTCGCCTGGGCAGAGTAAAGCAGACCCACGGGGCTCTGCCTGACCTGTCTGTTGGCGGAACCTGCGGAGTCATAGTAATGGTTACAGCCGACAGGTCTGTAAATATACTCTGTATGGCCGTAAGCGTAGGTTGTGTAAGTCACATTGTCATATTTGAATGTGATTACGAATCTGAGGTTGGTGTTGGGGCCCGAAGACACAGTTGTGTTGGTACCGGGGTTAACAACCCACTCAAGCTGAATCCAGGGGTTGCTGGGATCGGTACTTACTTGTGTTGAGCCCTGAGTTGTGCTGAAATTGCTGATATAGTTTCCGTCCTGTGCAAGGTTGACCTCGGAAACCTGATTGGCTGCCGATACACCGTAAATTCTGCAGACAATCTTGATATCTTCAATTTCCTCACCCGCCGTAGCATAGTACTTCACGGATGCAGTAGCCCAGCCGTTGTCGGGGATACCGCTCTTTGAAGCTCTGGTGAGAACGTTACCGTACTTCAGCACATTATCGCCGCCGGCGCAAAGACGCCAGGTTCTTGTTGTGCCTGAAGTATCTGCCCAGATTGTATATACCGGGTTTTCAAATGAATCGTCGTCGTACACATAGCCGTTACCTGTACCCTCGGTGTAAGGGGTACCGTCCGCAAAGGTTAAATCCGATGCGGCGAAGGCCAGAGGAGAACAACTCAGAATCAGCGCCGCTGCGAGAACAACGGCAAGAGACTTTTTAAGTTTGCTCAAATCTAATCCCTCCTGTTACTTGATTGATTTGATGTAGATAGATTGGGCACTATTTACGGAGTTATTATATAGTATAATGAGGCGGCGCGTCAATAAAAAACCCTTTTTTATATAGATAATTTGAGAAAAAAATTAAACAAAAATTTGAACGATTTTTTTATTTGTTTATTTTCCACAAATTTTTCCGTTTGAAATTTGGCATATTCACGGTGTTATTTTTCGATTTTATCATTATTCCCATATGGAAAGGTGACCGCCTTTACAGGCTTCCGGCCCGTAAGGCGGGTTTTTTATGCGTTACATTTATGCCTGTTTTGTAACATTTTTTCGCGTTTTGCCGTTTTGTCACCGCAAATGGGGTGACAAAACCCCCTGTTTCAGCCTTAGGTTGGAGAGACATATGCGCGCCCCGCTGTCTCTCCGATAAACCGGCAGAGAGGTGATGAAAGGTAAATAACACAAATGACTCTGACAGGGAGGTGCTCGCCTGCCTCAGGCAGCTTGCGGCGGGAGGCGTTTCTGACAGCATCAGGCTCCTGATGAAAGGGGAAACACTGAGCCAAAGGCAGATAAAAGGGCTCAATCTTATGAACATCTCCCAGATTAAGAAAGGCACGAACGGGATAACGGAAATCAAGTTTTTCGACAGACTTGAGGCGGCGAAAATGCTGCTTGACCCGGTAAACTGCGGGCAGAACGAACAGAATTCCCTGCTTGATGCGCTGAGAAAAAGCGTGGAGGATGAGGAATGACGCGCTTCGTTCCCTTCAGCCCTAAGCAGCGCACCGCCCTTAACTGGTGGGTGCCCGGCAGCCCTTACGCCTCAAGGGACGGCATTATCTGCGACGGAGCGGTGAGGTCGGGCAAAACCCTGTGCTGCGCGCTCTCTTTTATCACGTGGGCAACGGCAAACTACGACGGCATGACCTTTGCGCTTTGCGGCAAAACGGTCGGCTCGGTAAGGCGCAACATCATAAGCGCCGTTATGCCCGCGCTCGGAGAAGCGGGCTTTGCCTGCAGAGAAAAAATCAGCGCGGCAACCCTCGAGGTTTCGGCGTGGGGGCACAAAAACACCTTCCGCCTTTTCGGCGGCAGGGATGAAAGCTCCGCCGCCCTGATTCAGGGTATCACCCTCGCGGGCGTGCTGCTTGACGAGGCGGCGCTTATGCCGCGCTCCTTTGTGGAGCAAGCGCTTGCGAGATGCAGCGTGAAGGGCGCGAAATTCTGGTTCAACTGCAACCCCGGGCACCCGATGCACTGGTTTCACACGGAGTGGATTGAAAAAGCGGATGAAAAAAACTGCCTTTACCTGCACTTCACAATGGACGACAATCCCTCCCTCTCCCCCGAAATCAGGCAGCGGTACGAGCGCCTCTACACGGGAGTTTTCCGTGAAAGATATGTGCTCGGGCTGTGGACTGCGGCAGACGGCGCCGTTTACCCTTCGTTCAGCCCCGACATCCACGTGAAGGAGCCTCCTGAAGACCTTGAAAACTGGTGCATCTCCTGCGATTACGGCACGGTGAATCCCTGCTCTTTCGGGCTGTGGGGTCAGAAGGACGGCGTGTGGTACCGCGTGGCGGAATACTACTGGGACAGCGAAAAAGAGGGCAGGCGAAAAACAGACAGCGAGCACTGCCTGGCCCTCGAAGCCCTTGCGGGAAATCTGCCGGTCACCGCCGTCACGGTTGACCCGAGTGCAGCCTCCCTCATTGAAACGGTAAAGCGCAGGGGCGTATTCACCGTGATTCCGGCGAAAAACGATGTGCCGGACGGCATAAGGCGGGTGCAGGATTACCTCGCCTCGGGCAGGCTTTTCATTTCGCCCGCGTGCAAAAACACGATAAGGGAATTCGGGCTCTACCGCTGGGATTCCAAAGCCCCGGGCGACAGGGTAATCAAGGAAAACGACCACGCGATGGACGACATAAGATATTTTGTGTCAACCCTTGCCGGCCTTGACCCGCAGGGCGGCTTTTTCGCGCTGTCGGTTTCACGCAGATGAAAGGAGAAAAATAGCAAAATTCAGACAGAAAAACAAGGGCAGTCTCACCCTGCCCGTATCACAGCCGCGCAGGCAGAATCCCTTCGGGATAATTGAAAACTACTCTCCCCTCTCGGGCGCGTCTTACCGCCTGTATTACGCCCTGCGCGAGGCGGTGCCCCTGATTGACGCGGCGGTGAGCAAAACCGTGCGTCTCACGGGCGGCTTCACCGTGAAATGCGGCTCTTCCTCCGCTCAGGCCTTCCTTGACAGGGAGTTTGCCCGCCTGCCCGTAGGCGGCAACAGGCAGGGAATATCGGCGTTTATCGAGAGTTTTCTCGAGCAGCTGCTGACCTGCGGCACGGCGCTCGGCGAGGTTGTGACCGACATTTACGGCAAACCTGCCGGGCTCTTTAACACACCGCTTGAGGGCATTGAACTGCGCCGCGCGGAAAACGGCTTTGACACCGATATTTTCGTGCTTGACTCAGAGGGTGAGAGAAAGGTCAGGCGCAGGGATCTGTGCCTGCTGAGCGTGCTGAGCCCCGACCCGGGCGCACTCACGGGCAATTCGATGCTCAAAGGCCTGCCCTTCGTGAGCGGCATCCTGCTGAAAATCTATTCGAGCATCGGCGAAAACTGGGAGAGAGCGGGAAATCTGCGCTATGCGGTAACCTATAACCCCGGCAGTGACCCTGCAGGCAAATCCTTTGCAAAGGAGAGGGCGCGCCAGATTGCCGAGCAGTGGTCATCCGCAATGAAGAAAGGGAGCGAAACCCGTGATTTTGTTGCGGTGGGCGATGTCAGGATAAGCGTAATCGGCGCGGACGCGGGCGTGCTTGACAGCGAGGTGCCCGTAAGGCAGATGCTCGAGCAGATAGTGGCAAAAACGGGCCTTCCGCCTTTTATGCTCGGTCTCTCCTGGTCCTCAACCGAAAGGATGAGCGCACAGCAGGCGGATATGCTCACGAGCGAACTCGAAAGTTACAGGCGCATACTCACCCCGGTAATCCTGCAGATTGCCCGCCTTTACCTTGAGAGCGCCGGCTTTCGCGATGAGCCGGAAGTGGTCTGGGATGAAATCTCGCTTCAGGACGAGGTTGAGCAGAGCAGGGCGCTTCTCTACAGGGCTCAGGCACAGAAAATAACAGACTGAAAGGAGAAATAATGGAAAATACAAAACAGGAACAGACCGTCTCCCCCTGTGAACTCGAAGAGATAAGGCGTTTTGCGAGAAAAGAACTCGGCGCGGATGAAATCTACACGTTTCCGATTATCCTCTGTGATAACGAAGTGGACCGCGACACCGAAAAATTCACTTCTGAGTCACTCGCTCGCCTTGCGGAACTCTTTGTGGGTAAAACGGGGATATTCGACCACCGTATGAGCAGTAAGGACCAGACGGCACGCATCTACCGCGCCGAAGTGCTAACGGACGAAAGCCGGACAACGGCGGACGGCGAAAAATACACCTATGTAAAGGCAATGGCTTATATGCTCAGAAACGAAAAGAACAAAGACCTCATTGAGGAAATCGAGGCAGGTATAAAGAAGGAAACGAGCGTCAGCTGCAGCGTGAAAAGCATAAGATGCTCCGTATGCGGCAAAGATATCAAATCCGAAGGATGCGAGCACATAAAAGGCGCGTCATACGGCGGAAAAACCTGCTTTTACCTGCTCTGCGAGCCGGAGGACGCTTACGAATGGAGTTTCGTGGCGGTGCCGGCGCAGAAAAACGCGGGCGTTACCAAAAGTTACGGCGGCAGCGATGCAAACCGCGAAATCGCCCGTGAAATAAGAAATGAACTCAAAAACGAAGCCCTCGCGGCGGCAATTTCCCTGATACCCGAAATGGATCAGGCGCTCATGGAGGAAATCTGCCTGTCGCTTTCGCTGAAAGGGCTCAGGAAACTCAGGGATACGCTCATAAGAAAACACGGCAGCGTAAGCCCGGTTGTTTCTCAGCTGCAGCCCCGCGCACAATCCTCCGGGGGCGGAAACAATGACGAATACAGAATATAAAGGAGAATGATATGGATATTTCTTTTAACGGCTTCGGGAGCAACGCTCTCACCTTCCTCGCAAACGAAAAAATCCCCGCGGGCACCCTTGTCGGTCTTATAGACAACGGCACCGTCGGGCCCTGTGAAAACAGCATTCCGCTCGGTCAGGTTTTAAACGGCACGGATACCCACGCCTGCGTCTGCGTAAGGGGCGTGATAACCGCTCCCTGCGACCCTTCGCTTCCTGTAGGACCTGTCTGCCTCGCGTGCGATTCACACGGAGCCCTGTGCGAAGCGGAAAACGGCGTAATGAAATACGTGCTTTCGGTTGATACCGACAACAGCACGGCGGAAATACTGCTCTGATAAGGAGGTAAACTATGTCTTTTGAAAACATCAGGCTTGAAAAAGGTCTTTACGCAGGCGGGGATTTTACCCGCGCGCTCGAATCGGCAGACCCCGACATCAACTACAAAGGCACCGCCCTCGAAGGGCTGGATGCCTATCAGCGCCAGCTCAAACGCTTTGATATCAAGGTAAGCGGAGCGGGCAGCGACACCATCGAAAAATTCTTTCAGACTTCGGACAGCGCAGTGCTCTTCCCCGAATTCGTTTCAAGAAGCGTTAAGCAGGGTATGGAGCAGGCGGATATTCTTTCCGACATCGTGGCTACGGTGACAAACATCAACTCGCTCGATTACCGCTCGGTGAGCAGTGTGCCGACAGATGACGAGAAATCGCTCAAGACCGTGCTCGAAGGCGCTTTTATTCCCGAAACGTCAATCCGCACAAAGGATAATCTCGTCACTCTCAGAAAGAGGGGCAGAAGCCTTGTCGGCTCATATGAAGCGCTCAAATATCAGCGCCTCAACGTGTTTGCGGTCACCCTGCGCCAGATAGGCGCTTACATTGCCCGCTCGCTTGCCGCAGACGCGGTGAATGTGCTCGTAAGCGGCGACGGCAACGGAAACTCAGCGCAGATTATAAACAGCGCAACAGGCGGCACGCTTGCCTACTCCGACCTTATCGCGCTGTGGAACAGCCTTGATCCTTACGAAATGAACACGCTGATTGCTTCGCCCGATATGATGGGTGCAATCCTCAATATGAGCGAATTCAGGGATGCCGCCGCAGGTCTCACCTTCCACGGCACGGGCAAGGCTCTCACTCCCTTCGGCTCGAATCTTATTAAAACCGGTGCGCTCGGTCAGGGCAGAATTATCGGCGCGGACAAAAACTCCGCTCTTGAGATGGTCAAGGCGGGCGACGTGCTCACCGAGTATGACAAACTGATTGACAGGCAGCTCAACAGAGCGGTGGTCAGCTGCACCGCAGGCTTTGCGAAAATTGCCGACGGAGCCTGCAAAATGCTCAGCGTATGACGGATTCTCAGGCTGTTTTTTCGCTCTTCAGGCAGAGGTACGGCGGTTTCGGTTCCGACGATGATGTAAAGGCACTTTGCTTTACAGCGTTGCAGGAAATTCTGCCCCTGCTGAAGCCCGGCGCGGACACCGGAGATATCAGGGTTACGGGTGCTGCCGCCGCGCTCGCCGCCCTTAGGGCCGCAAGGAGGGAAGATTTCGCCTCCGACACCCCCTCATCCTTCAGGGCGGGAGACGTTTCGGTCACTTTTTCCGCAGTGACACAGCAAGCAGCCGAAAGCGAGTACAGACAAGCGATTACGGCACTCTCTCCCCTGCTTAAAGACAGCGGATTTTACTTCGGGCAGGTGAAGATATGAATGTTTTTTCGGACAGGGTAAACAGGTATGCCCGCGCTTGCTCTCTTATGGATGAAAACGGCGATTATCTGGCTGAAATGAGGGCTTTTATCAGCCCTCTGAGATACAAAAACAAGATGTATCTTTACGGCGTGAATACGGAAATCGGATATAACCCGGAAGGTTATTACCTTTACATTGGTCCGCCTTTTCCGATGCTCGAAAACAGCGAAAAATGCCTGATCGAGTGCGGCGGCGACACCTATAAAATCGACCGCGCCGAAACTATCCGTACCGGCGCCGATGTAATCTATAACTGGGCGATAATCAGAAAGACGGTTGAGGAGGAAAGCGATGAATGAGATAAGCGCAATGCCCGCCGCAATACGCGACTGGCTCGCTCAGAGGGAGGAACTTTCGGATATGGTCTTTTATACCGAATATCCGCCCGTGAGAAAGGCCGTGCCGCTCAGAAAAGTGACCGTGGCGGTAGGCATTGAGAAGATTGAAATCGACGATACCTTTGCTTCGGAAACGGACGGGGAATTTCCCGCCGGAAACGAGTACTGCAGGAGCGCGCTCATAACCCTGCGCTTTTCAATCCACGCGCCGTATTCTATGGGCGGCGAGGCGTGTCACAGGGCGTTTGCCGATATAACCGACTGCCTCGCCTTCGACTCCGGGCTCGATATCATACTGTCCGGCTGCGGCGAAATCTCGGAGGACAGAGCCACAGACGCCCTTGTGCTCGGAGCATACGCCACCGCAAGAGCAAACCTCTGCCCCGCGCAGTCGGGCGATATCGATTTCCCTTCGTTTATTGACAAAACCCTGCTGTGCGGCTCGCATATAAGAAATACCGATATACATCTTTCCGCTTCACAGCAGGCTTTTCTCGCTCAGCCCTTCGCAAGCGGCTCATATTACGGTACGGGCGAGGGCACAAAGACCGTAGGGCTCGGGTTTGAGCCGAAAGTGGCGGCTGTATTCGCGGGCGACCTGCCTGCGTATATTCAGAGCGGCGCGGGAAACAAAACCTATTTTGCCGCCGGCATCAGAGGCGCGGGCACGCTCGGAATAACTCTGACCGCAAACGGTTTCACCGTCAAAAACGGCGATTCTCACGCTCTTTACGGCGTTTCACCCGCCCTCAACGAATCGGGGATTGTATACAGTTACATAGCCCTGAAATAGCACTTTTTACGGCGGGGCAGGCTGTGAAGGATTGCCGGGCAAAACCACAATATATATGTATAAATTTCACAAAGATGTGAATATCTTTGAACATCTGGGGCAGAATTTTTCCTCCCGTTTCTAAAAAATTTGCAATTTTGTTGTCATTTTCACCAAAGAAGATTTGCTCAGTATGGGCGTATTTGGAATAGAAAACGAAAAACTTCCGTCGGTGTTGACGAAAGGGCGCGCGGCGATTATAATTAGAGACGTTATCAGACAAGTAAACAAGTCAACCGATTAGGGGGATATAAATTAATGTTCGTTAAAGATGTAACAGTTCAGAATCAGGTCGGCCTTCACGCCCGTCCCGCTACCTATTTCATCCAGAAGGCAAACGAATTCAAATCATCAATCTGGGTAGAAAAAGATGAGCGCAAAGTTAACGCCAAGAGCCTTCTCGGCGTGCTTTCTCTCGGCATTATGGGTGACACCTCCATCCGCATCATCGCTTCCGGCGCAGATGAGGAGCAGGCTGTCAACGATCTCGTAAACCTTGTTGAGACAGGTTTCGCAGACTGATTTTTTTCTTTAATTCCATTCAGCAACCGAGCCTTGCCGGGCTTTTTTGTCCGGTAAGGCTTTTTTTGCGCTTTTTTCCTTGCAAATTCCGTTTATTATGGTAAAATTAACAATATAAGAAAAATCATTACATAACCTGACCGCAAAACGGAGGTAAATGCAATGGCAAAAAGTTTTATGAACGAGGATTTCCTGCTCGAAAACGAGAGCGCGCGCGTTATTTTCGCCGCCGCAAAGGAAATGCCTATTTTTGACTGGCACTGTCACCTCTCCCCCAAAGAAATCTGCGAGAATAATCAGCCTGCCGACATTGCGGAGCTTTGGCTCGGAGGCGACCATTACAAATGGCGCGCCATGCGCTCCTGCGGAGTAAATGAGAAATTCATCACGGGCGATGCTCCCGGCAAAGAGAAATTTGCCGCCTTCGCCGCCTGTATGCCTTATCTCATAGGCAATCCGATGTATCACTGGTGCCATCTGGAGCTGCGCAGATATTTCGGCATAGACGAGATTCTCAGCGAGAGCACCGCTTCTTATATCTGGGAAAAGGCAAACGCCGCGATAGCGCAGGGCGGATTCACCCCGAAAGAACTGATTGAAAAATCAAATGTCGCGTGCCTGTGCACAACCGACGACCCCGCCGATTCCCTTGAGTATCACGAGGCGATAAGAGAATCCGGCTTCTCCTGCAAGGTGCTTCCCGCCTTCAGGCCCGATAAGGCGCTTTCAATCGACGCGCCCTCCTTCCTGCCCTGGCTCGCTCAGATGGAAAAGGCATACGGCGATAGAATCACCTCTTTCGCGGGGCTGTGCCGCGCCCTCGAAAACAGCCTTGAGCGCTTTGAGGCAAACGGATGCAGGGCGAGCGATCACGCGTTTTCATATGTTCCCTGCGCCGAGGCGACAGTCAGTGAACTTGAGTCGATTTTCTTCGAGGCAAGGTCCGGCGAAAAAATCACTCCCCTGCAGGCGGATAAATACAAAACAGCCCTCCTGCGTTTCCTCGCCGAGGAATACGCTTCAAGAGGCTGGGGTATGGAACTGCACATAGGTCCCATACGCAACAACAGCACCCGCATTTTCGAGTCCGTCGGCCCCGATGCCGGCTGCGACTCAATAGACGACAATATGATAGCGGCAAAACTTTCCGCTTTCCTCGATTCGCTTGACCGCGAAGGCAGCCTCCCGCGCACGATACTTTTCACCTTAAACCCCAAAGACAATTACGTGCTCGGCTCAATGATAGGCAACTTCCAGACAGACGAAGCCGAGAGCAAGATTCAGTTCGGCTCCGCCTGGTGGTTCAATGACAATATAGACGGTATGCGCGAGCAGATGAAGACACTCGCAAATCTCGGCGCTTTCGGCAAATTCATAGGTATGGTCACCGATTCGCGCTCGTTCCTGAGTTATCCGCGCCACGAGTATTTCCGCCGCATAATGGCAAACTTTATGGGCGAACTTGCCGACAAAGGACTCTACCCCGATGACAGAGAAACTCTGTGTTCCATAGCAAGGGATATATCATATAACAACGCAATAAAATATTTCGGCATAAAGTGAGGTAAAAATATGGCAAAATACATTATGGCTCTCGATCAGGGCACCACAAGTTCCAGAGCGATCATCTTTGACAAACAGGGTAATATCATCGGCAAGGCTCAGAATGAGTTTGACCAGATTTATCCGCAGGCAGGCTGGGTTGAGCACGACCCCCTGACCATTCTCTACAGCCAGTTCCAGGCGGTTTCAAACTGCCTCATCAATGCGGGCGTTGAACCCGCCGACATTGCCGGAATAGGCATTACCAACCAGCGCGAAACCACCATTCTGTGGGACAGACAGACCGGCAAACCCGTTTACAACGCAATAGTATGGCAGTGCCGCCGCACAGCGGACTACTGCGAAACTCTCAAGGAGAGAGGCCTCGACGAATATATCAAGGCGCACACCGGTCTTCTTATAGACGCGTATTTCTCAGGCACAAAAATCAAGTGGATTCTTGACAATGTGCCCGAAGCACAGGCTCTTGCCGACGAAGGCAGGCTGCTCTTCGGCACGGTTGAAACCTGGCTCATCTGGAATCTCACAGGCGGCAGCGTTCATGTTACCGACTACTCCAACGCGTCAAGAACAATGCTCTTCGATGTTGACAGGCTCTGCTGGGACGAGTATCTCTGCGAGCAGCTCGGCATTCCGATGAACATCCTTCCCGAGCCCGTACCCTCAAGCAAGGTTTACGGCAGAGTGGGCAAGGGCATTCTCGGCCTCGAGGCTTTTGAAGGCATTCCCATTTCCGGCGCAATCGGCGACCAGCCCGCCGCCCTCTTCGGCCAGGCGTGCTTTGAGCCCGGCCAGGCGAAGAACACCTACGGCACAGGCTGCTTCCTGCTGATGAACACCGGCGAAACCAGAGTAAACAGCAAAAACAACCTGCTCACAGGCGTTGCCTGGGGTATCGGCGACAAGGTTGAATACTCTATAGAGGGTTCCGCGTTCAACGCAGGCTCCGTTATTAAGTGGCTCAGAGATGAAGTGCATCTTATTGACAACGCCAAGAGATGCGATGAACTCGCCGAAAGCGTTCCCGACGCAAACGGCATCTACTTCGTGCCCGCGTTCACAGGTCTCGGCGCTCCCTACTGGGATATGTACGCAAGAGGCTGCATAGTCGGCCTTACCAGAGGCGTAAACCGCGCTCATATCGCAAGGAGCGTGCTCGAAGCCATCACCTACCAGATGACCGACCTTCTCGAAGCGATGAAGTCAGACAGCGGCATTGAATTCAAAGAACTCAGAGTTGACGGCGGCGCTTCCGTAAGCGACATTATGCTTCAGATTCAGGCGGATATGATCCGCTGCAACGTCAACAGACCCAAGACCGTTGAAACCACCGCCCTCGGCGCCGCTTACCTTGCGGGCCTTGCTGTAGGATTCTGGGAGAGCAAAGAAGAAATCGAGAAGAACAGACAGGTTGAAAAGATATTTGAGCCCAAGATGCCGAAGGAGAAGAGGGACGAAGTGTACGCCGGCTGGAAGAAGGCTGTGGAGTGTTCCAAAGGCTGGGCCAAATAGTCCGGTCGTAGAATAAACGGCGAAAAACAAACAAAAAAGAGGAAGAGGACTGCAAGTTTTTTTTGCTTGCGGTCCTCATTTTTTATTCAATCATATTTTCATAAGGAGTAGTTTGTATTTTTTGTTCTCGACTCTTTCCGTCCTTCGCCGTATCCCGATACTGTCTTCAGTCCGGAAAGAGTCGTTTTCATCCGTTTCTTCGTCCTCCCTGTGCCGTGCCTTTGAAGTAGTAACATCTGAAACATTTTTTTGCTTGCTGTATCCCGATACTGTCTTCACTCATAAAGACGCCGTTTTCATCCTTTTCTGTTCCCTCCCTAAGTGCCTTTGAGGAAGTAACATCAAAAATGAGTTTTATTTATAATGCGTACCCCGTAGGGGCGGATATCATCCGCCCGTCACGCAGGATATGCGGAGCATTAAACAAATGGAGCAACGCTCCCCTTAATTGTCAATTATCTGTTATCCATTGTTCATTAAACTTTCATCGGCGTTCTGCGCCCCTCAATTCTGCATTCTGCATTCTGAATTCTGCATTTTTTAAATTTTCCGATCGGAAAATCCGAAATCCGTCGCCTGTTTTGGCGGGTAAATGTGCACAGTTTGGGTTTGTGAAAATTGTCTATAATTTACAAAATAAACGTGCGCGTAAAATTTTTATATGAAAAAGTTGATATTTTTTTTACTGTATATTATAATGTAGCGGTAAAAAGGCCGTTTTTCGGCATTTCAAAGTTGCTCACAACTTAAAAAGGAGGATTCTTTTATGTCCATTTCAAAGAAATTGCTGAGCCTTCTCCTTTGCGCAGTCATGCTTTTCGGCGTGGTCGCAATAGGCCTTTCGGCTTCAGCGGAAGACACCCCCGTAACCGAGGAATCACAGGCTGTCGCGGTGAAAACTTACACCGAGCTTTCCAATTCGTACGGCAGCAATCCGTTTGCCTATGTCGCTCTCAGATTCTACGGACCGGACCCCAATGACAGCACTAAGCAAGTTATGCTTGCGCCCAACGCGAGCCTTATCTCCGGTCAGGAATACACTTACAGAGTGTTCCTCAAGAGCAATCAGCCTGTTTATAAAACTGCGTGGCTTAACATTGCTATTGACAACGACTTCTTTGACTTTACAACCACCAATTCCTCAAGCAGCGGTGTCACTGCTGCTGTTATAGGCGCCAATTCCACTACTGTTCCTAAAGTCAAGAATCCGTATGCTGACGCCGATGACAAAGCATACACCGAAATCAAGCAGTCCACCGGCTATTCCGACGCAGATATCGCCTCCTGGGGCGGCCTCAGGCTCGTATATAACTCCAGCACTACAGCCAAAACCCCCACATCCGACGATCCTGTTTTTGAAGGTAAAGTAAAAGTTAAACAGAATCTTGCCGAAGGCATAACCGGAGGTCAGGCTCTTACCGATGTTTCTTTCTACACCAATACAATCGGCTGGACCGAAGCCGCCTCCGGCAAGCAGACCGCTAACAAGTACAATAACAATGCCAACACCGTCGTTCCTCAGGGCAAAATTCCGACTGTTGCGGCTGACAAGTATGACAGCAATTTAGCTCTCGAATGCGACGGCAATTACGACTTTGTTCTTGACGCAAAATACGAAGTCTCTTATGTATATGAAGACGGCACCCCCGCCGCCGAATCACAGCTTGTTTCGGGCGGCGCGGACGTTCCCCTTCCCGAAGTTGCAAATCTTTATGCCTGGTATTACAACAACGCTCCTCTCGCGAGCGGCACAAAGGTAAACGGCACCATGCAGCTTGTTGCCGTGCTCAACTCCAGGATAATCAACATCACTCTCAGCGCGCCTGAGGGCACTGTGAACGGACAGTCCTCAGCCACCGTCCAGCAGCCCATCACCGAGCCCGAGGTCAGCCTTTCCGGCTTCAGCGTAGTTTTCAATGACGGCAGCGAATTCGGCGGCTGGAAAGATGCGCAGGGCGAAAAATATACCACCACTTACACCGTAAGCGGTCTCGATGATGTTGAACTCACAGCAATCAAAAAGGGTACCATTGATATAGTTGTTCAGTCCGTTAAGTATGATGAAGAAACTCAGAACTATGTATACGGATATGAAACAATAGGTACATACAGCGGCGAATCAGGCGCCATCGTCACTATGGACGACTATGATGCCATGGTTGCTTACTGCGCCGAGCATCAGGCTGATATTGCCAATCTCTCCGGTATCAAGACTCTTCCCCTTGCCGGCGAAGACGACAGCAGAGAATACAAACTCTCCTACACTGCTTACGGCAATACAACCGATAATATAGTTACCGTCAGACCGGATGATGCCGCCAACAAGGATTCCTATTTTGCTTATAACCCCGAAGCAAATAAGGTCAATGTAATCAAGACGAAATTCTTCGGCACTGCTTCCGTCAAATACGGTGCAATCACCAGACTTATTCTCAATACATCCGTTGTATTCAACATTGATATTTACACACCCGAATTTGACGGTGAAGGCAATGTTGTTGAGAGCGCCGAGGGTAAATACGGTATTAAATGGAAAGACCCGGGCACTGCAACCGCCGTTTACAGCGGAATTAAAGAGGGCTACGCAGGCACCGCCACCAACGCTCCCGTGCTTGCAAACAACGCCCGCGCCATCTACCCCGCGGTTGACGTGAGCACATACACCGCCGCTATTGATACCAACAGATATCAGGTAGTATTCAAAGACGGCAACGATCAGACAATCGAGCAGACCAACGGCGCACCCAAAGTTCTTTATGCAAACACCGACAACAGCAACCCGAATCACGTTTCGCTGTATATTGATGTTGAAGAAAAGCCCTACTATGTAGGCTTCTATACCGACAGAAACGGCGGCAACTCCTCAAAAGCCGCTTCCTATACTAAGGTTTATTACGGCGACACCATCACCCTGGCTACATTTGATAAGATCACTACAGACGTAGCCAGAGTTATAAGCGGCAACGAACTCGGTCAGTTTGATTTTGCAGACCTGTTTGAAGACGGCAGCGCGGCAGGCAACGCCGGCTACAAACTCAAGCGCGTTTACCTTGAAACCGATGACGGAGATATCAATATCACCGATGAAGGCACATCGATCACTCTTGACGCCGACTTCATCGGCACATATGCCGGCGGCACATCTCCCTACGTTTATTTCAAGACCGAATGGGAAGCCAAAGATTACACTGTAGAATTCTATTACCTTGATTCAAGCAGCAACTGGACACTCGCCGGTGAACCCCAGCACTACACCGGCAGCCAGGTTCTCACCTATGCAATGCTTGTTGACGATGATCTCAAGGCTCTTATCGAAGAAAACTGCCCCGATTCACTTGCTCCTCTTGCCGGCAACATTTCGCTTGAATCCGAAATCACCGGCGAAGGCAACACTGCAGTTGCAAGCGTGAACACCACCCAGGCAGATGAAAGCGAAGACGGCGTACTCAGAATCTACGCCGCATACAACACCAGCCAGAGAACCGCGTTTGTTGACTATAACAACGGCAAAAACAAAGAGGGCGAAATCAACGAAGATTTCTCGGGCGATATGCGTTATGAAGTTTATGTAAAAGACTTCGGCTATGCGCTTATGGATCCCTCTTATGATGTTGAAGAGCAGGGCCTTGACGATGAGCCCATCTTCGATCAGAAGATAAGAACAACCAATCCTCCCACAATGCCCGAACCCGCCACCGATGTTGACCCCAAGGGCACATTTGACAAGAACAATCCCAGGCCTTACCGTAACTGCGAATTCATGGGATTCAAGACCTACTATGTTGACGGCGTTTATTCGGCATTTGAAGACCTTCCTCCCGTTGAAGAATGGAAAGAGGGCTGCAACGACCGCAACGAAGAAGGCGCACAGCACCTTTACACCACCGCAATCCTTCAGATGCAGTGGAAAGCGGACAGCGACTTCCTCTTCAGAGTATATGACGACAGCAACACCCTGATGTGGGCTATTGACAAGAAGTTCCATAAGTATTACTGGGCTCCCACAGCGGAACTCGCCGACGATACCAACGCGATTCCCGCAACCAAGGCTGACATCGTTCACTGCCGTCTGCCCGAAGAAAACATCGTAATTCTCTTCCTCCCGAAGTTCCCGGGTGAAGATTCAAAAGAAGATTCGTTCTACTTCTATCATCTGAGTATAGGTAAGAGTTTCCTTAACCTCAACACTTACGGCAGACTTATCCCGATGATTATTGACGCCCTCAAGAGCGGAGACATCGCCGCGCTTCTCGGCTGAGATAACAGCGGTTAAGTAAAATAAAAACACAAACAAATCTCATATAAGGAGGCAAATCAAATGGCATACAAAATCAGTGACGAATGCATCTCCTGCGGCGCTTGTGCAGCAGAATGCCCCGTAGAGGCTATCTCCGAAGGCGACGGCAAATACGTTATCAACGCTGACACCTGCATCGAATGCGGTGCTTGCGCAGATACCTGCCCCGTAGGTGCCCCTGCAGCAGAATAATCCACAAACAAACGAACAAACAAGGGCTCCCGGTCAAAAGCCGGGAGTCCTTTGTTTTGCAGAATTCAGAATTAAGAATGCAGAATTGAGGGGCGCAGAACGCCGATGAAAGTTTAATGAACAATGGATAACAGATAATTGACAATTAAGGGGAGCGTTGCTCCATTTGTTTAATGCTCACGCATATCCTTGTGGCGGGCGGATGATATCCGGTCTCACCTGTCGGTTCGGTCGGTGCTTCTGCCTGCGGCAGAGGTGTCCACCGGACACCCGCACCCCTACGGTCTCCCCTTTGTCATTCCGGG
>JAEEGL010675995.1_pt1 | contig 30799 bp, 26 predicted proteins | sample 9134231 | NCBI WGS metagenome assembly JAEEGL01 (sample SAMN16246548, study PRJNA631951) | gut metagenome | biome: gut microbiome; feature: rumen; material: fiber-attached | host: Bos | place: Iran: Karaj | collected 2018-10 | reverse complement strand
GTAAAACTTGCAAGCACATTCTCGCCCACAAAGTTCCAATACTTGTATGCAGCGCTCAGACCGTATTGTATCATACACGCTTCGCTCGATTTTTTAAAATACAGACGAGGTTCAACCATTGCATATATACCGCCAGGAATGCATGGCAACTGAGCTTCGTTAAACAAGATACGTGTTCCTAAAACAGTTCCCACACCTACTTTAAGCGAAAACATAGGAACTATATTGCATTCATAATTGATATTTGCCGTACCTGTGGCAAACTGCAATGTGTTGACTGAAATAAAATGACGATATGATGCAAGACATTTTGTAGGTGTTACCGCCGTTGTATCAATTTCTAATTCTTGCGAAAAAACAGACAATGAACTAAATAACACACAAATAGTTACAATAGATAATCTAAACAAATTCTTCATGATACTTCTTTATTGTTTTAACAAAAATAAAAAATACATATCATATATAACGATGAATGTTCAAAACATATTGTCGTTTGTTGAAAAATAAGAGCATAATATAAAAAAGGAGACTCACAATGAATCTCCTTCTCTAAATACTATTATCAAAAATTATTGTACGTCTGTAACAAGTCGGACAGCGGTACCATTGTCACGGCTCAAACCGTATTTTGGACTAACATTTGCTGAATTAAACCATACGCAATATGCATTGCTTGAACTGCCTGTAGTCGACCAATATGCACCGTATGCATTGACGTCGGACACCGACGAACCGCTTCGATAGCCCCCGGCAGGAAGAAATACAGCACCCGCTTTTTCAAAAACCTCCCATTCATCTGCGGTGTAAACATTTGTAGCCCAACTATATGCACTTGGGGTAAATTCTATAGAAGACGGCGTTGTCCAATTATCTGGAAGTAAAATCAAACCATTTACACCATTTACCTTAGCAACGGAATACAAATCATACGCATTTTTTCTGTCTTTTATTACATAATACCATTCTTCAGCCGTAAGCGTACGCCACATTCCTGCTTTTCCTCCTCCATTAGAAATTGAATTATATACACCCCAGTCGGCATTTGCGTACGAACCAACTAAATTATTTTCAGAAGAACCGCCTACATAATATTTTGCATAATCATATTCCGTAGAATAAGGCTGAAACGCTTCTACTCCATTTTCCCAACCCGATGTTCCCCAACCGAACAAATCAATAAATGCAGCATTTGTTGAAGAGATATTGGAATTGTCTTTTCCAATTACATCATATTGATTTTCAGCGAACTGCCACGTTCCTGCACTTGCCTGATACTGCAAATTACCTGTTGAGAAATACACTTTCTGAGTACTAGAAACAGAAAATGCAGACTTAATGGTACCATTTTCTATTTTCACTTCTTCTGGTGTATCTGTTTGGGTTCCATCATCATCAGGTTTTTGATCATCATTTTGCTTCTGTTCCTGTTGATTATCCTGCGATTCTTTTTTGGTCACCTCTGGTTCATCGCCACAACTAACGAAAAACAAACACGATAGCATTGTAAACAACAATAAAAAAGTTCTTTTCATAACAATAAAATTAAATGAATACTATTTTATGCAAATATAGGCAAAACGGCAATCAAATATTTAATATGGAAATTTTTTTATAAACATCGCTAATAAAATGTTACAGAGGACAAAAGCAATATTTTTTCCACAATGCCGATATTTTAGTCACACAAAGCCGCAATGCAAATGATAAATTTTGTAACTTTGCCTCAAACTAAATAAAATATTTTTCTTTTTATGGATAATACAGAAAATCAAAATTCAAGTACTTCTGCGGCAAAGACCTCAAAGTCAATGTCTTCGGGAGGCGAAAAATTAGCATGGGCAAGTGGAGGTTTCGCAGAAAACCTTGCGATGAACGTCTTCCCATCATTAAGTTTCAACATTTTCCAAATTGGTATGGGTGTAAGCCCTGTTGTGATTAGTATCGCAACGAGTGCTTCAAAATTCATTGAAGGTTTTTCCGACACATTTTTCGGAAACTTGAGTGACAACACCCGTTCAAAATGGGGCCGTCGTCGTCCTTGGATATTCTTCGGTGCGTTCATTCTTGCACTGACGTTTATCGCAATCTGGTTTACGCCACGTACACCGGGACTTATGCAGACGGTATATTTCATCACGATTGTGTCGTTATTCTACATTGTGATGGCAATCTGGCAAATGCCGTATGGAGCTCTCGGTCTGGAACTTGAGGAGGATTACACGGAACGAACGAAGCTGCAAACGTACAAATCTATATTCTCGTACGTTATCGGTATTCTTATCGGTTCCGCATATCTTATCTGTCAGTTGGATTTTATGAAAGGTAGCGGTAACGAAGTTGACGGTGCTCGTAAACTTGGTGTCATCGTCGGTATCTTAATCATCATCTTTGGTGTGATTCCTGCTATTTTCTGTAAGGAAAAGAATATGGAACGTACTCAGGCACAAAAGAAAGACCCGTTCTGGCCTTCATTGGTGGTTACATTCAAATCGAAACCATTCCTTTTGTTGATGGGTTCCTTGTTCTTCGTGTATGTGGCATTGTTCTTCATGTTGCCGTTGCTTGGCTACATTTCAATGTATCACGTTTGTTCCGATGGTATGCACAGCATTTTCAACTGGACATGGCGTCATCCGTTCACGTTCACATTCGAAGAATCTTTCGTGACTCACAAAGAGTTGGCTGGCCATATCGGTGTGTACACTGCTATTTTGCAACCGGCAACACAAATTTTGATGGTAATCATCGTTAACCGTATCGCTAAATTCTTCGACAAACGTACGTTGTTGATTCTTGGTTCTACGGTGGCAATTCTCGGATATGTATCAAGCTGGTTCTTGTTCACTCCTTCTGCTCCATTCTTGGCAGTGTTCCCGCCGGTAATCATCAACATGGGATTGGCAATGTGCTGGCCGTTGATTGGCTCGTTCACAGCCGACATCTGCGACTACGACGAATACGAACACGGAAGCCGTCGTGAAGGTATGTTCACCGCTGTTTCCGGTTTCTTGATTAAGTTGGCTATCGCATTAGTGTCAATCATCGCAGGTTACGTGCTTGTTTTGGTCGGCATCGACGGAGCAAACCCAATCATTTCGGTAAGCGATTTGAACTTGGTTCGCGAAATGTACGTATGGATTCCAACTGTTTCTATGTTGCTTACCATCGTATTGATCTGGAAATATCCTCTATCTAAAGAGAAAGTACAAGAAATTCAAGAAAAATTACGTGAAAGAGCTGCTGCAAAAGCTGCTTCAGTTGAATCTAACAATTAATGAGCATTATGAAAAAAGTAATTTTAATAGCATCATCACTCGCTTTCTTCTTTGCATGTAGCGAGGAAAAGACCGAAGCGAACTACAACCGTTGTCCACAGGCAGCTGCCGACGACGTGGTCAATACAGTATCTGACGTTGACGGCAACCAATATAAAGTTGTGAAAATTGGTGACTACGAATGGTTTGCGTCTAACTTGAAAACGACCAAATTGGCTGACGGAACAGCAATAGAAAACGTTGCTGCCGAAGAAGACTGGGCAAAAACGACAGTACCCGCCTACTCTACATATAATAACGAAGACGATGCCGAAGTTTTGTACAACTACGCCGCTGTTCAGGCAAATCCTTGTCCTGAAGGTTGGTACGTTCCTACCGATTCTGTAGAATGGCTACAATTGGCAGCAACCTATGCAGGCATTGAAAACGCTACAGGTTGGGACAAAGTTCCTACCACAATTGGTTGGGACAGTACAAGTTTTGCCGCTAAAGCAGCCGGTTTCCGCGAAAAGAACGGTAATTTCTACGAAGAAGGAAATCTTGGTTTGTGGTGGACAAGCACTCCTCACAACGAGGCAAATGCCATGTATGTGTATATGAAAAACATCAGCACAGAATCGCAGAAATATGTGGGCTTAAACAAGAGCCACATTGGCAGAACGAAAGGTTTGAGCGTTCGTTGCGTTCGTAAATACGATGCTGCTAACACCTACTCTACCCCTGAACCAAAGGCGGTTGAATGCACGGCAGACACTATTGCTAACGCAATTGCAGATTCATTACAGGCACAAATTCAATAAAAAAATATTGAAATAGACGAGAAATCCCGATTGGAAAACCAATCGGGATTTTTTTTATCCAAACATAGTCACTAATGCATAATTTGCAACGTGGGCTATGATTCCAATCCATAAATCATAACCAATAATTCATAAATCTTAACCATTTTCTTATCTTTGTCGCATGAAATACGAGGATTATCATATTAGCCAAAAGATAAAGGACAGTCTAAAAGAATTGGATTTTCGCCGTCCTACTGACATTCAGTACAAAGCAATCACACCTATTCTTATGGGCAACGACGTGTTGGCGATTGCACAAACAGGAACTGGCAAAACGGCTGCATTTGTCATTCCATCGCTGGAACTTATTTCGCGGCAAAAAGCCAAAAATCGTAATGGAGAACAATTCATTCACACGATAGTGATGGAACCGACACGTGAATTAGTGATACAAACAGCAGGCGTGTTCCGTTCTGTTGGTAAATATATGGATTTGACCGTTTTAGGATTATTCGGAGGCGTAGAACAAGATCCCCAGATTGCACGGTTGAAACACGGCGTGGACGTTCTCGTTTGTACACCTGGACGATTGTTCGACCTTGTAAGTCAAGGACACGTAAATCTCAAAAACATTAAGCTCCTGATTCTCGACGAAGCCGACCACATGCTTGATCTTGGATTCATCAACGACATACGTATGTTGATAAAATTTTTGCCCAAATATAGACAGACGCTGTTTTTCTCGGCAACAATCGATGAAGAAATAAAGAATTTGGCATATTCGCTAGTTTCTAAGCCTGTTAGAATTGAGATTTCGCCTAAAGACCCTGTTTCGAAACATGTCGACCACTATGTTTCGTACGTAGAAATGGACGACAAGCGTTTTTTCCTTGAACGCCTTATTCGTGAGAATCCCGAAGACAAAATGTTGGTTTTTGTCCGTACCAAAGTGCGTGCAGAAAGGCTTAAAAAGGCAATGGAACGAGTTGGAATTTCGTGCGAAACAATTCATGGCGACAAGACACAGCAGGAACGGAACACCGTAATGGACGATTTTAGAAAAGGTACGGTGAAAGTCCTTATTGCGACCGACGTTTCGGCACGTGGAATTGATATTCCTAATATTGAAATGGTGGTGAATTATGATTTACCCGAACAAGCCGAAAACTACGTCCACAGAGTTGGACGGACAGGTCGTGGCGATAAATTCGGGAAGTCTATTTCTTTTTGCAGCATAGGAGAAAAAAATCTTCTCAAAGAAATCGAATCATTTATCACTAAACCGATAACAGAACTTGTTGTAGACAAACAAACCTACAAGGAAACGATAAAAATGACCGCCGACCCGACACAAGAAAAACTCACCTCTCTCATTGACGAGATTGAAAAAATTGACGAATTAGCTCGAAAAAAGGCAAAAAGCAAGAAGCGGAAATAACGACGACTATTTAAATCTTTCCGACAAGTTTTTAAATTCCTTGCGTGCAGAATGTCTTTCGTACAAAATGCTGTATACAGCCTGAGTTATAGGCATGTCTACCCCATATTTCTGATTGATTTGGTAAATGCAATTCACACCATAATAACCTTCGGCAATCATATTCATCTCCAACTGAGCTGCTTTTACGGAATAGCCCTTACCAATCATTGTTCCAAAAGAACGATTACGGCTGAATTGTGAATATGCAGTTACGAGCAAATCGCCTAAATAAACAGAATCGTTAATGTCACGTTTCAACGGCTTAACCTTGTCAAGGAAGCGTTTCATTTCTTGTATTGCATTAGTAATCAAAACCGACGTGAAATTGTCGCCATAACCAAGTCCATGAGCAATTCCCGAAGCTAACGCCATTATGTTTTTCAGTACAGCCGAATATTCTATACCTTCCATATCTTTTGATATACAGGTATTTATGAATTTCACACGCATGATTTCTGCAACTTCTTCGGCAAGTTTCTGGTTTGCAGAACCGATAGTTAAATATGACATACGTTCCAATGCAACTTCTTCGGCATGACATGGTCCAGAGATTACAGCCATCTGTTTTGCCGAAACATGAAAGCGTTCACGGAGAAATTCTGAAACAAGCATGATTTTTTCCGTTTCCATACCCTTGATTGCCGTCACCAACATTTTTTTCGACAAATCTATAGTGATGTCATTGCACAATGAATCAATAAATTTCGATGGGACACAGAAGATTACAATATCAGCATCACGAACAGCATCATCGGCATTGCCAAACAATTCCAACTTCTTTGTATTGTATTCAATATCAGAAACATACATTGGATTATGACCATCTTGTTCTATACCTTCCAAAATTTCAGGCTCACGGATATACCATGCCACCGACTTCTGACTGATATGAAGAATTTTAACAATGGCGCTTGCCCAGCTGCCACTACCTAATAATGCTATTTTTTTTGTTGATTCCATGATTATTGATTCAACCAAGATTTAACGTCTTCAGGTTTAGGATTTACTAAATTTAATTTATTTTTCTTATTATAACCGCACAATTCCGCATGTAGTTTTGTAAACTTAACTGCTTGTGCGTCTGCAAGTTTAATATATCCAAGTGTTTGAATTACTTCTGCCCATTCCTGTGGAATGCCTGCTTCCACATACACGGTAATATCGTCTTTTTGAGGTTTCTTTTCGGGTTTCATCTGCGGGAAGAACAACACATCTTGTATTGTCGATGCGCCAGTCATAATCATACACAGACGGTCAATTCCCATACCCATTCCCGATGTGGGTGGCATTCCGTATTCCAACGCTCTCACAAAGTCCATATCTATAAACATAGCCTCGTCGTCGCCTTTTTCCGAAAGTCTCAATTGTTCCTTGAAACGTTCGTATTGGTCAATCGGGTCGTTTAATTCGGTATAGGCATTGCACAATTCTTTACCATTAACCATCAATTCAAAGCGTTCGGTCAAGTTTTTGTTATCGCGATGTTTTTTGCACAATGGCGACATTTCTATCGGATAATCTATAATGAACGTCGGTTGAATGTATGTTCCTTCACAAAATTCTCCGAAAATTTCATCAATCATCTTCCCTTTCCCAAACGTTTCGTCAACGTGCATAAGTTTGAGTTCATGACAGATAGCGCGTATTTCGTCTTCAGACTTTCCATCAAGGTCATAGCCTGTTTTCTCCTTGATAGAATCCAACATTGTAATACGTTTGAACGGAGCCTTGAAACTGATAGTTTTACCATCAAACGTTGTTTCCGTAGAACCGTTCACGGCAATACAAATAGTTTCTAACAACTGCTCCGTAAACGACATCATCCAGTTGTAATCCTTGTAAGAAACATAAATTTCCATACACGTAAATTCAGGATTGTGGAATTTATCCATTCCTTCGTTACGGAAATTCTTGCCTATTTCATACACACCTTCAAAACCACCAACAATCAAGCGTTTGAGATACAATTCCGTAGCAATACGGCAGTATAAGTCAATATCTAATGAATTATGATGAGTTATGAACGGACGTGCACTTGCACCACCTGGGATTGACTGTAAGATAGGCGTTTCAACTTCCAAATAACCTTTGGAATTGAAGAACGAGCGCATAGTGTCAAGAATTTTTGCACGTTTCACAAAAACATCTTTAACGCCATGATTTACAACCAAATCGACATAACGCTGACGATAGCGTAATTCAGGGTCGCTAAATGCATCGTACACAACGCCGTCTTTTTCTTTTACGATTGGTAACGGACGTAACGATTTGCTCAAGACAGTCAATGTCTTTACATGAACCGAAATTTCTCCCATCTGTGTAACGAACACATAACCCGTCACACCAATAAAGTCGCCGATGTCGAGTAACTTTTTAAATACTTCGTTGTACAAATCCTTATTCTCGCCTGGACATAAATCGTCACGACTAATATATAATTGTATACGTCCGCACGAATCTTGCAGTTCGGCAAACGAAGCCTTACCCATGACACGTCGTGCCATGATTCTTCCTGCAAGTGTAACATCCTGAAACATACCGTTTTCAGGCTTGAACGTAGTTAAAATTTCTTGCGAAGTAGCATTAACGGGAAATTCTGCTTCTGGATATGGATTGATACCCATATCACGCAGTTTCTGCAATGAATTTCTGCGTATTTGCTCTTGCTCACTTAATTGCTGCATACTATTCTGTAAATTTTCGGCAAAGATACAATTAAAATTAAGAGTTAAGAATTAAGAGTTAAGAATTTTAAGAATAATCTATGCATTGTGAATTGTACAATAAATGTGTATTGTGAATTTTATTGTTAATAACTATTTTTTTACATTGCCTCATATTTCAACAAAATATTTTATTTTTGAAAAAGTAGTAAGATTAAAGTTGAACGGATATGGAAAATTCAAATCAAATGGACAGAGAGGAAGTTTTCTCAAAGCCTGTCAAAGCTGGAAAGAGAACATATTTCTTCGATGTTAAAAAGACTAAAAACAATGATTATTTTTTAACGATTACCGAAAGTAAAAGAATAACAGAATCCGAAGATAAAGTCAGTTACGAGAAGCATAAAATTTTCTTGTATCAAGAAGATTTTGAAAAATTCTTGGCTGGTATGCAGGAGGCAGTTGATTTCGTTTCTGCCGAAAATCCTAATTTCGTTCCACGAAGCGAATCACACAAAGATAATTCAGATTATAGTTTTTAGTATTCTTTGAGCTGGCATAGGTCAGCTCTTTTTTTATTATTCGTCATGGGCAAAGCAAAAAGTTTAGTGTCAATCACCGATTTTGACGTAGAAGAATATCTCAAGATTATTGAACTTGCCGCAAAATTTGAAGCAAACAGTTACCGAAACGTATTGAACGGACATGTAATTGCTTCGTTGTTTTTTGAACCTTCAACCCGTACGCGGCTTAGTTTTGAAAGTGCAATTAACAGACTTGGCGGCCGTGTCATTGGTTTTTCCGACATAGAAACAACAAGTTCCACTAAAGGAGAAACACTTCATGATACAATAAAAATAATTTCAAACTACTGTGATTTGATCGTGATGCGTCATCCGCTCGAAGGTGCAGCAAAATACGCAAGCGAAATCTCGAACTTGCCGATAATCAACGCTGGCGACGGTGCGAACCAACACCCTACTCAAACGTTGCTTGACATGTATTCCATTACAAAAACACAAGGAACGCTTCAGAATCTTTCAATCGCACTCATCGGAGACTTGAAATACGGTAGAACTGTACACTCTCTCATCATGGCGATGAAATATTTCAATCCGACATTCCACCTTGTAGCTCCACCAGAATTGGCACTGCCAAACGAATACAAGAACATTCTCAAAGAAAACAATATACCTTTCTACGAACACACCGACATGCACGCCGTACTTAACGAGGTCGACATTGTGTATATGACGCGTGTGCAGAAGGAACGTTTTTCTGACCTTATGGAATATGAAAAGACGAAAAACACATACATATTAAAGAATGACATGCTGACGAACACAAAGCCGAACATGAAAATTCTTCATCCGCTTCCACGCGTCAACGAAATACAACAAGATGTTGACTGCAATCCCAAAGCCTACTACTTTGAACAGGCTCGCAACGGAGTTTTTACCCGTCAGGCAATCATCAGTTATCTGTTAAACTTAAATATTCAATAAAATGGGAAATATTCAAGGTAAACAAATGGTGGTCAGTGCGATTCAAAACGGAACCGTGATAGACCATATTCCGAGCAAAAATCTGTTCAAGGTCATTTCCATTTTAAAACTCGAAAACATCGACACCCAAATAACCTTCGGACTGAACCTCGAAAGCAAGAAATTAGGAAGCAAGGCTATTATTAAAATTGCAGACAAATTTTTCATTCAAGACGAGATCAACAAAATCGCCATTCTCGCTCCCGAAGCGAAATTGAGCATAATCAAAGATTATCAAGTTGTTGAGAAAAAAGTGCTGAGTTGCCCTGAAAAAATACAAGGTATTACCAAGTGCGTCAATCCCAAATGTATTACGAACAATCAAAATATTTTACAGAAATTTACCGTTGTAGGCAGAGCTCCCAAAGTCAGCCTAAAATGTGAATATTGCGAAAAAACAACTGATTTTGAACACTTTAACTTTATTTAGCTATGAGTAAACGTATTAGTCTTATCTTTTTCTTAGTTCTTTGCTGCGCAACTTTTGGATTTTCGCAAATCCGCGTTGCTTGTATCGGAAACAGCATTACGAAAGGTTACGGCCTTCCCAAACCCGAAGTATATTGTTATCCTGCCGTTCTTGGCAAAATGTTAGGTAAAGATTACCAAGTTAAAAACTACGGTGTGAGTGCACGAACAATGCTACTCAAAGGTGATATGCCATGGATGAAGGAGCCTCAATTCAGAGATGTGTTGAAATACAATCCGCAGATTGTCATCATCAAACTTGGGACAAACGATAGCAAGGAACAAAACTGGGCTCACAGTTCAGAATTCAAAAAAGACATGGAAACGCTCATAATTTTGTTGCAAAGCCTTCCTGCAAAACCGCAGATTTATCTCTGCTACCCTATTCCTGCTGGTGAAAATACAATGGGAATACGCGAAAGCGTTATTGCAAACGAAATTATTCCTATGATTAAATCGGTGGCGGATGAATACAATTTAAAAGTGATAGACCTCCATACCGACATGCCTGAAAAATATTATTCGCCTGACAACGTTCATCCAAATATGTATGGTGCAAAATATATCGCTGAAAAAGTTTATGACGCGATAAAATAAAATTTGGCATCATTTTTTCTGTATACCGAAATATGAAGAAAATTATAACTTTCGTCATTGCACTGTTTTTTACAGTCTGTGCTTTTTCGCAAGAATATTCCTCGAAAAACAAAAAGGCTATTGCTGCATACGAACTCGGTCTACAGAATTATCAGTTGCTCTATTACGACAAAGCGGAAACAAACCTTCTTACGGCTTTAAAAAATGACGAATATTTTGTCGAAGCATACTATCTTTTGGCGGGCGTTTATAATCAAATGCAAGATACTGCACGTATGTTGAATACGCTTCGAACTTGTGTGGACAAATGTGGCGGTGCTCATTTGTGGTCACGATACAAACTTGCATACGAAGAGTATAATTTAGGTTTATACAAAGATGCATTCGCAAATCTGCAACATTTCAAACGAGCAAACGAAATGCACACATCTTCAACACTTTCCAAAGTTGAGCAGATGAATTTTGAAGATTTGTACCAAAAGACAACCGTGGCATTGGAACTTCAGTCGAAACCTGTCAATTTTACGCCTCAAAACTTAGGGCAAAACATCAATACGCAATACGATGACTACCACCCATCGATAACGGTAGACGACAACACACTCATATTTACAACAAACTTGCCGACAAGCAATCCACGCATAAAGCAAGAAGACTTATTTTCAGCACAAAAAAGCAACGGACAGTGGAACAAAAGTGTACCACTAACATCGATAAACACAAAGACAAACGAAGGTGCCCAGTCAATTACAGCTGACGGAAAGACAATGTTTTTCACCATTTGCGGAGCACCTAACGGACGCGGCTCCTGTGACATTTACATGTCGAAAAAAGTCGGCAACAATTGGATTCAGCCACAAAACCTTGGAGAACCAATTAACAGCAAATATTGGGAATCGCAACCTTCATGTTCGGCTGATGGAAGGACCTTGTATTTCACATCAAATCGTCCCGACGGATTTGGAAAAAAAGACATTTACGTCTCCTATCTACAAGAAAACGGACAATGGACGAAGCCGGCAAATCTCGGACCTGAAGTCAACACCAAATTCGATGATGAATCGCCATACATTCATGCCGACGGCGTTACATTATATTATGCAACCGATGGATTTTCTGGCATGGGCAAAAAAGACATTTACGGAACTAAGAAATTAGACAAGACTTCGTGGGCTACGCCTAAAAATATGGGTTATCCGTTGAACACCAACGAAGACGAAGCACACCTTGTAATCAATGCCGAAGGAACAAAAGGCTATTTTGCCTCGAGCCGATACGGCGGTCAAGGCGGATTCGACATATACGATTTCACAATTGACGACTCCTTTATCGTTAAGCCAGAACCTGTAACATACGTTCAATGTATTGTGTATGATGCAAATACCAAAGCAAAACTTGGTGCAAAAGTCATTTTATCCGACATAGAAACAAATGAAAAAGTATTCGTCAGCAATTCCGATCAACTTTCGGGAGAATGTATCGTACCATTCACTGAAAACCGTGAATTTGCACTATCTGTAGAACGACCAGGATATTTATTTTATTCAGAATCAGTTTCGCTTGCACAATTCAAAGGTGCCGAAAAAGTTGAAATTCCGTTGCAACAGATTGTCGTTGGCAATTACGTGGTACTCAAGAACTTGTTCTTCGACACAGACAAGACATATTACAAAAAAGAATCTATTTCAGAATTGGACGCAATCGGTCGTTTCATGAAACAAAATCCGACCGTACATATAGAAATTGCCGGACACACCGACAATGTGGGGAATGTGGCATATAACAAAAAACTTTCAGAAGGCCGTGCCAACTACGTTGCAAACGAACTTATCAAACTATATGGCATACAAGCAGAACGTTTGACGTGGAAAGGTTATGGCGACACGAAACCTTGTGCTCCGAACGACACTCCTGAAAATCGAGCAAAAAACAGACGAACGGAGCTGATTATTACAAAAAAATAGCCAAGATGCAGCATTTTTTTCATGAAACATGCTTGTATTTCTCGAAAACTCCGTATTATTGCATGCGATTTTGAAAGAGAGACATCATTCATAATCAGAATCGAAATCCAATTATCATTGAAACAAAAATTTTCATACAAGTTTATTAATTAGTTATATCTGCATAAGCATTTATATATAATTCATTATTTAATCAAATCAAATTATGAAATCGGAAAACCTAAACGAAACCGAACAAAAGCCAGAAGGTGTACAAAAAAACGAATCTGCACCTAAAGAAAAAAGAGCAAAAAGACCTCGCAAGGTCATAAAAGCAGAACCTATATTAGAAGAACCAAAACAAACTGAAATTTTCTCATCGGAAAGCGATGTACAAGAAAAGCCATCAGTTTCGAAAGAGGAACAACCGACAGAAGTTGAAATACAAAAACAAAACGAAAACGATACAGTAAAAACTCAGCAACCACAACCAGTTCAACAACCACAGAAAACATTTCACGAATTTGACGGAATAATTTCTGGTTGTGGTGTACTTGAAATAATGCAAGACGGACACGGTTACTTAAAATCAAGCGATTACAACTATTTGAACTCGCCCGATGATATTTACGTAAGTCAATCTCAGATTAAACTATTCGGACTAAAAACTGGCGATACTGTCGAAGGACCTATTCGTCCGCCGAAAGAAGGCGAAAAATATTTTCCTTTGGTAAAGGTTGAAAAAATCAACGGAAGACACCCCGACGAAGTTCGCGACCGTGTTCATTTCGACCACCTTACGCCGTTGTTTCCTGATGAAAAATTCAATTTGACAGGAAATGGTCACAACGATCTATCAACACGTGTAATCGACTTGTTCACCCCTATCGGTAAAGGTCAGCGCGGTTTGATTGTCGCTCAACCAAAAACTGGTAAGACAACTCTGTTGAAGAACATTGCAAACGCAATTGCCGATAATCATCCTGAAGTTTATTTGTTGATTTTGTTGATAGACGAACGTCCAGAGGAAGTAACCGATATGAAACGAAGTGTTCGCGCCGAAGTAATTTCATCGACTTTCGACGAACCGTCTGACCGACATGTAAAAATTGCAAACATCGTGCTTGAAAAAGCAAAACGTCTTGTTGAATGTGGTCACGATGTTTGTATTCTACTTGATTCCATCACTCGATTGGCACGCGCATTCAACATGGCACAACCAGCTTCGGGAAAAATTCTTTCGGGCGGTGTCGACGCAAATGCTCTGCACAAACCGAAACGATTCTTTGGTGCTGCACGAAACATCGAAAACGGCGGTTCTTTGACAATCATTGCAACTGCATTGACAGAAACAGGTTCAAAAATGGACGATGTAATTTTCGAAGAGTTCAAGGGAACAGGAAACATGGAATTGCAGTTGGATAGAAAGATTTCGAATAAACGCATCTACCCTGCCGTTGACGTTAATTTGTCAAGTACCCGTCGTGATGATTTATTGGTTGACAAAACGCGCTTGAACAAATGTTGGGTTTTGCGAAAATTCTTATCCGACATGACTGCCGTAGAAGCAATGGAATTCCTCAGTCAACGTATGCCGCTGACAAAAAATAACGACGAATTCCTTATTTCTATGGAAGGATAACATTAAAAACAATGGACAACAGAAAACAAATTTTGCAAACGATACAAGAACTCTCGTCGCCCGAGTCGTACAATTTAGTGTATCACAAATCGAACGGTGACGTGCCAATGCCGTCGGTCAACGCATTAGCCAAAATCGTAGAAACCATTCAAGAAATTATCTTTCCTGGTTATTTTGGTCGCGACGTGGTTTGTGCCAACACAATTGAATTCTACACGGGCGTAAACGTCGATAAACTGTTTGCCATGCTTACGCAACAGATTCATCGAGGTTTGATGTTCGACAGCAAAGATTTGACAAAAGAAGAATCCGAAAAAATGGCGGAAGACATTGCCGTGGCGTTCATCAAACGTCTACCCTACATCCGTCACATGCTCTCGCTTGACATTCAAGCGGCATATAACGGCGACCCGGCCGCAAAATCATTCGGAGAAATCATTTTCTGTTATCCTGTAATAAAAACGTTGTTGCATTATCGCACAGCTCACGAACTTTTGTTGCTCAACGTGCCACTAATTCCACGTATTATAACAGAAATGGCTCATTCTGCAACAGGAATCGACATTCACCCTGCCGCACAAATTGGCGAATATTTTACCATCGACCACGGCACGGGCGTTGTGATTGGAGCGACTTGTATCATTGGCAATCATGTACAATTGTATCAAGGTGTTACACTCGGTGCAAAGAATTTCCCACTTGACGAAAACGGCAACCCAATCAAGGGTATTCCACGCCATCCAATAGTTGAGGACGATGTGATTATCTACTCTAACGCAACATTGCTTGGAAGAATAACCATAGGCAAAGGTGCCGTGATTGGTGCAAACGTGTGGGTCACGCACGATGTGGAACCAAAAGCAAAAGTATTGGAACGAAAATTATAATGCTACAAACGTGCATTTGCCAACACTTCAATGCCGTAATATAAAAATCTTCAATACAATATTTTACAATTCATTTGTGTAATTCAATTGCAAAAATCCCCATTTTTAGGGATTGTACGTCTTTTCTGTTTCGCATTCCTTTGCGACACAAAAAAAGGAAATATGAACAGAACGGTATTGTATATCTTTTTACTTTGTTGTTCATCGGCTATGGCTCAAGTTGACACTTATAGCGGTGCCACAAAACCTGCCACCGACACGACAAAGAAATCTTCAGAAATAAAGAAAACGCACAACGATGATTTTGAATCGTTCCGATTTGGCGGCTACGGCGAAATGCTTGCAAGATTTATGGACTACGGCATCAACCGCTTCTACGGCGGAAACGACGGTAATGCAAAAACGACGCGTCGCTCGGTTTCCATCCCCCGTTTTGTACTCGCGTTTGATTATAAATTCAACGATAAATGGGAACTCGGCTCCGAAATAGAATTTGAAGCTGGCGGCACGGGACAAGCCGTTGAATTGGAAAATTCCGAGAATGGTGAATACGAAACTGAGATTGAAAAAGGCGGCGAAGTGGCATTGGAACAATTCCACATAACTCGTCATATTGTACCGGCGTTCAACGTACGTGCAGGACATATCATCGTTCCCGTTGGCTTAACGAACTACAGCCACGAGCCCATCAATTTCCTTGGAACTTCGCGTCCTGAAGGCGAAACGACCATAATTCCGTGTACGTGGCACGAAACAGGCATCTGTTTCTTTGGCGAATTCGGGAAAAACGCAGCAACATTCGACTACGAAGCTATGATTGTTGCAGGTCTGAACGCCAACGGATTCGACCGTAATTCGTGGGTGGCAAGCGGAAAACAAGGTCTTTTTGAAGAAGATAACTTCAACTCTCCCGCATACGTAGTCCGTCTGAATTGGAAAGGCATTGAAGGGCTACGGATTGGCGGAAGCATATATTATTGTAACAGCACAGGTTCAAATTCCGACAAGGAACAAACATACGCCGCCGTTGACAATACATCGCTGCTGATTTGGAACGCCGATGCACAAATTAAAAATAAATTCGTGGTTGCACGTGCCAACGTGCTGATGGGAAATCTTGATGGTTCGGAAGCAATTACTGGTAAAAATGCAAAATTGTCGAACAAATCGCCATACTCGCGCACGGGAGCTGTGGCAAAACAAGCCGTGGCATACGGTGCGGAATGTGGAATCCACGTAAACAGCTTTTTCAACAAAAACGTGCCAGCACTTACACCGTTTGTCCGTTACGAATACTACAATCCACAAGAAAAAGGCGAAGGTTCGCAGACAATGGACGCTCGTTGCCAAGTAAGCAAATGGACATTCGGTTTGAATTGGAATCCACTGCCGAATTTAGTCGTAAAAGCAGACTACACCACTCGCCAAATCGGAACAAACAATCCGTTTGAAAAAGGCACATACAACAGCGAAAACGAATTTGCCGTCGGTTTAGCGTATGTGGGTTGGTATGTAAAGAAAAAATAGTATTTAAACATGGACTACAAATCATACTCCTATCCTGAATTTGGCGCCGTTGCCGAGGTTTCAACATTCAAACCGCAAAACGGTATTGCTGAGCACAATATTATGTTGCACACATCAAAACACGAAATGTCGTTCCGTGAGCAATTGGAATCGCTTCACAACGCTTTGGCGGTGATGGAAGACACGTTGTGGAAAAATCGTGCAAGAGCAGTAATGAAACGGTATTTTCTGAGCGATGCGTCGAACCAGACGGCAATGGTCGAGGAAATGCTGTCGAATTTCTCGCCGTGCGCAGTGTCGATTGTACAACAGCCACCGCTCGACGGCACCAAAGTCGCTTTGTGGGTATATTTGCAGGAAGGTATTCCTGTTCCGCAACGCAACGGAAACGGCACATTTTCGTACAAACACAACGATATAACCCATTATTGGACCGCATACCGCCACACTTCGGGCGGAAATTCCGAGCAACAGACACGCTATTTATTGGAGGGCTACGAGGAAGACCTGATTTCGCACAAGTGCAACATTGCCGACAACTGCGTCCGCACGTGGTTTTTCGTCCGTGACGTTGACACGAACTACGCCGGCGTGGTGCGTGGACGACGCGACAATTTCGAACAAGTTGGGCTTACCCAAGACACGCATTATATTGCCAGCACAGGCATTCAGGGCTCACACGCCGAAGGCACGGTAAAAGTTCTTCTTGACGCCTATGCAGTGAAAGGGATACAGAAAGGACAAATGTCGTATCTGTATGCACCCACCCACTTGAACCCGACCTACGAATACGGCGTAACGTTCGAGCGTGGCGTATGTATGGAATACGGCGACCGTCGGCAGCTGTTCGTCAGCGGCACCGCCAGCATCGACAACAAAGGGAACGTGGTCCACGTGGGCGACATACGCAATCAGACGTTGCGAATGTGGGAAAACGTGGGCAAACTATTGGAAGAGAAAGAACAGACTATGGACGACATTGCACAAATGATTGTGTATCTGCGTGATGTGGCTGATTATTCCTTGGTGAAGTCGATGTACGACGAACGTTTCCCCGAAACGCCCAAAGTGATTGTACTCGCTCCCGTGTGCCGTCCCGCTTGGTTGATTGAAATGGAATGTATTAGTTTGAAAGAATATAGTAACTCAGAATATAAGAATCTGTAAATACGTAGACTATACTTGCCCACTACTACTTTGTCTTAACCTTCTTCAGTTGTTTCATGTCAAAATAAAAATCCTGATTCAACGACCACACCTTATTATCAAGAACGAAAATTCCGCCTTCGGTCGTAATCGGCAATATTTTTGTTTCTTTCGGCTGCGACGGATTGGAAACAACAACAGGCATGACAAAATTGTCTTCAACATTTGTCCACCTACAATATAAGTACAATACCTCGTTCCCCAATTGGCCACCAGTATCGGAAGACATATTTTTTATTGGATATTTGTATTTATGTAATTTTTTTGTTGGAATGACTGCCAATTCCAATGTAGGAGCCTCCGCACGATACAAATAGTGATTGAAGTACCACAAATAATCCTTCCCCGTTTTTTCGTTCACAAAATCAGTAAAATCTTTCACAGTAACAACCGTGTATTTACGAGATTGATAATAAGATTTGACTATGTCAAAAAACAAGGTATCGTTGTCCAACAAATAACGTAATCCTTTCAGGCACCAAGCGCCTTTTACATACGGGTCAATATCGTGATAATCCCAGAAATTCACATCGCGGGGACCGACAACCGGACGGATGTTACTAATAGTACGTTGCCACATATCGGCATACATTTGTGCCGTGTCCTGACCAAATTTTCGTTCCACATATAAAAACTCGGAATACATTGCAAATCCTTCGTGGATGAACACATCGGCATAATCGTCAACGGAAATGGCATTGCCCCACCATTCGTGAGCCGTTTCGTGGACAATAATGTAATCCATTGGCAAACCTTTGAAGTTTTTAAATCCATTCCCGTATGCTATTGCCGTCTGGTGCTCCATGCCTTCGTATGGACTTTCAATCAATTTGTAACCCTCGTTAGCCCACGGATACGGACCATATACTTCTTCGTAGAACGAGATTACATCTTTTGCTTGTTCAAACGAAACTCGCGCTTTCTCCTCGTCTTCGGCGAACACATAATAATTCAAAGGAAATTTTGCCTCAACTCCCTGGTATTCTTCACCAAAATGGATAAAATCACCAATGTAGAACGTCATATTATAGGAATTGATGGGATAATTTGTCTGCCATGTCCACAACTCTCGATTTTCGACAGTTTCATGCGAAACAAACGAACCGTTTGAAACAGCAGTCAAACCTTCTGGCGTGGAAATCCGCATTCTCATCCCCTGTTCCGGCTCGTCTGACAAATGGTCTTTGCACGGAATCCAGCAACTTGCGCCAAGTGTTTCGCACGTCACGCCGCACCACGGTTTTCCCGACGGCGACGTTTTCCACACCATCCCCCCCTCCCACGGCGGACGAACCGCTTCGACAGGAGTTCCACCATAGCGACACGTCAAACGATGTTCATTCGTCACTGAGAAAATTTCTGGAAGTATGATAAACACTGCGTTGTATTCACGAGTATAGTTTTCAATTACCACACCATCAATGGCTATGTCGTCTATTTTCAATCTTGACGCCAAATCAATCTGCATGACTTTTTGCGTAGAATCCACATACAAAAAATCCATAGAAACTTCACCTACAATAGATTTTGTTTCTGGAAATACATCAACGGAGATGTCGTAAAAACGCACGTCGTAACAAGCACGAGAAGGCACAAGTGTTCCGTGCAAACTATCTGCGCGAGTAAATTTTGGATACGGATTATCCTTTCCCGATGGATTTTTTGCGCTAACTACGGTGGCACACAGGAAAAACGACAGAATCAGTATGTTAAATATTTTTTTCATTAAAAAGTATAGCCTACCCCCAGAGTAACACTTCTGTCATACAAATCGAATCCTGCAAGCATCGACAGATTTTTATCTGTCACATACATTCCGCCCACAGCCAAATTAAACCAAATTCCGTTGTTTGGCACCGTATAGCGATAATTATCTTCCACCTCATTGTCGAAATGTGTCTGTTTGACAACCGTACCGACCGCACCGTACACAAACCAATTTCTTGTAAAACCACGTGCCACGCCTACATTGAAAATTGTCGATGTAAAAGAAACTTTTTTCTCCCGCGTGCCTTCACCATAACATTCCACACCCGAAATCACATAATAACGGCTAAAATTCGTCTTTGCTTCAAAATAATACGAAACTCTATTTTCGTTATTGTGAATCATGACAACTGCACCTGTTTGGAACGATGGCACATTGACAATCGGCAAAATTGTCATCCGTTTGTTTCGTTGATAAAAATTTTTCGCCAACGTATCCTGAGAGTCGTCAGTGAAGAAATTCTCCTGAGCCGTTGCCAGTTGGGAAAGGCCAAGAAATAATAACAATATCAAAAACAACCGTTGTTTCATAAGGCAAACTTAAGAAATTTTTAAGAAAGAATGTCACGATTGTAATTTCTCACGAATAATTTCCGCTGGGATATCAAGTTCGTATTTGCCGCCCGAATACAAAAGAATCAAGTGAATCGTCAATTCAGTGACAATCTGTTCAAAGATTTCTTTGGGAATATCGAACGTAAAACGCGCCATATCAAGACATTCGCCTTCGTATATCGGCGTTTTTCCCGTTGCTGAAAGCTTTACTTTGTTCCGTTCAATAACCGTGTATGAAATATTTTCCACATCGTCCCACGTTATGTTCAATTTTTCCAACTCGGGACACGACATATACACGTTCAATTTATAAGAACTTTCGGGCACGGCACCTTCGTTTGCAATTTGTGCCAAGAAATGGAACGATTTTGTCTTATCATTTTCTTGAAATTCACCTATGTAATAACCTTGAATGAGCAGTTTACTCCTACTTTTTCGGTTATACAAATCGCGGATTTCGTATTCTTCCATGGGAACGGCTTCGAAATTGTAGCGACGATAAAATTTCTTGTCCTTGCTCATATGCGGAGTGTCGTAACTTTTGGGAATTTTCACCACATAAATCGACTGCTCCACATTACCATCTTTCCGTATAGGATATATTCTTAACCCTTTGATTTTCTGTTGAATGCCAGAATTCAGAACTTGTTCTATCCATTCTTTTGTAAACACATTTCCATCGATGAACGACAATGCACAAGCCTTGTGATTTTGTTCGCTCAAGCCATACACAATAATTCCGCCGTCGGCATTGGCGAAAGCTGCGACATCCTTAGTCATTTCGGCTTTTTTGCTGTCCCATTTACCCAATGCTCCCGCCGACTTAAATTCAAGATGGACAGACTCTTCAACTTCGTTGTCAATTAAATCCTGAATATCGCGGATTGTATATATGTCTTTTGAAAAGAAGTCGTTCATAATCTTTTATTTACGAGCGAATTTCACCGCCGCCAAGAAATGTATTCACTATTATGTGCAAGCGGCTATTTGTTGCTGACGGATAAATATTTTTTCTTTTATCGGCAAAACCTCCAAGAAATCCGTTAGAACTAATTTCTACCGACCAATCATTTGGAATATAGAGTGTTACACCTCCTACATGTACATTTACATTTAACGAAACTGTTCCTTCTGCCAACGTAGTATTCCGCAAATCAAGTTCCAATCCGCCGCAGTTCACGTTAATTTCACCGCCTTTGAACACTGGTTCGTTAAAAATCTGTCTTTCTCCGTGCAAGCCAACGCGGCAGTCAATTCTCCCCGATTCATCGAACGTCACTTCCGCATCCTGTAGTGTTTCATTTGCATGATTTTGTTCCGATGTTGCCGAAACTGGCGTTTTGCGGAACAAAACCATCAATACACCAAAATATATCAGAAGCAACGGCCACCATTTACCGCAAAACCCTAACGGAACAACCTCGTATGGCAACAAAGGCAAAATGAAAAAAACACCGATACCTAAGATAAGCAATCCTGTTAGAAATCGTTTGTAACATAAATACAACAATCCCACAATCACACAAATCATAGGAATCGACAAAACCGCCTCACGCCACACGCCAAGAATGTCAATGTCAAGTTTTGCATACAAAAACATCAATCCAATAATGATAAAAGCAATGCCGAAAAACAGCCGTCCGTTATTAGTTCGTTTCTCTTTCATATTTTTTTTGTTTTAATCGTGATGATAAGGCAATTCATTTATTATTGTGAAAGCCCTATATAATTGTTCAACCACAAATATACGAATCATTTGGTGAGAAAACGTCATTTGGGAAAATGAAATTTTATTTGGCACCGCAACATACAGCTCCTGCGAAAAGCCATAAGGTCCTCCTATCACAAAACACAAGTCGCGGGAATTGTCCTTGTTCGTCTCAATTATTTTTGAAAATTGACGCGAAGTATATTCCTTCCCGTTTTCGTCTAACAAGAAGACCGTGGCGTTCTGTGGTAATTTTGCAAGAATCGCCTGTCCTTCTTTTTTCTTAATTTCATCGAAACTCGTCTTACTCGAAGATTTACACTCGGGTATTTCTACGATTGAGAATTGGCAATAATGCTTCAATCTGTCGGTATATTCCTTGATTCCTTCCGACAAAAACGACGCATTTGTCTTTGCCACCCAAATAAGTGTAATCTTCATTATTCTTTATGACCGCCAAATGAATATGAAAGCCCTATCAGGAAAGGTGCCTGTTGCGTGCAGTAATCCATGAAAAATTCTTCCATGCCAAGAAAATTATTCACATCGAGAAATATCTGCAAAGCACTTGTATACGTATATTTTGCATGTAATCCCAAGTTGATGTTTGTCAAAATTGCAATATCGCCATGACCTTGACTTTGATACAACATAGTTGACAACTTCGGAGCAATCGTCAGTTTTGTTTTGTTCGATTTATTATTGACTATGGATATTTCTGGTGAAAATCTCAAGTCAAAGATTGGTTTGAACCACGGATGATTGATTTTGTCCAACATCCAATGATAATAATCCATTTCTATCTCAAAATTCAATTTACGAAACAAAAAGCCTACGTCACCGTGAAATTTCAGCAAATTTGCATCATCGTATATTGCTGAATATGTAGTATTTATTTCATCAAGCGTCAAAGAATTCTTGGCTGGCGGAGTTGCCGAATATGCATAATCTTCACAAGTATTTGCTCGCCAGAAATACATGTCGTCGTATGCTCTAAATGTGAGTGCGACATTATATGTGACTAATTTTTTCAAACGACCGTCAACACCTAAATCAAAACCAATTTTGTTAATCGTTGGCCGAATCATGACATAATCAGCAACATACGGATTTTCCAAGAACATTTCCTTCATTGAAAACAAGTCTGCATTTCCGTACACATTAACAAACGGTATCATTTTCAACTTTGGAATTGAATACGTAAAGCGTAAATCAGGGAAAATTTTAAATGAGTTGATTCCCCCTAACAACGGTGACAATTGCACACCTGCCTGCAAGTTCCAATAGCCCGAACCAACACGCACATACGGCTTAGCACGCAATACGCTTTGAAATGAGCCCATCAGACTGTCGGTAGGTTCAAAATTTAAAACACTTGCTTCGTAATCGGCTTCGGCACCGAAAAACACATCGCCCAATTTTCTACCGACACTTCCCGACAAATCAAATAAATTTTCGACACAATTTGGATTCATAGCAAACGTCAAATCGTAGTCGAATTTAGCAGAATACTGAAGTGCATCGACATCGGAATCGGTCGACACAAGACCGCCGTTTGCATTCAATCCGACGAGAGGACGGCGGATAGATTTTTTTATATCGTCGGTCAATTCGAGATATTGGTCCGCAGTCGTGTCGTAGCCATATCGCAGTACGCTTCTATACTGAGGTTTAATAGAAGCATACACGGTCATATTCTCGAAAAAACGTTTCCAATAAGCCGAAAAATAATCCACACTATAGCCAGCTGGTACTTTTCTGTCTTGCAACATTTTAACTTTCCCATACGACCCATAATGGTAAAATTCCACACCCGACTGACGAAGTCGCGAACGTTCCGTCATAAAACGCAAGGCGAACAAACTTGACCAATAATTGCCCAAACCAGCAACGAGTTCTCCCCTATATAATTCCTGCAATTTATCGCCTTTTACGCTGACGGCTTTGAGCGGAATAATATGATAATCAGTCTTTAACGGAGACGTTGAAATGTCATATTTTAAATTCACATCGAAATCAAGCGTGTCGTACACCTGCGGATTAACCGATATGCGGCTTGCATCGGAAATCTGTGGTTTGTATTCGGAATAAACTTGAATAGTCTTCTGCAATTCGGTGTTTTCGTCAGTCTGAGCCGACAAACCGAGCGGAATAGCAATTGCCATGCCTGCAAGTAACTTTGTAATCAAATTATATTTCATAATCTACAATCTTATTCTTGACAAAAATTATTCATTCTTTCCTTCCATGTCGAGTTCTACGGAGCGCGTCTCCTGAGCCTTCGCAGCCATTTCCATGTCGGTAATTTCGTCTAACGTATCGTTGACCTCGGCAATAATTCCATCATCTTGTATTTTATAGTGTTGCAAGACATTCTGCAATGTATAACGCGCCTGGAACAATTCATTCCGTGCCATGAAAATTCGTGCCCATAAAATATAAGACTTTCCTAACCAATACTGGTGCGAAGAACTTTTTTCCAGAAAATCGAGAATTTCTTTTTCTGCTTCAGCATAGTTTTTCTGGTCAAACAAAATAGAAGCGACTCGGTATTTTGATTCGGAACCTTCGGCGGTTACATATTCGAGAGCGACGGTACGATATTTTATCAAAGCGTTTGTTGTATCGCCCAATGAATCGTAAGCCATTGCAGAACACATATTTGCCCAACGTTTGTCGTTGTCGGTGACTTTTTCCGTAACTATGAAGTTTTCAACCACGTCAACCAATTTCTGATATTCTTTCATTTTAGAATACGCCTCTACTTGCGACTTACGAGCATACAAAACATTGGGTTTCTGTTCTGCAGTTGTTTCTAATTGAATCAAATACGGAACCGCCTTATCATATTGGGAATAATTCATCAACACTTGCGAAGCGAACACCAACGACTGCTCTGTAAATTCATTTTTCGGTTGCTGAACAACATATTCAAAATGTGGCATTGCATCGGTTTGGTGTCCTCTATTGAAAAGACATTCACCTAAATAATAATGTACATTGATTTTGAAAAATCCGTCTCCATATTTTTGTAAATAATTCTTATACAAGGTAATAGCCTTATCATATTGTTCATCGGAATATACGTCCATTGCACTTTCATAACTCAAAGAATCAAGATGAGCCTCGGTGATGTCGTTGTAACCGCCAATTTGTTTCAAATAACTTGAAAATTCATCAATATCGTTTTTCTTACGATAGATATTTTGAATCATGCTCAATGCCGTGACAGATTCCTGCGAACCTGGATATTGTTCTACAATGCCTTTGTACATAGCCAAAGCCCTGTCGATATTTTTCTCGTTGTATTCCAACAAAGCATATTGCAAAAGAGCCTTTTTTACGTAAGAACTTGATTTATAATTATCTATAATATTTTTATAGTTACTGATAGCCTTGTCATTCTGACCAAGTTTCATATACGCTTCGGCTTGTTCGTAGAGTGCATCGTCGTAATATGCAGAATTGACGTATTTATTCATAAATGCAGAAAGCGTCTCAACCTTTGACTTCTGATTTCCATCAAGACCTAAGCAGAATGCCTTTTGGAACATGGCATATTCTACGTCGAACCGACCTATTTCCACTGCTTGACCATAATATTTCACCGCAGAAGTAAATTCTTTCTGCATATAATAACTATCGCCAAGACGAATCAACGCATCGGTGTAAATATCTGATTTCTTGTCTTTTGCCATATCAACATATTTACGATACCACACGGCGGCAGGCTGATAATTTTCTGTCTCGAAATATGTATATGCAATATTATAATGACTTCGTTCGTATTCCTGCGTACCAAACGCACCTTGCATTACGATAAATTCTTTATACAATCGTTGAGCCTCGTCATATTTTCCTAATTTGTAATTTGATTCCGCCTTCCAATATGTACAATACGAATTTATTGTTCGATCATATATGCCATAATTCATTGATTTATCAAGCATTGCTATTGCAGCTTGGTAATCAAGATTATTGAATAGCTCCAAGCCTCTGTAATATGCAATTTGTTGATATGCCATTTTCAAATCGCTCGTCAGCGTACCAATGTTTTCCAAGGATTTAAGTGCTTCCCCATAATTTTTTGACGACATGAAAATCTTGACCATCAAACCGTTAGCTTCATCTTTATATTTCGATTTCGGATATGTCTGTAAGAAATTCTGCATGGCGACAATCGCCTCATTGAACGGAGCAAAAGACAATTCATACGTAAGTTTTGCATAACAAAACATTGCACTTTCCTTAATTTCAGGAAAGACATTATAGTTCATGCAGGCATAAAAAACATTACGGGCTTTTTCCTTAGCCCCAAGTTTCATATAGCAGTCCGCCATGTGATAATAGGCATTTTGAGCGACCGTGTCGTTTTCAGACGTAACCATCTGAAACTTGTCTACAGCATTCTGATATTCGCCCAGACGGTAATACAACTGCCCCATTTCGTAGTATTCAATTTTTGTCGGCGCCGGTGCCGATTCAAAATATTTTTCATAATACGGCAGTGCTTTTTGATACTGCATTGTCTTGTAATATGCACCAGCCATCACACGGTACACGTCGCCCAAATACTTCGGATTTATTGTCGTTTCAACCTTTTTCCCATATTGAATCAGACGGTCGTAGTCTTCGTTGAGATAATAAATCTGACAAATATACGGAGCAACCACGGGCGAAAACATCGAAGAATCTGCAAGACGTTCAAAACCTGCCATTGCCGTTTCGTAGTTGCCATCGACATATTCAATGTAAGAATAATAGAACAACGCATTTTCGGAATAAGCCGAATACGAAGCATCTTTCACTTCGCGGAACAATGGTTTTGCTTGTTCGTAATACGAAGATTTTTTTGCATAAATAGATTGTTCAGCATTCTCGCCATTTGCATTGGACAATTCCTCCATTTTGTAATACGAATATGCCTTTTTATAAAACAACTCCATTACTTCGCTATCGGTAAAACGCTGTAAATCTGTTCTTTCGTACGCAAACAAGGCTTCTTTGTATTTCTGTTCGTGGAACTGGTAATTTCCCAGCTCAAAATATGCTCTATAAGCACGTGGATACTCAGGAAATCGATCGATGAAATTCAGCATGGCTGATTCACCATCGGGATTAAACAGACGAAGTGCACAGACTGCCGAATAATATTCCGCATCAATAATTTGTTCTCTTGAAAAAAAATCGGGCGATTTCTGTATGGCAATAAAATGTTGCTGTGCCGCGCTATATTTTTGGTTCTGAAACAAATCGAGAGCTAAAGAAAAATCATTTCTATTCAATTCGTTTCTCTGTGCCGACGCAATGACGGAACAGCCCACGAACACGAACATCAAAAGGGTCTTTATCTTGTTCATAATACTATATACTATAACGCACAAATTTGAGCAAAAAAAATCGCAGAAAACTCACCCTCGTCGGTAAGTTTTCAAAAACTTATAAACTCCCCTATTTGTGAATTATATCTCTATCACCCTCGGTTTGAACGTCAGCCCATAACGGTGCGTCGAGATAGAGCCGTTTGAGAACACAATATCGTGCAGGCGGACTATGCCGTTTGCACAGTGGATATGCCCGAACAAATGCAACTTGGGCTTTATTTTCAAAACTTTTTGCAGAAGTTGTTCGCTGCCATAGTGAATATCGTCGTCCAAATCCAAAATTCCTTTTGGCGGCTGATGAGTAATCAGCACGTCGGTGTCGGAAGGAATGGCGGTAATCACCCGCTTGTCCTCGCCAGTAATGTCGTATTCCATAAACATGGGAACGCCGTAGAACTTCACGCCGTCGATTGTCACACCCGAATTTTGAAGGAAATACACGTTTTCGTCAAGACCATCTATATTGCTGTCAAACAACAGATTATCGTGATTGCCCGCAATGAAAATCTTATATTTGTACGGCAAATCGCAGAACCAATTTATGAAATCGAACAATTCATTTTCGGTACTGGCAAGACTCATATCCCCCGAGTGGACAATTACGTCCGCTTCGGGTAAATCACGCAAATCCTTGTGAAGATTGTGCGTATCGGAAATGTGTAGTATGCGCATAATTTATTTTATCTCTATTTCAACCCTAACTTTTTGATTCCCAACTTGTTTTTCAAAATATTTACTTTGTGTGACAATCTTATCCTGCAAATTAGAATCAAGTTGTAGTTCCGCAAAGTTAGAATCTTTTTCCTTATGAATAGGAATTATTGCCATTTGAGGGTTAGTTATTTCTACGAGTCGTCTCAAAGCTTCTTTACTTGCGTGACCACTCGTGTGCAATTTGATGAGATTCCAATTATATCTATGTACAAAGCTACATAACCTTGGTCGGAATGCCTTATGATCTTCCTTTATATAACCTTCAAATTGAGAGTAGACAAAATTTATTTCTGACGGCAATATACCAGTTTCAGCAATAACCTCATCTATACGCTTTTCAAAGCTTGGAGAGTCCCGAACAAACATCATAAAACCGTATCGTTTCATCCTCGGAAACTCATGTTTCATATCTCTTCCATAAGGATAAGCAAATAACTCGCTATAAGGATATGGCAGTTCCTTTTTGACTGTTTTTATTTGAGCAACCTGATACGAGTCCGCAATGATACGAATTCTTTTATCTATGATCTCACGCGCTTTGGAAAACGAAACAATACGATCTATATCCATTGATGAGCACAATATGAAATTGTATCTTCCCTTCAACTTTCGCACAGCCTCATTTTGTAATTCTTGTTCACTCATCACCCGTTTGTCTCCTCTCCCTAACATTGTGCCTTCTGTTATTAAAACATCTACATTTTGAGCCAAATAATTCTTTATAGCATCAAGTTTTTGCGTTGCGTAATATCCATGATCCCTGAAATCTCCACTATGAAGAACCATACAGCCATCGCATTCTATCAAAAACATATACGCATCAACGGCAGAATGACTAACAGGTAACGGCGTTACAAAAATATCCCCATATTGTACCCTTTCAAATGCTTTGTAAGGCTCAAACTTACACAAGGCATTAAGACTAGCTTCTGCATCATCTTTTAAGTCCTTGGCAAATATCATATGATGCTTCAACACGCTCACCATTTTAATAGCCAATTCCCCCATGTGTTGCTTAATTGTTGCAGGTATTTTGGCTTCAAAGCCGATATGATCTCCATGATAATGAGAATAGAATATATCAGAAACGCCTTTCAATATAGCATTAAGATTTTCTTGTTTATCCAATACATCATCTGCATTATCATCTCCATTCGGCAGATTATGCCCAAGATCAATAAGAATTTTGTTGCCTTTCGACGATTGTATTTCCGTAATGCAACCGCCAATTTGATTCGCCCCTCGATGAATTGTAATCTTCATACTTCCTCCTATTTTAAATTTTTCTGCAAAAATAAAAACCAGGTGTGCAAAAACTCGGCAGAGGTTGAAATTATTTTTCCATTACAAATTTCACACTTTGTAACTAATGACGAAAACTATTCCAAAGTATTTCCAGTTCTCCCATAGTCAGTGGAAGATTCTGCAAATACACATCTTTTATTTCGTTTTTATAACACCAAGCCCAATCAACTGGCAGTTTATGGAACGAAAGTTCCTGTCCTTGTCGTTTTGCAATTTTTTTTATTTTGACGAAAAGAGATTCTGGTACACAGAAAATGTGTCGGTCGTAAATCCATTCGCCATTTGGCGTGTGAACAAGGTCTGCAACAATATTTTCAGGTTTATTTTCCATTGCACAAATTTGTCTTACGTCATAAATCATAAACGATTCATATTCCTCGTCAAAACCAACCAATGGCGTTGCCAAACGGATTTCGCCATCATTCATTGTATTGTCAAGCAACAATGTGAGCAGATAAATTCCAGAATCAACATCAATTACAGGATAGTCGTATTCATCGAATTCGGTCAAGAAAGCTGAATCAATACCGTACACAAGCACCGTTTCACTCAATTTATCATAGTCTTTATTTAGAACAGAGTCTTTAGCAGGTTCAAAAACAGAGCCGTGATACAATTCCATTCCGTATGTCATAAACGGCTCCGCAATGTTCGACTTTGCCAACAGATTCATTGTCTGCCGATTGGCATACATACACGATGCATATTCGGCAGAAGGTACGTAGTCGAAACTGCAATCAAGACTTTCAACTGCACTTAATGCCTTCTTCAGATTCATCACCATGCTTTCGTGGAAAGCACGCTCAAAATCCTTCACCACATCACGAAACGTTTTCCCGTCATCCAAACGTCTGCCGTTTTCACTAAAATCGGCAAGATTAAAATTATAGGATATCGATACTTCTTCCGTCATTTTCCGTCAAATTTTAACATATTGATCCGCCAATGTCTTCCATTCTCTTGCCGTCATTTTATAGTCTCGAAGATTTATAGCCTCAAATTCTTGTCGGTAGCACCAAAAATTTCCATCGTACCATTTATGTATAGAAAATTTTACACCTTGCTTATCTGCATGTTCTTTGAGTTTCGTTGCAAATGAATCAAACAGAAAGATTACTTTTCCCGTGTTTATCCATTCGCCGTTCTCGTTGTGTATCAAATGTGATTCGTCATTTTTTTGTATTTCCATTATACATATTCTTTTTGGGGTACATCGTTAATTATAGTTTCTGGTTCTTCATCATCGTCATCGGTTGTCGGCGTGGTTAAACGGGTTTCCCCGTCTCTCATTTTTTCGTCAATCAACAAAGTCAAAGGATAAACTTCGCTATCATCATCAAAGACTGGAT
>JAEEGL010413624.1_pt1 | contig 30800 bp, 34 predicted proteins | sample 9134231 | NCBI WGS metagenome assembly JAEEGL01 (sample SAMN16246548, study PRJNA631951) | gut metagenome | biome: gut microbiome; feature: rumen; material: fiber-attached | host: Bos | place: Iran: Karaj | collected 2018-10 | reverse complement strand
GCTCAACTTTTACGAAATTGGCTAAACGAGGATTGGGGATAAGGTTATGGCAGCAGAAGAGCTTAATGGCGTACAAAAAGCCGCAATACTTTTAATCGCCTTAGGACCAGAGAAATCAGCTCAGATATTTAAACATCTCAAGGAAGAGGAAATCGAAGAATTGACCCTTGAGATTGCAAATACTAGAAGTATTTCTCCGAATCTCAAGGAAGAGGTAATCGAAGAATTTTATCAGGTGTGTCTTGCACAGCAGTATATTGCCGAAGGCGGTATCGGCTATGCTAAAGAGCTTTTGGAGAAGGCTCTTGGTGATGACAAGGCACAGGATGTTATCACAAAGCTGACAGCATCATTACAGGTTCGTCCATTCGAATTTATTCGAAAGACAGAGCCTTCTCAGGTGCTGAACTTTATTCAGGATGAGCATCCACAGACAATCGCAATGATTTTGTCTTATCTTTCAGCAGGACAGGCTTCGCTAATTATTGGAGCACTTCCTCCTGAAAAACAGGCGGATGTTGCAAAAAGAATTGCCCTCATGGATAGAACAAGCCCAGAGGTTATTAAAGAGGTTGAACGAGTGCTTGAGAGAAAGCTTTCATCACTTATCAATCAGGATTACTCTATCGCCGGCGGTGTAGATGCGGTAGTAAATATCTTAAATACTGTAGACCGTGGTACAGAAAAACGTATCATGGAGTCTTTGGAAATCGAAGAGCCAGAGCTTGCTGAAGAAATCCGTAAGAAGATGTTCGTATTCGAGGATATCCTTCTTCTGGACGACAGAGCTATTCAGCGTGTGCTTAGAGATGTCGATAACTCAGATCTTGGAGTTGCACTTAAGGGAGCTAATGATGAGGTTCAGTCTGCTATATTCAAGAACCTTTCTTCTCGTCTTGCATCTATGATAAAAGAGGACATGGAATTTATGGGTCCTGTTCGAATGAAGGACGTAGAAGAAGCTCAGCAGAAGATAGTTGGTATTATCAGAAAGCTAGAGGATTCTGCAGAAATTGTAATTTCAAGAGGAGGTTCGGATGAGCTCGTTGTCTAGTAAAAATGTTATCTATGGCTTTATGGTTGCGCCAAATGAGCCTGATGAAGAGGGTGAAATCGATGAAAGAGTCATAGATCACAATGATTTAGCTAGGAAATTAATTTTAAAGCAGGAAGAGGCCTATAAAGCAAAGCTACTTGATGAGGAGCGTGAGCGTAGATTGGCAAGCATGCGTGAGGCTGGAGAAGAAGTCCCAGATGGGATGGATGTGGACGAGTTTTTAGGGCTTGCTGATAGTATCATGCAACAGAATGAAGAGCCGGAAATATCTGTAGATACTCAAGCTATTATAGACGATGCTATGGCACAAGCAGACCAGATAATTGCTGATGCCAATGCTCAGGCGGAGGAAATTTTAAATGCTGCACAGCTTAATGCTGATGCAATGAAGAATCTTGCCAGGCAGGATGGCGAGAAGGAAGGATACAACGAAGGGACTCAAAGGGCCGCAATGGAACTTCAGGAAGCTCAGAGCCAGATGCAGCAAGAAATTGACAGGATTTCCAATGAATTTATGCAAAAACAGATTAATATGGAGCATGAAATCGTGGAAATGTGCCTGCCTGTTTTTGAACGAGTATTCTCTGCAGAACTCTCTGGGAGAAAGGATGTAATTTACCATTTGCTTGACCACTGTATCATGAAAATTGAGAGAACTGGCCAGATGCAAATTAAAGTTAGCGATGCGAATGCGGAGTTCATAAAAAGTAAGAAGGAAGAAATTCAAGGTAAAGTTGGTGCTGAAGTTGGGCTTGATATTATTGCGGATCCTTTACTTAATGATAGCCAATGCATTATTGAGACTGACGGAGGTATTTTTGATTGTAGTATAGATACAGAGTTGGATAATTTGATTAGAGAGATTAGGGCACTGAGCTAGTAAGTGCTTGTAGGAGGAAAATGGATCAGGATTTATTGATGCAGCTTACTGAGAAGGACTATTTTAAATCTCTCGGCAAGGTGGTAAAGGTTGTAGGGCTTACAATTGAATCAGTTGGACCAGAAGCAAAGCTACGTGATTTGTGCGAAATTATCGTAGAAGGCTCTGATCAAAGGATTAAAGCAGAGGTTGTCGGATTTAAAGATAAACGTCTGCTTTTGATGCCTTATGAGAATGTTGAGGGAATTGGTGTAGGCTGCATGGTTGAAAACACGGGGCACCCTCTGGGAATTCCTGTTGGAGAGCAGCTTCTTGGACATTTGGTTGATGGTCTTGGAATGCCATCTGATATTGATGATTTATCGGCTTTTGATAATTTGCCAGAGTATCCTGCAGAGGCGGATCCACCTGATCCTATGGCTAGGGTAATTATTAAAGAGCCTCTTTCACTTGGAGTAAAAGCTGTTGACGGCCTTATTACTGTAGGAAAAGGACAAAGAATTGGTATATTTGCTGGTTCTGGTGTTGGTAAGTCTACCTTGATGGGTATGTTTGCTAGAAATACAAAGGCGCAGATAAATGTTATTGCTCTAATTGGAGAGCGTGGTCGAGAGGTTAGAGAATTCGTTGAAAATGATTTAGGTCCGGAAGGTATGGCCAGGTCAGTTGTTGTGTGTGCTACTTCAGATAAGCCTGCCCTAATTAGAAAAAAGGCTGCTCTGACGGCAACGGCAATAGCGGAATATTTTCGAGATCAAGGCAAAGACGTACTTTTGATGATGGATTCACTTACACGTTTTTCTATGGCCCAGCGAGAAATTGGCTTGGCATCTGGCGAACCTCCTGTTACAAGAGGATATCCGCCTTCAGTATATTCGGAAATGCCCCGACTTTTGGAGCGCGCTGGTAATGCGGCAGTTGGATCCATAACAGGGCTTTACACAGTACTTGTTGATGGTGATGATTTTAATGAACCTATAACTGATACGGCCCGTTCAATATTGGATGGTCATATTGTGCTTAATAGAAAGCTGGCTCAAAAGAATCATTATCCTGCAATAGATGTTTTGCAATCAATATCCAGAGTTATGTCGGCAGTAGCAACTCCTGAACATAAATCAGTTGCTGGCAAGCTAAAAAACGTTCTTGCAACTTATCAGGAGGCTGAGGATTTGATTAATATTGGTGCATACAAGAATGGCTCTAATAAAGCTATTGATTATGCTATTCAAAAGATAGACGCAGTTAATGATTTTTTGTTGCAACAGACCCATGATAAATTTGAATTTGATGAAATCTTAGAGCAGATGAGTGCAATCTTTGCTGAGTAGAGGTGATGATTTATGGCAAAATTTGTTTATCGAATGCAGAATATTCTCGAACTCAAGAAAAAACTTGAGGAGCAGGAAAAGGCAAATTTTGGTATGGCCGTAGGTCGATATAATGACGAACAGCAAAAACTCAGAGAAATTATGATTAAGCAGGCAGGCTATGAGAAACAATTAAGGGAGTTAACAATTGGTGATATAGACATTAAAGAGATAAAGACATGTAAAAGTGCCATTGCCTCCATGAAGGTTGCTCTTAGAGCCCAAATGATTGAAGTTTCAAAAGCTCAAAAAGCAATGGAAAATGCAAGAAAAAAGCTTAATACAGTTATGATGGAACGAAAAATGCATGAGAAGCTTAGGGAGCATGCCTTTGAGGATTTCCTGGATGAGCTAGATAGAGAAGAAAGTAAAATTACAGACGAATTAGTTAGTTATTCATATTTTAACACATCAAATGAGGGAGAATAGTTATGGCAGATGTAGCTGAAGTACAAGAAAACGAAGCAGGCGGCGAGGCACTAGATAAAAAGGCTGCGAAAAAAGCTGCAAAGGAAGCAAAAAAGGCGGCAAAAAAAGAGGCAAAAAAGAATGGTGAGGCAGTAGAGGATGATGAGGAGTCTTTAGGAATTGGTGGGCACCTTATCATGGCTGTTGTTGTGCTACTCATTATTCTAATTTGGCTCGTTATTTTTGCGTTTTTAGTAAAAATGGATGTGGGTGGTTTTGGTTCGACTGTGCTGTTTCCAGTTTTAAAAGATGTACCATATGTTAATAGAATTTTGCCGGGGATAGAGGAATATATTCCGGAGGAGCCTGACGAATATGCAGCCTATGGCACTATTGAGGAAGCAGTGGATAGAATTAAAGAGCTTGAAGTTGAAATCGAAGAGCTAAAGGCTACGGACAATCAAAATAGTGATTATATTGCAGAATTAGAGGCCGCAGCGGCTGAGCTTGCTGAATATAAGGCTAATGAAGCAGCCTTTGAAGAAACAAAAGAAAAATTTTATGAAGAGGTTGTTTTTTCAGATAATGCACCCGATATAAATGAATATAAGACATATTATGAATCTATTGAGCCTGAAAATGCCGAGGCTATTTACAAGCAGGTAATTTCTCAATTACAGACCGACGAAGAAATTGAGGATTATATCAAGGTGTATTCGAGCATGAAGGCCAAGAACGCCGCTGCCATATTTGATACTATGACCGACGATTTTGATCTTGTTTGCGAGATACTTTCAGGAATGGATGCAAGTACAAGAGCCGACATACTCTCTGCAATGGATACGGAAAATGCAGCGATTATAACGAAAATGATGGAGCCATAAGGGGCCCTTATGTCTTATGTAGCAGCTTGAAAAATGAATAGGAGAAAGGAGGAATTACATGACAAGTAGCAATGTTTCAAATTTGCTGATTCAAGTAAGCCAGATTGATATTTCTACTGTTAGCGACAAGGCTAACCTTTCAAAAGACAAAGGCTTATTTATGGATACTCTAAAAAACGTTGCGAACGCTGAAACTTCTATTAAACAACCAAAAGCAAATGATGATGGAGTAAAGCTTGAATCTAAACCAGAATCAAAACCTTTTGAACCATCATCTAAAGTTGCCAATGAGACATCAGATAATAGTAATCAGAAGATAACTGATGCTATTGAAGAAGTAGATAATACTGAAGTGGTTGAGCAAATCGAAAAGTTTGGTGAGGAAATAAAGACTGTTATCGAAGAAGAACTTGATATTTCTGATGAAGAATTAATTCAGGTAATGGAGAATCTTGGATTTACAGTTATCGATTTATTTAACCCACAGAATTTAGCTCAGGTTGTAGCTGAAATTACAGAGCAAAATGATTCAGTTTCACTTTTGATGGACGAAAGTTTTAAGAATATTTTAGATGAAGTATCAGCCCTTACGAATCAGCTATTTGAAGAAACAGGTATTTCTTTTGAAGAACTAAAAAGTTTTATGACTCCTATAGTTCAGCCAGAAGAAATAGATATTCCTATTGAAGATGTTCCAAAGTTTGAGATTCCACTTGATGAGCAGATTCCTGATGAAGGCAAAAACAATCAAGTACAGACAGAGGTCATAAAACCTGAGATTACTGAGGAGGTTATGCCACAGCAGGAGAAGCCGATAGTTCAACAGGTTGTAAAGGAGATAACTCCTGAAAATGAAAATACTGATGAAAAGGCATCAGTTGAATTAAAGCCTCAAGTAGAAAATGAGAATCAATCTTCAAAACAGGAATTTGATTTTTCTAAGAATGAAAAATCACAAGAAGAAATGCTAAAGCTTAATCGCAGTCATGAACCTATTATCAGACATGATGGTATGATTTTTGCACAGCCTAATAATCAGCTTCAATTCTCGGTTGAACAGGAAGTAGTTACATTGCCAACTGGTGAAACAGTCAAGGCAGACAACATCGTAAATCAGTTGGTAGAGCAAGCTAGAGTATTAACTGATTCAGAATCAACTACCATGGAGATGACATTAAATCCTGAAGGTTTAGGAAAAATCTTTATGGAAATCACTCAAAAGGGGGATGCGATTACAGCCAAAATCTTTACTGAGAACGACGCAGTAAAGCAGGCCCTTGAAAATCAAATGGTCATGCTAAAGACACAGCTTAATCAGAACTCTACAAAGATTACTTCAATCGAGGTGTCTGTAGGAACTCACGAGTTCGAAAGAAATCTAGAGCAAAATGCTCAAGATCAAAACAGACGCGAAGAACAAATGAGAGAACAATCGCCAAAGAGAAGTTCAAGAATTGATCTTGGTAGTCTTGATGAGTTAAGCGGTATGATGTCCGAGGAGGATATGCTTATTGCTCAGATGATGAGAGATAATGGAAATACACTTGATTTTCAAGCTTAATGGTTATTTGAAAGGAGGAGTTTAATGGCAGACTCTTTACTTATTGGAAGCGTAACCAATGGAGAATATAAAAAGACTACAGCTTCCCAAGAAGCAACAAAGTCCAACGATACAACTTCCACTTCCAAGACAGCGTCAAAGGATGACAATGGATACAATAAAGAGATGTTCTTGCAGCTTTTAGTAGCTGAAATGCAATATCAGGATCCATTGCAACCAACCGACAATAGTCAATACGTAGCGCAGCTTGCTTCATTTACCCAGATTGAGGCAATACAGTCAGTTCAACAGGATATGAAGACTATTCAGGCAAATAGCCTTGTTGGACAGGTCGTTGCCCTTACAGACGATGACTATAACGAAATTGCAGGCAAGGTCGAATATGTTCGTACTGATGACGATGGCACAATGTATGCATCAGTCAACCAAAAGGAGTACGAGTTAGACAAGATTGAATCTGTTGTAGAAGAATCTTTCTACAATGCAAAGATGCTAGCAAATTCATTTGTTGATGCAGTTGAAAAGCTACCGACAGCTGAGCAGCTTACACTTGGAGATGAGGAGAAGGTTGCTAATGCGACAGTGCTTTATAATTCTCTTGATGACTACAGCAGAAAATTTATTGAGGATGATGTAATCAAATACTTCCAGACTATATATGCTAGATTTGGAGAATTAATGAAAGCTAAGGAAGCATCCGAAAAAGAAAATGAAACAACTTCTGAGACAAGCGACGATAGCTCAGAGGAAACAACTGTAGAGGCAGTTGAAGGAGAAGGTTAACAGGAGGAAAAGATAATATGAGCAATTTAAATATTAATCCAAATTTTACCTCCATAGAACGAGTAGCTGGTACCTATTTAAATCCAGCAGCAGAATCAAAGCCAATCAAGAATTATGATGGCACATCTTTTGAAGACATTTTTAAACAAAAGCTCCAGGCGGGTTCTGAGCTTAAATTTTCTAAGCACGCAACACAAAGACTTGACGATAGAAACATTAAGTTATCAGAAGAGCAATCACTTAGATTAGAAGAAGGTGTTATGAAGGCTTCTGCAAAAGGAATCACTGATTCGTTAGTGTTAGTGGATCAATTAGCATTTATAGTTAATGTTCCTAATCAAACTGTAGTTACAGCTATGGATCAGACTGAGTCCGAAGAAAACATTTTTACAAATATTGACGGTGCTGTTATAGTTTAGCTGGACCTTACGGAAGCTACTGCCGTTGACTGACAGATACGGCAAAAACAGTTCACCTCAAAGTTATTTTTTGAGGAGGTCATTCATTATGATGAGATCACTTTTCTCTGGTGTGGCAGGTCTAAAAACACATCAGACAAAGATGGATGTTATTGGTAATAACATCGCCAACGTCAACACAGTTGCGTTCAAATCTTCTGCAACCACTTTCTCTGATATCATGTATCAGACAACTCAACAGGCATCAGGTGCCACGGAAACTCGTGGTGGTGTAAATGCTAAGCAGATAGGTCTTGGTGTTACTAATGGAGCAACAAAAATCTCCATTACATCAGCAGGTGCTGCTCAGTCTACTGGTGATGCCCTTGATATCAGATTGACGGATGCAAATTCTACAAATTTCTTTATCGTTAATAACGGTTCTGAAAATGTATTTACACGTGCAGGCTCTTTCTATATCGACGGAAATGGTAACCTTGCTATGACCACAACAGGTTATTTAGTTCAAGGTTGGCAGGTTGATGCAGATGACCCTACAAATGTAATCAAGGATACTGTTTCATCTCTTAGAGTTATGAAAACAGAAAACCTTACAAGCTCGCCAGAGGCTACAACAATGGCAAACTTCTCAGGCGTAATTGATAAGAACGATAGCCAGTTTAGTTCATCAGGTGGATATGTACGCTCTTTCACATTCTACGATAGCTTGGGATACTCTTATACAGCTAAATTTTCTATTAAGATAGTAGATGCCACAGATGGAAAGTATTCAATTGAGTTGACAAATGTGTATGACTCAAATAACAATGATATTCTTGCTGCGTATACTTCTGTTGATGGACAGACACTTTCAGATGTGTTTGGAGAAACAATCACTAGTACAAATAGTTATAGTGCAGTTAAAGATACTTATTCTTTTACATCAGGCGGCGAAAATAATATCACATTAACAGATTCTTCTACAGGAAATACTTACAATTACAATGCTACAACACAGTTGTTTGAAGGCACTGCAGGAACACTTACGTTGTCACAGGTGTGTGGTATTTCAAGTGATAAGACGGTAACTAATGTTGGATATTCTGATGCATCCACATTATCTATCACAACAAGTACTGTAGGTTACAACCTTAAGTTCGATACACAGCTTGGTACTCTTACTTTTGCTGGCGCCGATGGTTCTACTCAGCTTACAATGAATTCATCAGTACTTGGACCTTCTGATGATAAAGCTGCTATTTCTGATATTCTTATCGAGTTTGCTTCGTTGTTAAACTACGATAACGGTGGTACATCAACTGTTGTTGCTAATAGAGGTATTCCAGATGGTTCTGCACTAAAGGGTGAAGGTAAAAAGCTTGGTACAATGACAGGACTTTCTATTCAGAACGATGGTAAAATTTTTGGCTCTTATAGCAATGGTAATACAGTTCTTTTGGGACAGATTGCAGTAGCACAATTTGCAAATGCATCAGGTCTTGAGGAATTAGGAGATAACTGCTATAAGACAACACTTAACTCAGGTGAGTTCGATGGAATAGGTATTGATATTTCTGCTGATGGTTCTTCTATGAACACAGGACAGCTAGAAATGGCAAATGTTGATCTTTCTTCAGAATTCACAGATATGATTACTACGCAGCGTGGTTTTCAAGCAAATTCTCGTATCATTACAGTATCAGATACAATGCTTGAGGAATTGATTAATCTTAAGAGATGATAAGTAAATGAAAAGTAAGCAGTCCTTCGGGACTGCTTATTTTTTATTTATTTTTAGTAAAATTCTGAAAATTTTGTGAAGATTCTATATATAGTGGGTAGGACATGAAAAATACACAATAATATGGGATGATTTTACTGAATAAAGTAGACAATAATTGGTAAATCTAGTAAAATAATCACAAAAGTAATTACCGTGTATTTCTAGACATTTACCCATAAAAAGGTGGTGAGAAAACTTTGGATATAGCTTCTTTAATCGGCTTAGTACTCGGTGTAGTAATGGTAGTCTTCGGTATCGTATCATCCGGTGGTGTAGCTGCCATGGCCAACTTCATAGACGTTCCATCAGTTATTATCACCATTGGTGGTTCTTTGTCATCTTGTATCGTTTGTAACAAGATGCCTGACTTTATTTCGGGTCTAAAAGGACTTACCCTTGCTATCAAAGAACCTGCTATAGGTAATGCTGCAGATACAATTGGAAATATTATTAATCTTGCTAATATTTCCCGAAAAGAAGGCATTCTTGCTCTTGAAGAAGCTTCACATAGTATCGAAGATGAATTCTTGAAAAAGGGAATCAATCTTGTTGTTGATGGTACTGATCCAGAACTTGTTCGAGCAATTCTAGAAACGGATATGAGCTGCTTGGAGGACAGACATAAGGTTGTAATAGCCTTCTGGCAGAAATGGGGTGAAATGGGACCTGCTTGGGGAATGATTGGTACCCTGGTTGGTTTGGTAAATATGTTACAGAACCTTGAGGATGCATCTACAATCGGTCCTAATATGGCAGTTGCTTTGCTGACTACTCTTTATGGTTCATTGATTGCTAACTGGCTGACTGGTCCTACAGCAGCAAAGCTTGGCGTAGATAACAATTTGGAAATCATGATGAGGTCAATCACCGTTGAAGGTTTACTTTCTATTCAAGCCGGTGAGAACCCTCGTGTAATTGAAGAAAAGCTTAAATCATTCCTTCCACCATCAGCTAGAGATGCTATCGGAGGAGAAGGAGGAGGTGAGGGCTAATGGCAAAGAAGCAAAAGCAAGAAGAAGCTCCTGCTGGGTCTCCTGCCTGGATGGCCACTTTCTCCGACTTGATGAACTTGCTACTTTGTTTCTTCGTTTTGCTTTTCTCTATGAGTAGTACCGATACAGAAAAGTTCCAAGAAGTTATTGCGAGTATCCAATCAAGTTTTAGTATTTTTTCTTCTGGAGGTAGCTCCATAGGTGAAGGCCAGATGATTTCATCTGGAATAAGCCAGTTAGAAATGTTTGATGATTATTTTAACAGTGTTCACGATGGCGATGATGAGCAATATGAAAAGGAAGGCTCAAGCGATAGTCAGAATGAAGGTGAACAGTCACAGGATGGTTCAACCACAGAGGCTAATGAAAATGTGGGTGAGATTTCTGTAGAAGAAGCGAAGGAAGCCCTTGAAGAGGCAGGGGCGGCTGAAAGCGAAAGTATTGCAGAACAAATCGAACAAAAGCTTGCAGAATTTGGTTTGCAAGATCAGGTAGAGGTGGATTTTAATGCTAATTATGTAATGATTACCATAAATGGTGCATTACTTTTTGAATCTGGTAAAGCACAGCTTACCGATGAGGCTCTAGATATTGTAGACAATTTGGCTAAAATTCTAGAGACATATGATAACAACATTATTGAGATAGAAGGACATACGGATAATGTTCCAATGTCTTCAGGAACATATGAGAATAATGATGTCCTTTCAATGTACCGAGCATTATATGTGGCAGAGCGAATTCGTTCTGTTACATCTTTGAATCCAGCATACATAAAGTCTGCTGGTCGAGGTGAGTATGTACCGATTGCTGATAATAGCACAGCAGAAGGTCGAGCTAGAAACAGAAGAGTTGAGATTAAGGTTTATAATTCATACTCCTCAGATGTTGAAGAGTAGAAAGGAATTGCCCTTATGAAAAAGAATTTAATCACAGTGGTAATACTTGCACTTGTAGTTGTAAATGTTGCTCTCACAGCGGTCCTTACAATTTCGATTGTACCAGAGACAAAGAAAGCAAATGAATTAATTACAAAAGTATGCTCGGCCATTGATTTGGATTTGCGAGCTGGAGATACAGCCGGTTCTCTTGCTATAAAGGTTGAGAATATGGTTGATTATGCTGTTAATGGCGGCGAGACTATGACAATAAACCTGGCAGATAGTGGGGATGGTAATTTGCATTATGCAGTATTGTCAGTATCCCTTTCTCTAGACAATTCTAATGAGGACTTTGCCAAGTTTGGTGATGGGGCTGGAGACCTTAGTACATATGATAATGTGCTAAGCGATACTATAAAGACCGCAGTCGCATCACATACTATTGATGATATGCGCAACAATGAAGAAGGTGTAAAGGAAGACATTCTTGAAGCTATCCAGACTTTATTCCAATCAGCTTTTGTAGTGCGAGTTAACTTCTCTAGTGCGACTTATCAATAAAAGCACATTTTTTCTGAAAGAAAAATTGTGTAGTGAGCCCCCATTGCGTAGCAATATTTTAATGGGGCGAACATCATTGTTAAATACATAAGGCAAATAAGGTGGTGATTTTAATTGGGTGATGTCCTTTCTCAAAACGAAATAGATAATCTGCTTAATGCGCTGACTAGTGGTGAGTTGGATGCCGACGAAATTAAAAACACCAAAGAGAAGCCTGTTAAGAACTATGATTTTGCTAGACCCTCGAAGTTTTCAAAAGAGCATCTTCGAACACTAGAAATTATTTTTGAGCACTATGGTAGATTACTTTCTACCAATTTACCAATTTTCCTTAGAAAAAATATTCAAGTTGAGGTAATGAATTCGGAAGCCGTTACTTACATGGAGTTTTCAAATTCTCTTTCGAATCCAGTTTTGCTAGGAATTGTAGATTTCTCGCCATTGGAGGGTAATACAATCGTGGAAATGGCCTCTAATCTTGGCTTTGCCATGGTAGATAGAATGCTTGGGGGAGTTGGAGAGCCTCTTGACAAGATTAGGGACTTTTCAGAAATAGAACTACTAATTATAGAGAGGGTTATGACCTCATGTGTAGATCTTCTCAGAGAACCATGGGAGAATGTTTTGGACTTACATCCAAGACTTGAACGAATTGAGACAAACTCTCAGTTTGCACAGATTATTTCTCCTTCAGAAATGATTGCCATTGTTACACTTAATATTAAAATTGGCGATGTTGAAGGACTTATGAATATTTGTCTACCTTTTATTACCTTAGAGCCAGTTATGGATAAATTGAACACAAAGTTCTGGTATAGTAGTCAAAAGGAGAAGGCAGGTGCTAGTTACGCAGACGCAGTTGAGGCTTTAATAACACATGCAAAGATACCTATTAAAGCAGTACTTGGAAATAGCACTATTACCGTAGCTGATTTTTCTCAGCTTCAGGTTGGTGATATAGTTCGACTTGATACAAAGGTCGACGAAGAACTGGATGTTTTTGTGGGCGATATTAAGAAGTTCTCAGCCCTTCCAGGAGCTTCAGGAAAGGATTACGCAGTTAGAGTGACACAAATCATAAGGGAGGAGCAGTAGAATGGGCGATGGTGTATTATCACAGGATGAGATAAATGCACTACTTAGCGGGGGCATCCCAGACGCAGCACCCTCTGATGGGGGCGGTGGATCTAGTGCTGGAGGGGAACTTTCTGGACAAGAAATAGATACCATCGGTGAAGTTGCCAATATCAGTATGGGTAGCGCGGCAACTACGTTATTCTCACTGGTAAACAAAAAGGTAGAAATTTCAACTCCGGTTGTTTCAGAAACAAATTGGGATGAATTAGCTGCCAGCTATGAGAAGTCCTGTGTAGTTGTTAGAATCGGTTACACAAAAGGCCTTGATGGTAGTAACATTCTGGTTCTCAAGGAAGATGACGTAAAAGTTATCACTGATTTGATGATGGGCGGTGATGGCACCAATATTGATGGTGAGATTTCTGATTTGCATTTATCAGCTATTTCAGAAGCCATGAACCAGATGATGGGTGCTAGTGCAACCTCATTATCATCAATGTTAAATAAGATGGTCGATATTTCTCCACCTACAGCGACGCTGACGGATATGGATCAAATCGATCCTGGAGAAATAGATGAATTCTTAAAGGGCTCATTTGTTAGGATAGCCTTTAAGATGGAAATCGGAGACCTGGTAAATAGTGAAATGATGCAATTGTATCCAATTTCACTTGCCAAGGAAATGTGTGAGGCAGTACTCAACACAATGGAGTCTGACAATAAGAATACGGTTGATGAGGGCATTTCGGCGCCACCTCCTGCACCAGCTGCAGCACCGGCTCCAGAGGCAGCACCGCAAGGTGCTCCGCCACCACAAATGGCACCTCAGATGGACCCAAGTATGATGCAAGGACAGCCTATGCAAGGTCAACCAATGATGATGCCTTACTACGCTCCAGGTCCACAGGTTAATGTTCAACCTGCACAATTTACTCCATTTGGACCAGGCTTTGCAGCACAGTTTGCACAGGAGAACATAGACTTAATTCTTGACGTACCTCTAGAAGTTACAGTAGAATTAGGTCGTACAAACAAAACAATCCAAGATATTTTGGATTTTGCACCAGGTACCATCATCGAGCTAAATAAAATAGCCGGTGAACCAATAGATGTACTTGTAAACGGCAAGTACGTGGCAAAAGGCGAGGTAGTAGTTATCGAGGAGTCTTTTGGTGTACGTATCACAGAAATCATCAAAGAATAAACAATATATTTTTTTAAGGAGATGAAGACATGGCAAAAAACATTTTAATTTGTGACGACGCTGCTTTTATGAGAATGATGATCAAGGACATTCTTACAAAGAACGGTTACAACGTAGTAGGAGAAGCTGAGAACGGCAAAATCGCTGTTGATAAGTATGCAGAGCTTTCTCCAGACTTAGTTCTTCTTGACATCACAATGCCAGAGATGGATGGTATTGGCGCCTTAAAGGCAATCAAAGAAAAGGATCCAAATGCATGCGTTATTATGTGTTCTGCTATGGGTCAGCAAGCAATGGTTATCGAAGCAATCCAGTCAGGCGCAAAGGACTTTATCGTTAAGCCTTTCCAGGCAGAGAGAGTTCTTGAGGCTGTAAAGAAGGTTATTGGATAATCATGTTACTGCTTTCTTCAGCGGCGGATAGCTTTTTCCAGCTGATATTCATCTTTATAGTTTTTATAGGGGTGTTGGCGGTGACATATTATGTTACCAAATGGATAGCTGGATACCAAAAGACTCAGGGGTTAAACAAAAACCTTGAGATAATAGAAGCTATCAGAATCACAAATAATAAATATGTCCAAATTGTCCGAGCTGGGACGGATAAATATTTTGTTATCGCTGTTGGCAAGGATGAAATTAGCTTACTAGGAGAGCTTACTTCTTCAGAAATGAAGGAAATAAATGCTGAGGAGACAACAGGTGCTAAACCTCCTGTTGATTTTCAAGCGATTTTGGACAAGTTAAAGACAAAAAATTAAATTTTAAATTTACGGGCTGGATGTGTTATGAATAAATTTAAGAAGGTGTATGTTATTTGTAGTTTAGTATTTGCGACTACTGTTATTTTGTACACCCTTTTTGCAGTTACAGTAACTGCTCAAGCAAGTGAATATGATTACAGCACAGAATATGATACAGAGTATGGTGCAAATAATGGAGATTATGGCGCAACAGAAAATGCGCCTAATTCTTCAGATGAGACAGTAGGAGGGAAGGGCTTCACGCTTACCTTTGACGGGCAAGATGGTGACTTTACGGCTACTCTTAGAATGCTTCTTGTTCTTACAGTCATTGCATTATCGCCATCTATTCTGATAATGTTAACATCCTTTACCAGATGCGTTATAGTGTTACACTTTGTCCGCGCTGCTATAGGTACAAACACAGCGCCACCCAATCAGGTTTTGATAGGTTTGGCGTTGTTTTTAACATTATTCATTATGTCTCCAGTTCTAACACAAATTAAAACTGATGCTATTGATCCTTTTGATGCAGGTGAAATTACTCAAGAGGAGGCCATTGAGGCAGCGATTGGACCTGTTAGAGAGTTTATGTATGGACAAACTCAGACAAAGGACTTAAATCTTTTTTGTGATATAGCAGGTGTTACCTACGAGGACTATGATGATGTTGCATTCACTGTTTTGGTGCCGAGCTTTATTTTATCTGAGCTACGCACGGCTTTTATCATAGGATTTTTGGTTTATATTCCATTTATTGTTATTGATATGGTTGTTGCATCGGTGCTTATGTCAATGGGTATGATGATGTTGCCGCCAACCACGATTTCCTTACCGTTCAAGATACTGTTATTTATTTTGGTTGATGGATGGGATTTAGTTGTTGGAGGTTTGGTGAAGACATTCTATTGATAGGAGAGTAAGTTATGACTGAGGGACAGGTATTAGACGTCGTTAGAGATTCTATTTATACACTTCTTATGGTTGCACTACCTTTGCTTTTAGTTTCTCTAGCTATTGGTTTAACAATCAGTATATTTCAAACAGTTACATCTATTCAGGAGCAGACTCTTACATTCATTCCAAAAATTGTAGGAGTTTTCACTGCATTAATGTTATTTGGCCCGTGGATGATTACAGTATTGACAGAGTATATTAACAGATTGTGGGCGAATTTTAGCGTTTACTTGGGCTGATTAGATGTTTAGTGTAGATTTTTCCTTACAAAATTTTGAATATTTTCTTCTGATACTTACTCGCATATCCATGTTTGTAGTTGTGGCACCTTTTTTTAGCACCCGTAATACTCCAGTAATGACAAAAATTGGCTTTTCGGCAATTGTTTCTTTAATGTTGTATTTCGTGGTTGATTTTGATGCCCTTAATTATTCTACCGTCATTGGATATGCTTTTTTAGTTATTAGAGAAGCTATTACTGGGTTAATAATTGGCTTTTCATGTTATTGCTGCACATTTATTATCCAGTTGGCAGGTCATATGATTGATATGAATATTGGTCTTTCTATGGCTCAGGAATATGATCCGTCGATTGGTTCTGAAACATCGGTTACTGGTCTTTTGTACAACCAGTTTATTATGATTCTTCTGATATTGTCTGGCATGCATAGGTATATTTTTAGGACCTTTTGTGATGCCTTTAAGTTGATTCCATTAGGGGGCACAATATTCAGATGGGATTCATTATTTTCAACGACTTTAGTATTTATTTCCGATGTTTTTGTAATAGCCTTTCGAATTGTTCTTCCTATTTTTGCAGTAATTATGATATTAAATGCAATTTTAGGAATTATGGTAAAGGTCGCACCACAGATTCACATGTTTTCAGTTGGTGCACAGTTAAAAATTATTGTTGGATTTACAGTACTGTTTTTAACTATTTTCTTGTTACCAAACATTGCAGCATTCATTTTTAAAGAAATGAAGAAGATGCTTGAGTTGTATTTGCAGGGGTTGTATTGATGTATGAGAAAAGCGGACTTTTAATTGAATATAATCTCCAGTTCTTTGCTAAAGATGGTGAGGGCGGTGAAAAGACTGAACAACCTACCAGTAAGAAACTTTCTGATGCAAGAAAGGAAGGCAAGGTTGCTAAGAGCAAGGAGGTCGTAAACGGTTTTTCGCTTCTTGGATTTTTCCTGAGTTTACGTTTGTTTTTAGGGTTCGCAGGTACACATTTTGAGGAAATATTCACTTGGATATATGCTATAATACCAGATATAGTAAAGATGAGTCCGGGGGGACTTGCAACTGCAACTATCAGTGGCTTGTTTCGAGAAGTTTTTGAGAAAATGTTATTCATTCTACTTCCTTTTTTTGCGGTAGGTTTTATTACACATTTTGTAGCAAATCTGGTACAGGTTGGCTGGAAGCCTACATTCAAGCCGCTTAGGCCCAAACTTTCAAAGTTTAATCCAATTAGTGGTTTTAAACGTATCTTTTCTAAGCAGTCAATTGTAAATTTGATTTTAGCTTTGGCAAAAATTGGCTTAGTTTTTTATATTGCCTATATTAGCATTAGAGATCAGGCAGATAATTTGTTTTTACTTTATGACATTAATCTAAAGGCTGCACTTAGCCTTATTTTCAAGATAATTGTTGATACGGGGGTAAAAATCAGCATTGTCTATATAGTCCTTGGCTTTGCGGATTATGCATATCAAAGATGGAAATTCAAAGATGATATGAAGATGACAAAGCAAGAAGTAAAGGACGAATTTAAAAATGCTGAAGGTGATCCTCAAATTAAGAGTAAACAGCGTCAGCGAATGATGGAGAGCTCTAGACGTCGTATGATGAAGAATGTTCCCCAAGCAGATGTTGTTATTACAAACCCTACGCACTTGGCAGTTGCTATATTATATGACAACACAAAGGATGAAGCTCCAAGAGTAGTCGCAAAGGGAGAGGATTATTTGGCACAAAAAATCAAAGAGGCCGCAAAAGAAAGTGGCGTTCCGATTATCGAAAATAAACCGCTGGCTAGAGCATTATACGCCACGGTTGAGATTGATGAAGTAATTCCACCTGAATTATATCAGGCGGTTGCGGAAATACTAGCTGTTGTTTATACAAATAGAGCTAGCTAGTTATGTAGAGCTTTTTGGGGTGGCTATTTTAAATAATTAGGAGGGGAGGGGTAAGCATGGAACTTGCAGCATCTGTGAAAAAAGCGGATTTTGGTATAGCACTATACTTGTTGGCTGCTGTAGCATTCTTTGTTATACCTATTCCTAATTTCTTATTAGATATCATGATTGCGTTCAATATTTCAATTGCTCTGATTGTTTTAATGAACGTTCTATTTGTGCAGGAAGTTTTGGATATGTCCTTCTTCCCGACACTTTTGCTTTTCACGACTATTTTTAGAATTTCATTAAACGTTTCCTCTACAAGACTCATTCTTTCAACTGGCGACCCTGGTAACGTAGTTAGAACCTTCGGTAGTTTCGTTGGCGGTAATGATCTTGTTATTGGAGCTATTATTTTCCTTATTTTGATTATCATCCAGTTCATGGTTATCAATAAAGGTTCTGAGCGTGTTGCTGAAGTATCAGCTCGTTTCACCTTGGATGCTATGCCTGGTAAACAGATGGCTATCGATGCAGATTTGAATACAGGAGCCATAGATGATGCAGAAGCAAAAAGACGAAGAGATAAGATTCAAGAAGAATCTGCATTCTTTGGAGCTATGGACGGTGCTACTAAGTACGTAAAAGGAGATGCTACCGCGGGCCTGATTATTACGGTTATAAACCTGGCAGGTGGTACTATAATGGGAATGCTTAACCAAGGTTTACCAGCTGCTGAAGCTATTCAGCAATTTGGTATTCTTACCATAGGTGATGGATTGGTGTCGCAGATTCCATCTCTTCTTATTTCTTTATCAACAGGTATTCTCGTAACAAAGGGATCTAAGGCTGCAGACTTCTCGGGAACCTTAATAAAGCAGCTGTTCGGTATTCCAAAGGTTCTCTACATTGTTGGTGGAACAATGGCATTCCTTGGTATTGTAACTCCTCTTAATCCAGTGCTTTTCATTCTCTTTGGCGGAGCTTTTATAGCTACTGGATATTCTATTTCAAAAACTATTGGAGAAGAAGAAATTGAACAGGAGGTTGCCCAGGAGGAGACCCAAGCAGAGGAGATTCGAAAACCGGAAAATGTTGTTTCACTTCTTCAAGTGGACCCGATCGAGTTGGAATTTGGATATGGAATTATCCCTCTTGCGGATGTAAATCAAGGTGGTGATTTGCTTGACCGTGTTGTAATGATTCGAAGGCAAATTGCACTTGAGCTTGGTACGGTAGTTCCTATTATTCGATTGAGAGATAATATTCAGCTTAATCCTAATCAGTACATTATCAAGATTAAAGGAATACAAGTTACTGAAGGTGAGATTTTATTTGACCATTATATGGCAATGAATCCAGGATATGTGGAAGAGGAGATTACCGGTATACCAACATTTGAGCCATCCTTCCACTTACCTGCAATTTGGATTACAGAAAGCCAACGAGAAAGAGCGGAGTCTCTTGGCTATACAGTCGTTGATCCGCCTTCAATTATCGCCACACATTTGACGGAAATTATCAGAGCGCATATTGCAGAACTTCTTACAAGGCAGGATGTTCAAAACCTCATTGATAATCTCAAGGAGACAAATCCAGTTATTGTGGAAGAACTTATTCCGAAACTGCTTGGTCTTGGTGATGTGCAAAAAGTATTGCAAAATCTTTTGTCAGAAGGCGTTTCAATCAGAGATTTGCTTACAATATTTGAAGTTTTAGCAGACCATGCAACGACAACTCATGATACGGATGTCTTGACGGAATATGTAAGGCAGGGGCTTAAGCGAGCAATATCAGGTAGGTATTTTGCACCAAATGAAACTACTCAGGTTATTACGGTGGATCCAAAGGTTGAGCAGGATATCATGGCATCTATCAAGCAAACTGAGCAAGGTGCATATTTGACACTTGATCCGGAAAGAATAAAGGCTATTATTTCTTCCCTTGAGGAAGAGGTTAAAAAGCTTGAGGACATGGGCAAGACGCCAATTGTTGTTACATCTCCAATAGTGCGAATGTACTTTAAGGGATTAACTCAGGATTACATTAAGGACTTAATTGTTGTTTCTTACAATGAAATTGATTCAAATGTAGAGCTTTCATCAGTAGGAATGGTTACAGGGTGAGAATAAATGACTATCAATAAATACACAGGAAAAACAGAAGAAGAGGCAATGTCAAAGGTTCGAAAGGAACTTGGAAATGCCGCTGTAATAATGAATGTAAAGGTTATTAAGCCAAAGGGACTAGGAAGCTTTTTCAAAAGTAGCACCTATGAGGTTACTGCGGCAATTGAAGATGACGATATTGTAAAGGGGATGGAGGATATGGTTGAGACTACTGCCCAGGCTACAAGCAAATTTGATGCTGTCGCAGATGATGCTGTGCTTTTAAAGAATGCATTCTCTGCTGTAAATGAAGTCCTTGAAAAACAGTCTGATGTAAATGAGGCACCAGTAGCTGAGGAAAAGGATTTTGAACCATTGTCAGATACGTCCCCTAGAGCAAGACTTATGGAGCCTACTTATTCAAGGCCTGCTGGTGCAAGACCTGCTGCACCACAAAAAAATGATGCTCAATCTGTTGTTGATAATACAGATGAAATTGAAATTAAGATAAATTTATCTAATGAGAAGCCTTCTATTGACACGGATAATCACGTGTTTGTGAAGATGCTTTACAATGTGCTTCTTGAAAATGAAGTGCAGGAGAAGTACATCAACCAAGTTTTGGAGGACATGGATAAAGTTTTACAAACTAGTCACTCTTTAGATAATTTGCTTTCAAATGTTTATCAAAAGATGGTCTTAAAGCTTGGAACACCGACTCGAATTATGATGGGGGATAGAAGACCTAAGGTTGTATTTTTTATCGGCCCTACTGGGGTAGGAAAAACTACAACGATTGCGAAAATCGCTAGCAAATTCAAGGTTGAAGAAGGCAAAAAGGTGGGGTTGATTACCGCTGATACCTATCGAATGGCTGCGGCAAATCAATTGCAGACCTATGCAAATATTCTTGGTGTGCCATTAAATGTTATATATTCTGCTGATGAGCTGTTGGATACAGTCAAAAAGCAGACCAGAGAATATAATGACTTAGATGTTATTCTCGTGGATACAATAGGTTTCTCTCATCGAAATGAGGAACAGCGAAATGACACTAAAAATCTTGTAAATGCATTATCTGGTTATTATGATAGCGAGGTTTATTTAGTTCTATCAGCAACCACAAAGTACAAGGATTTAGTTGATATTGCGGATTCGTACATGGAGTTTACGCAATTTAATCTTATATTTACCAAGCTTGATGAAACGAATTGCCTTGGTAACATTTTCAACCTCAAATTGTATTCTGGAGCAAACTTGTCTTACATTACGGTTGGACAAAATGTTCCGGATGATATTGAAATGGTAAATGCCCAGAAGCTGGTCAAACAGTTATTGGGAGGAAAATAAATGGATCAAGCTGAAAACTTACGAAATGTAATTAAGGCGCGAAATATAAAAAGCGTTGAAAATACAAAAGTCATAACTATTACATCCGGTAAAGGCGGAGTGGGAAAGTCGAATATGGCTGTAAATCTTGCAGTTCAGTTCACCAAGCTTGGCAAAAAAGTAATTATTCTTGATGCTGATTTTGGACTAGCTAATGTAGAGGTCATGTTTGGCACATTGCCAAATTTCAATTTGTCAGATGTGATATTTAAAGGGAAAAGTATCAGAGATATTATCACAGAAGGGCCTATGGGAATCGGGTTTATCTCCGGTGGCTCAGGGGTTGTTGGCTTAAATAATTTAAAAAGTGAACAAATTACGTTTTTAGTGCATAATTTAACACTTTTGAACGATTTATGTGATATTCTAATAATTGATACAGGTGCGGGGGTATCTGATCAAGTGCTGGAATTTGTACTTGCTTCCCCAGAAGTAGTGCTTATTTCCACGCCTGAACCTAGTTCTTTAACTGATTCATATTCCCTTATGAAGGCTATGTACAAGAATCCAAAATATATTGAAAATGGGACGAATGTGCATTTAGTTGCTAACAAGGTGAATGGAGAAGCAGAAGGACAAGCAGTTTATTCAAAGATGCTCTCCGTGGTTCAAAAGTTTTTAGGCGGAAAATTAGATTATTTGGGCTATGTTTCTTATGATAGTTTCCTAGAAAAGGCAGTTAGGAATCAAAAAGTTGTTTCTATTGAATATCCTCAATCGAAAGCAGCTAAGAACTTCGAAAATTTAGCTTTAAAATTGCTTCAAAAGGATGAAACAACCCATTATAAATGGGGCGTTTTGCACATTTTTAATGCATTGTTAAAAGATAGGGCGTAAGTATGGAAATTTTCGAAATTAGACCTGGCACACCTATGGAATTTACAATTGCCAGTCCAAACTCTGATAATGAAAATTACATAGATGACGATAGGAGTGTGTACATTTCCACAGTTTTTGGGGTTACCAAAAACAAAGAGATTATTTTCCATATTCCTACTCGAAAAGGCCATGTGGTTACTATCCCTATGGAGGTGCCATTTGATATAGTTCTAAATACTCGACAGGGGATGTTTCAAGTTGGTGGACAGATTGTTAAACGTGGTCGTTTAGAAAATTTTCCAGTTTATGTATTTGAACCTAGTACAGAATTAACAAAGGTTCAACGGAGAGACTATTATAGGTTTAAATGTTTGATTCCTATAAAGGTTCTTCCTGTTCCAGAAGATGTTGCAGTTTTGCCATCTATGGAGCTTATAGAAAGTGATTTAGAAAAATATGGAAATACCTATGGTGAGCCTGTGGCTGGGACCATAGTAGATATAAGCGGAGGCGGTGCTAGATTCACCGCAAAGAAGGACGTTGTGACAGAGCGTTATATGTATTGTTCCTTTGTTTTATCTACAACGGGACTTAATAAAATAATTAATGTTATAGCAAGGAGAATAAAGTCAGAATATAATTCAGAACTTCAAGTGTTTGAGCATCGTATAGAATTTATATTTAAGGAGCCAGAAGACAGAGAGATAATAATTAAGTACATTTTTGACGAAGAGCGACGGATACGTAAAAAAGAGCAGGGGTAAAGAATGTATAAGATTTTGGTTGTTGACGACTCTGCACTCATGAGAAGGGTTATCTGTGATATTATCAACGCAGATAGTGATTTTCGTGTAGTCGACGTTAGTGCAGACGGCGAAGATGCTTACAACAAAATAAAGAACAATCCGTACGACTTAATTGTATTGGATATGGTGCTTCCAAAAGTCACTGGACTTGAATTGCTTGAGAAGCTTTCAACAGAAAGAGTACCTTTCAATGCTGTGCTGGTTAGCTCCATTCTCAAGGAGGATGCAGACAAAACAGTAAAGGCAATGGAATATGGAGCTCTTGATTTTGTGGTAAAGCCAATAAGATCAGGTAGTGATACCAGAGATGTTTTTGGAAAGCAGCTACTTACTTCATTGCATAATGTTTGTAAATCTAATAGTTTCAAACAGATTAAGCCGGTCCGACCAACTGGCACTAGTCCTAGAGCTGCAGAAGCAAGTAGGGTGGCAACCTCAGATAGACTTGCTAATGTTAGAAGTCAACTTGAGGGGGTTAAATCACAAGTTGGTAGTGCGCGCACCGCTTCTGATTTAGCTAAAATGCGAGTTTCTCCAATTAGAGAGAACCAAACTGCTTCCAGGACAACGCCATCAGTACAAAGTCAGGCGGCAGACAAGCCTGCTAGTTCATCCGTTACTCCTAGAGGAACAGGTGTTAGAACTAAAAAGTTTATTGCACTTGCATGCTCTACAGGTGGACCACAAGCATTACATACTTTTATTCCGATGTTGCCGGCTAATTTGTCTGTGCCACTTGTTTTAGTTCAACACATGCCAGAGGGATTTACAGCATCCCTAGCCAGTAGACTAGATTCAATTTCAGCAGTACATGTTAAAGAGGCAGAAGATGGAGAGTTCTTTAAGCCTGGATGGGTTTATATTACGCCAGGTGGTAAGCACATGGAAATTTGCGAAGACGCAAGTCGAGCAGCCTATTGTCACCTTGATGATAGTCCTCCTGTGAACAGCTTAAAGCCTTGTGCAGATGTTATGTACAGGTCTCTTGCTAAATCTAGTTTTGACGAAATTATCTGCGTAGTGCTCACAGGAATGGGTGCTGATGGTTCAGAGGGAATTAAATATTTGAATCAAAGTAAAAGGACTTACGTTATTTCACAAGAAGCTTCCACGTGCGTTGTATATGGAATGCCAAAGGCGGTGGAACAGGGGGGCCTGTCAAATGAGGTCGTTCCACTTAAATCTGTTGCAAATTCAATTGTGAAAAGACTTGGAGGGTAAAAAATGGATGTAAGTCAATATTTAGATATTTTTATCGATGAGACAAGTGGACATATTCAGAGCCTTTCAGACAATATTATGGAATTGGAGAAAGAGCCTGATAACAAGGACGTTGTTAATGAGATATTCCGTGCAGCCCACTCTTTGAAGGGTATGGCTGGTACTATGGGCTTCAAGAGAATGCAGCGTCTTACCCATGATATGGAAAATGTGTTCCAGGAAGTTCGTAATGACAATGTAAAGGTTAATTCGGCCCTTATTGATATTTTGTTTAAATGCCTCGATGCAATTGAAGGATACCTTGATACAGTAAAGGCAACATCCAACGAAGGTGAAGAGGAAAATGAAGCTTTAATCAAGCTTTTGAATGATTATCTTAACGGAGCAGAAGGCGGTGGAGATTCAGCGCCAGCAGAGTCAGCACCTGCTGAGGCACCTGCTTCTGAAGCAGCACCTGCTGAGGCTGGTGACGGTCCGCTTTACAAGAGGATCAGTGTTGATCCAGAACTTCTTGAAAAACTTAAATGTGAAAAGCAGCTATATGGCTTCACAATTCATATCAATAAAGAATGCTTGCTGAAGGCGGCAAGAGCATTCCTTGTATTTAAGGCTGTTGAAGAGTTCGGTCAGATTATGGTATTTGATCCAAGTTCTGGCGACATAGAAGATGAAAATTTCGAATTTGACTTTTCTTTCATTCTTTCAACGGAATCAGAGCTTGATCCTATTATTGAGGCAATCAAGACTGTTTCGGAGATTGAGTCAGTGGAAGCTGAAAAAGTTACTCCTGACATGTACGAAAAGAAAGAGGAGCCAGCACAGGCTGAGGCAGCTCCAGCTCAGGAAGCGCCAGCACCAGCCGCACCAGCAGCATCTGCGCCAGCAGCGCCAGCACCAGCCGCACCAGCAGCACCTGCACCAGCAAAATCAGCTGGAGGCAAGGCACAGCAGCCTGCTAATAAGCCAGTTACTTCTCGTACAATCCGTGTTGATATTGAAAAGCTTGATGCTTTGATGAATCAGGTATCCGAGCTTATTATCGCAAAGAACTCCCTAGCATCTCAGAGCAACAGTTCAGGCGAAATCGACGGACAGACATTACATGAGAATATCGAATATCTCGAGAGAATTACAACAAATCTTCATGAATCAGTTATGAAGGTTCGAATGGTTCCTATCGAATCTGTTGTTGCAAAATTCCCTCGAATGATTCGTGATTTGGATAGAAAGCTCAACAAGCCAATGGAGCTTGTTATGACTGGTGAGGACACAGAGCTTGATCGAACTGTAGTAGATCAATTAGGTGATCCTTTACAGCATTTGCTTAGAAATTCCGCTGATCATGGTATTGAGTCTCCTGAAGACAGAAAAGCAGCAGGAAAGCCTGAAAAAGGTACTATTTTCCTGAACGCTTTCCAGGAAGGCAACAATGTCATCATCGAAGTTGGTGATGATGGTGGCGGTATCAATACCGAAAAGGTAAAAGAAAAGGCTGTTGAAAGAGGCATCGTAACACCTGAGGAGGCAGAGAATCTTTCTCAGAAGGAAATTATCGATTTCTTGTTTATGCCTTCATTCTCAATGGCAAAGCAGATTACAGATATCTCTGGTCGAGGCGTTGGTCTTGACGTTGTAAAGAGTAATATCGAAGCCCTTGGTGGTGATGTAACAGTTAAATCTGTTATGGGTGAAGGCTCTACATTTACTGTACGACTTCCACTTACACTTGCTATCATTCAGGCACTTATGGTTGAAATTAGAGATGAGAAATATGCTATCGCTCTTGCTTCAATTATGAACATTGAAAATATTCCTATTTCTGAAATCAAGTATGTTGAATCAAAAGAGGTGATCCACCTTAGAGGACAGGTTATTCCTTTGATTCATCTTGATAGGATTCTTGATTTTGAGCCAAAGGAATCAACAGAGGATACAATGACTGTTGTAATCTGTAAAAAAGGTGATACACTAGGTGGTATTATCGTAGACAATCTAATTGGACAGCTCGAAATCGTTATTAAGTCTTTAGGAAAGCTTGACAATAACAAGTTAATCAGCGGTGCAACAATCCTTGGTGATGGCGAAATCGCTATGATTCTTGATGTCAATGCTGTTATTTAATAGGAGGTGAGTCCATGTCAGATTTAGCTATGTATGATGTAGTTGAAAAAGAGAAGAAGCAATACATTGTAGTAAAAATTGGTGGCGAACATTATGGTATCGACATTTCCTATATAGATAACATTGTTCGTATGAGTAAAATTACTCGAGTTCCAAAGGCTCCATCATATTACAGAGGTGTAATAAATCTTCGTGGTGAAGTTGTTCCAGTAATGAGTCTTAGACGCAGAATGGAATTGGATGATGATGAGTTTACTGATGCATCTCGTATTATCATTCTAAAGCTTGAGACAGGTGGTCTTATGGGTGTAATTGTTGATGAAGTAAAAGAAGTTTTATCTCTTTCAGAAGATGATATTGAGGCTCCTACTTCTACACTCAAGAGCAAGAATTCGTTTATTAACGGCGTTGGAACAAATGGAGATGAGTTGATTTCTATATTTGAAATTAGCTCTATCATAGGAGAGAATGATGCTTCTTAAAGGGAGGTAACGATGCTCACACTTAATGAGGTTAATGAGAAATATTATGATGTCCTCAAAGAGATAGGTAATATTGGCGCTGGCAATGCAACAACTGCCATCGCCAATATGCTTGGCCTTAGAATAGATATGAGTGTTCCTGAGGTGGCCTTCTTGCCAGTTGAGGAACTTGGCTCTGCAGTAGGCGCCGAGGATGAAATTATTGTAGGTATCATGCTTGGCGTTGAGGCGGATATAGATGGCTCAATGATGTTTTTGATGGACATGCAATCTGCGCATCATATTGTAAATAAGTTGATGATGCGTGATGATAATTATTCTGAACCATTTGATGAAATGGATTTATCTGCAATTAAAGAAATTGGTAATATCATCGCAGGCTCTTATTTGTCTGCGCTTTCAGGTTTGACAAATCTTACTATTGTACCATCTGTGCCATTTGTAGCTGTTGATATGGCGGCTGCAATTTTGTCGGTTCCAGCGGTACAGTTTGGTATTTTTGGTGATAATGCTCTTATGATTAACACTGATTTTTCTGACGACCTTGGAATAAAAGGACATTTTATTCTTATGCCAGAAGAAGATTCTTATGCGAAAATATTAACGGCGCTTGGAGTACCAATTTAAGGAGAGTGATTTTATGGGGCAGATGATTAAAGTCGGCATGGCTGATCTTAAAATTTGCAAAGCTCCTGATGCACTGACTACGATTGGTTTGGGCTCATGCATAGGAATTGCAATATATGATCCTTCCACAAAAATTACAGGCTTGGCTCATATTATGTTGCCAGATAGCACAGCCATTAGAAACAATTCTAATATTGCGAAATTTGCTGATACAGGTATTCAAAAGCTTTATGATGACATGATTAAAGCTGGGGCAAATAAGCTAAAAATGGTTGCAAAGATTGCTGGCGGTGCAAAAATGTTTGAAATGCCAGGAGCATCGGCTTCTGGAATTAATGTTGGTGAGAGAAATGCGGAGGCCAGTAGGGCTAAGCTTAAGCAGTTGGGGGTTAGATTAGTTGCAGAGGACTGTGGATTAAATTATGGCCGAACTGTTGAAATATATAGCGAAACAGGTGAATACTATATAAAAGCAGTTGGCAAAGACCTTAAAATTATTTAGTATAATACTATATAAAGTGCTTGGAGGATAATATGAACACTAAACCTATTCCAATAATTATTACATTGGCAGCAGCGTTTATTTCATGTGTATTCTCCATTGTTCAAAGAGTTGAATTTTCTGTATTTGTCAGAAGATTAGTTCTTGTTGTTATTATTTTTCTTTTCATGGGGACTGTTATAAAAATGGTTCTCGATTATGCTTTCAAGACATTGGAGGAGCAGACTCCATTGGATGAGGCTATTTCAGGAATTGATCCGGAATTAGATGATGAAGAAGGTGAGGAAGGTGAATTCTCATCAGAATCGCAAGAATCAGGGGAAGGGGTATAAAGGCTGATTTTTGCGTCACTTAAGGGGGCATAAATGAAGGCAGGCGACAGAGATAAGCTTTGGGATAAATATAAGGTAAATGCCACTCCAGAGCTTAGAGAACAATTGATTCTTGAATATGCACCACTAGTAAAGATTGTTGCGGGGCGTCTTTGCATGTATTTGGGAAATACTGTAGAGTATGAGGATTTGTGCAGCTACGGTATTTTTGGTTTGATTGATGCTATTGACAAATTCGATTTGGCAAAGGATGTTAAATTCGAAACCTACGCAAGTCTTAGAATCAGAGGTTCTATTTTAGACCAAATTCGAAAAATGGATTGGATACCTCGTACTATTAGACAGCGTCAACGAATGATTGATGATGCAATCAAGACTGTTGAGGCACGTACGGGGCATAGTGCGTCTGACGAAGATATTGTCTCAGAACTAAACATTTCTTCAGACGAGTTCTTGAAGTGGCAAACACAGCTTAATGTTACTAATGTTGTATCCTTAAACGAATTTGTAGAGTCGGGAAATGAGCCTGTTATGGAAGCGGAACATAATTCTCATTTCATTCAGCCTGAAGATAATATTACCAAGCAGGAATTATCTGCAAAGCTTAAAGAAGCGTTGGAAATGCTTACAGAAAAGGAAAAGCAAGTTATTCTTCTATATTACTACGAAGATATGACATTAAAGGAAATTAGCGCAGCGCTTGAGGTTTCGGAGTCTAGAGTTTCACAGCTGCATACAAAGGCACTAAATAAAATGCGTAACGTCTTAGGCGAATATATGGGCATTTTAGTAAATAAATAGAGAGTAATTGTGTGTGTTCTTGGGAGGGAATGTTATGTCGATTAGTCCTATTAATTTTAATGGAATGATTCAAAACACCAATGAAATCGGTCATACCCAGGCGGCGGAGGATCAAAAGCCACTTCTGCAACAGGAGAATCTTACTAACGAGGTTGCTAAGCAACAGGAGCAGCAATCCAAGCAGGTAAATACGCTGTATAAGTCAGAGCAGGCTGAGAATAAATATGACCGAGAAGGCAGTGGTAAAGGCTACACTGGTAATAAACAACAGAAAAAGAATCAGAAAGAGAAGAAGGACGATTTGTTTGGTGATGATGGAAAAATCGTTGAAAAGAATGTATCATCATTTGACATGAGAGTGTAAAGAGGGAGACTATAATGACTATACTTGAAATTGTACTCCTAATTATTGGGCTCGGCCTGATTATTGGGAGTTTTTTTGTGTCTGAAAGATTATCTTCAAAGGATAGGGAGAATCTTCAAAAATTAACTAGTGATCAAATTGCTGAAATTATTAAAGATAAGATGGCGGATGCAAAGGTTGAAATGGAAGATAAGCTATCAAATTCTATTGATGAAGCAATAGATGAGATGGATAGACGTACAGATAAAGAGACTAATGCCAAGATATTACAGATTTCAGAGTATTCGGATTCTGTTTTAGAATCTGTGGATCGCTCTCACAAAGAGGTCACTTTTATGTATTCTATGCTTAATGATAAGCAAAAGGATACGGTTGAAATGACAAAAAAACTTGCAGAGTTACAGGATACTTTAGTTGCGCTAGATTCTGCAGTTTCAAAAAAGCTTGATTTGCTAAGAGATAGAGAGCTTGAAATTCAAAATCAAAAGGCGGAGCTGGAAAATCAAAGAAATGAATTTATTGCAGAGAAGGAAGAAGAATTGAATAAACAGGTTCCTTTTAATGAAGCTCTTGCAGAAAAGTTTGCTGATGAAAATAAAGAAGATTCAAAACCAAATGGGAATATGGAAATCCTTAGTCTTCATGATGAAGGGCTTTCTGAGGTTGAAATAGCAAAGAAGCTTGGGCGTGGCCTTGGTGAGGTGAAATTTGTCCTCGGACTTTATCAGGAGGGCAGATAATGAGATTAAAATATTATTTACGAGGAATAGGCTCGGGTATTGTTTTAGCCACGGCTTTATTGGCTATTAGCTTTTTCTTTGGTGGTGGATACAAAGACTCATCACTTTCTGATGAGGATATTATTGCCAGGGCGACAGAGCTTGGTATGACAATGCCAGAGGATGAAAGTACAAATAATCAGGATGAATCTGAAGAGCAAGATGTGGTAGATGGTGAAGATGCAGATTCAACTGAGATTGATGAAGACCCAAGCTCTAGTGAAGTGGCTGGTGAGAAAACTGTTGAGGAATACGTCCAGGAGGCAGAGGCGGCTACTCAGGACGAGGTGGATGAGACTATTACATATGTTTCTTTTTCTGTAAGGTCAGGACAATCATCAGAAGTAATTTCTTCTAATTTGTATAAGGAAGGTCTTATTGATGATGCCGATGCTTTTAATAAGTACTTGAATAAATTAGGAGTTGATGATCGTATTCCATCTGGTACTTTTTATGTAAAGCAAGGTAGCTCCTATGATGACATAGTGGCATTACTAGTGAATAAAGAAATTAGAACTACAACGCCCCCTGATATTGACAATGAATAGGGGTATTGCATAAATCCCAAATTTATGATAAATTTTAAGGGCTGTTGAAAATACACGCATAAGGACTGGCATTGGTTCCCAACCTATCGTAGGCGGGGTGGCTGTCAGGAGGAATTATGCGGAAGAAACAAACCAGGAGGTATTAAAATGAGTGTTATTTCAATGAAGCAGTTACTTGAGGCAGGTGTTCACTTTGGACATCAGACACGTAGATGGAACCCTAAGATGGCT
>JAEEGL017173846.1_pt1 | contig 30801 bp, 24 predicted proteins | sample 9134231 | NCBI WGS metagenome assembly JAEEGL01 (sample SAMN16246548, study PRJNA631951) | gut metagenome | biome: gut microbiome; feature: rumen; material: fiber-attached | host: Bos | place: Iran: Karaj | collected 2018-10 | reverse complement strand
GTGACCGAAATCATCAAGAAAGAGCGTCCCGACGGCATTCTGCTGGCCTTCGGTGGACAGACCGCGCTGAACTGCGGTACCGAGCTCTATCTGAACGGCACGCTGAAGGAGTACGGCGTTGAAGTGCTGGGCACCAGCGTAGAGGCCATCATGAATACCGAGGACCGCGACCTCTTTGTGAAGAAGTTGGGCGAGGTCGACCTGAAGGTTCCCGTCTCTCACGCCGTAGAGTCGATGGAAGACGCCCTGAAGGCCGCCCACGAGATCGGTTTCCCCATCATGATCCGTTCGGCTTACGCCCTCGGTGGTCTCGGCTCTGGCATCTGTCCCGATGAGAAGAAGTTCATCGAACTGGCTGAGTCGGCCTTCACCTTCGCTCCCCAGATTCTGGTCGAAGAGAGTCTGAAGGGTTGGAAGGAGATCGAGTTCGAGTGCATCCGCGATGCCAACGACCGTTGCTTCACGGTAGCCTCAATGGAGAACTTCGATCCTCTCGGCATCCATACTGGTGAGTCTATCGTTGTGGCTCCTACCTGTTCACTCAAGGAAGAGCAGGTGAAGATGCTGCAGGAGATCACCATCAAGTGTGTTAAGCACCTCGGTATCGTCGGTGAGTGTAACATTCAGTTTGCTTTCAACGCTGAGACTAACGACTACCGTATCATCGAGATCAACGCCCGTCTGTCGCGTTCTTCAGCCCTTGCTTCAAAGGCCACCGGTTATCCCCTCGCCTTCGTCGCTGCCAAGATCGCTCTCGGCTACACCCTCGACCAGATCGGTGAGATGGGCACCACTTCTAGTGCATACGTCGCTCCGAGCCTCGACTATATGATCTGTAAGATCCCCCGTTGGGACCTCACGAAGTTCGCCGGTGTCAGCCGTCAGATCGGTTCGTCGATGAAGTCCGTCGGCGAGATTATGAGTATCGGCCGCTCGTTCGAGGAGATGATGCAGAAGGGTCTGCGAATGATCGGTCAGGGCATGCACGGCTTCGTGGGCAACGACCACACGAAGTTCGACAACCTCGACGAGGAACTTGCCAACCCCACCGACCTGCGTATCTTCGCCATCGCTCAGGCGCTCGAAGAGGGTTACACCATCGAGCGCATCGAAGAGCTCACGAAGATCGATGTCTGGTTCCTGGAGCGTCTGAAGCATATCGTCGACCTGAAGCACGAGTTGCTGAAATACAACAAGCTCGAGGAACTTCCCGATGCCCTGCTGCTGGAGGTGAAGCGTTGTGGCTTCTCTGACTTCCAGATCGCCCGTTTCGTGATGAAGTCGAAGTCCACGAATATGGAGAAGGAGAATCTTGAGGTGCGCAAATATCGTAAGCAGAAGGGTATCGTGCCGAGTGTGAAGCGCATCCCGACGGTAGCCTCTGAGCATCCTGAGCTCACCAACTACCTCTACTTCACCTACACGCATACACCCGCCTTCGGCGATCCTACGAATGAGAAATATGCCGCTGCACACGATATCAACTACTACTCTCATGAGAAGTCTGTAGTCGTCTTAGGTTCAGGTGCTTACCGTATCGGTTCTTCCGTAGAGTTCGACTGGTGTTCCGTAAATGCCATCAACACCGCCCGCAAGTTGGGTTATAAGTCCATCATGATCAACTACAACCCCGAGACCGTGTCTACTGACTACGACATGTGCGACCGTCTGTATTTCGACGAGCTCTCGCTGGAGCGTGTACTCGACGTCATCGACCTCGAGCAGCCTCGTGGTGTCATCGTTTCCGTGGGTGGTCAGATTCCTAACAACCTCGCCATGAAACTTTATCGCCAGGGTGTTCCCGTGCTGGGCACATCGCCGGTGAATATTGACCGTGCAGAGAACCGCGACAAGTTCTCGGCTATGCTCGACAAACTGGGTATCGACCAGCCCGCATGGCAGGCCCTCACCTCGTTCGACGATGTGAAGGAGTTTGTGGCCAAGGTAGGCTATCCCGTCCTCGTGCGTCCTTCTTATGTGCTCTCGGGTGCTGCGATGAACGTCTGCTATGACGAGGAGGAGCTGCATCGCTTCCTGAACATGGCTACCGAGGTGTCGAAGGAGTTCCCCGTAGTGGTATCTAAGTTCATGACTGAAACGAAGGAGATTGAGTTCGATGCTGTGGCCGACAAGGGCGAGGTGATCGAGTACGCCATCTCCGAGCACGTGGAGTATGCCGGTGTTCACTCTGGTGATGCCACGATGGTGTTCCCTGCTCAGAACATCTACTTCTCCACCATCCGTCAGATTAAGAAGATCGCCCGTAAGATCGCTGCCGAGCTGAACATCAGCGGTCCGTTCAATATCCAGTTCCTGGCCAAGAACCGCGAGGTGAAGGTCATCGAGTGTAACCTGAGGGCCAGCCGCTCATTCCCCTTCGTATCGAAAATCCTGAAGCGCAACTTCATCGAGACGGCTACGAAGATTATGCTTGACGCTCCCTACTCACGTCCCGACAAGAGTGAGTTCGACATTGACCGCATCGGTGTGAAGGCCAGCCAGTTCTCTTTTGCACGCCTACAGAATGCCGACCCCGTGCTGGGCGTCGACATGAGTTCAACGGGCGAGGTGGGATGTCTGGGCGACGACCTGAACGAGGCTCTGCTCAACGCTCTCATCGCTACGGGCTACCGCATGCCGCAGGAAGGCAGCGCCATCCTCATCTCGTCGGGCGGTGCCAAGGGTAAGGTCTCACTGTTGGAACCCGCCAAGCAGTTGGTGAAGAAAGGCTTCAAGGTCTATGCCACTGGAGGCACTGCCAAGTTCTTCAATGACAACGGCATTAACGCCACTGCAGTGAAATGGCCCGACGAGGAGGGTGAGAACAACGTGATGGACATGATTTCCGGCCATCAGTTCTCGCTGATCGTCAACGTGCCGAAGAACCACACCAAGCGTGAGCTGACCAATGGCTACCGCATCCGTCGCGGTGCCATCGATCACAACATTCCGCTGATGACTAATGTGCGACTGGCCAAAGCCTTTATCGAAGCCTTCACAGCCATGAAGGAAAATGAGATAAAGATAAAGAGCTGGCAGGAATACAACAATTAAACTGAAAAGGGAGCGTATCAAAAGTAACATTTTGGTACGCTCTCTTCTTTTATTTGGAAACTTTATTCTCCCGCCTTTTTCTTAAGCGCGCTTAGCACGCGCGTAAGCGTGCCTACGACGTGCGTAAGCGCGCTTAACTTTCACTCTGGCTCCCAAAGATACCGTGCCATATCCACATGACCATTGGCTTTGAAGCGAACACCTTCTCCCTCAAGCAGGGCACGCTGACGGCTCCAACCTGGGGCTGTGCGGCCTTCTTTATTAACTACACGATGGCAGGGCAGTGACTCGGCTTCAGGCGCATATCTCAGCGTACGTCCCACCATCCTTGAATGACTCGGCCACCCCGCCAAAGCCGCAATATGCCCATACGTAGTTACCCGTCCGCGAGGTATCTGGCTGACAATATTCAGCACGGCATCTTGAAATATCCGTGCCTGCTCGGGCGACATCTTATAGGTATAATCCTGCACGGCTATTATTATGATTAATTCTTCGTTTGTAGCTACAAATTAAAAAAATCAAATAAGAAAATCGAAAATGAGGAATGAGACATAGCGCTTCTCATTCCTCATTTCTCTTTTACTATTAATCTTCTTCTGGCGTAATGAGCTTATAGCCTTTTCCGTGGATGTTGATGATCTCAATCTGGTCATCATCCTTCAGGTGCTTGCGCAGCTTGGTGATGTAAACATCCATTGAACGGGCATTGAAGTAATTATCGTCAATCCAGATGGTCTTCAAGGCAAAGTCACGCTGCAGAATCTCGTTGGCATGACTGCAGAGAAGGGCCAGCAGCTCGTTCTCCTTCGTAGTCAGCTTGGTCTGCTTGTCGCCAATGGTCAGCAGCTGCTTCTGGGTGTCGAAGGTAAACTTGCCGATGTGATAGAGTGTGGACTCCTTGGTCTTCTTGCCGCGAACACGGCGCAGGATGGCTTCAATACGAAACACGAGTTCCTCCATAGAGAAGGGCTTGGTGATGTAGTCATCAGCACCCAGTCTGAAGCCTTCCAGGATGTCGTCCTTCAGGGTCTTGGCCGTCAGGAAGATAATGGGTATCTCGGCATTGGCCGCACGTATCTCCTGAGCCAGCGTGAAGCCGTCCTTCTTTGGCATCATCACGTCGAGCACACAAATGTCAAACTTAGTTTTCAGGAAAGCCTTAAAGCCTGCCTCACCGTCGGGGCACAACTCAGCCTCATAGCCTTTGGCAGCCAGATACTCGCGCAACAGCATTCCCAGGTTCTCATCGTCCTCGCAAAGCAAGATTTTCAGTTTCTCGTCCATAACTAATTAATTTTACGATTAAACATTATTCTTATTTATTCTCTATTTTCTGTTATTCTCAACTCTCCACCATGATAGGCAGGCTGACAATGAACTTCGTGCCTTTGCCCAGTTCACTCTCACAGCGGATGTCACCGTCGTGAAGATTAATGATTTTCTTCACATAGGCCAATCCCAGTCCGAAGCCCTTCACATCATGAACATTGCCGGTATGCACACGGTAGAACTTGTCGAAGATTTTCTTGACGTTCTCTTTCTTGATGCCCAGACCGTTGTCGGCAATCGAGAAGCAGAGGTGGTTGTTGTCATTCCAAGTGCGGATGTGGATGTTGACAGGTTCATCTGGCTTACGATATTTCACAGCATTGTCCATCAGATTGGTGATAGCATTCTGGAAATGGACCTCGTCGACGTAGAGGGCCGAGTCGACAGCTTCTATCTCGAGTTCAATCTTTCCTCCCGTATGTTCCACACGCAGGTTGAACGACGCTGCTATCTGTTCCAACAACTCGTTGAGGTCGAGTTCCTTCTTCTTGAACGATGCCGTCTTGCGGTCGAACATCGACATCTGAAGTACCTTTTCTACCAGGAAGCGCAGGCGTTTGGCCTCATCGTTTATCACGCCTCCCAAGTGTCGCAGCATCTGCGGACTCTTCGTCACCGAATCGTCGTTCATCATCTGAGCGGCCAGCGAGATACTGGAGATGGGGGTCTTCAACTCATGGGTCATGTTGTTGATGAAGTCGTTCTTGATTTCGGTGTAACGCTTCTGTCGGAAGATGACCACAAGAGTAAAGAGGAAAGTGATGAGCAACACGACGGTGAAGATGATGGCGGGAATCATGAACCGCACCGAAGAAAAGATGTACGAACCCATATTGGGAAAGTGTATCCTGACCACACCCATCTTCGACGAAGGGTCGTTGCGGAACAAAGTGGTGGAGTAAGAGTGCTCCAGTCCCTCATCAGTATAATCGGGGCAACGGTAGACCTCACGTCCGTCAGCAGTAGACACTGTGAAATGATAAGGGATGTTGATACCGTTGTTCATCAGCTCGGCTGTGATGTCCTGATCAAGCAACTTGAAGTTCACACGCTCCTTCAACGGCTTGTCGCTGGCGGTATAGAGTATGTTGTAGACCACCTCGTCAAGTAAAGCCTTCTGGTAGACGTAGCGGGTACGGATTATTTCCTGCAACGATTTTGTCATCTCCGACACCGAACGCTTGTCGGTCCGCATAATCATCGCTTTAGGCACCGACGAAGGCTTAGTCTGGAAAGTTTTCAGTTCGAAAGCGGAATAGACCGTACCATCGTCAGCCGAAACGGCAAACTGATGACTCTGCTGCACAGAGCCGTCAAGACCGTTAATATAGATTGAGTCCTGGGTATAGGCACGGCGCTCAACCTCCTTCACGTCTTTCTCCAGATAGCGCTGTGTCTCGTTCATCTCCAGATTGTGCGAGGCCTGATCCAGACTTCTGTTCACGCTTTCGTCGAACTGCTCTTTCTTCATTTTGACCATCGCTTCCATATAGGAAATCTGCAAGAACAGCAAGCCGATGAAGGAGAACCCCATCACAGTAGCTATAATCCATATCGTTGACTTTTTCATCTTCTCTTGTTTTGACTTTGCAAAGATAAACAAATGACCTGTTCTGCAGTTTCTTTTAGTTAAAGAGTTTCGTTAAATTTAACAATATTAACTACGAAATCAAATATTAATTATGAATTTAACAACTATATTACATTGAAAGAATTGCCATCATTCTATGATATTGCACAAAAGTTTGGCTATTCCGTAATTTTGATGTACCTTTGCAGGAACAAAACAACAACTACTAAAAGAAAATGAAAAAAAAACTATTGTTTCTACTCTCTCTCATGTCGTCAACTGCCCTGATGGCACAGACCTATGACTTCGACATGACAAAGCCTCAGCCAGTCTACACCGACGAACTGGGATATGGCTATGATGTAGTGTCGGCTCCCGACAAGAAGAATCCTGGAAAACCTTTCTACTTCTCTGTGAAAGTGCCCGACGGCAACTATTTTGTGAAAGTGATCGTGGGCGGCAAGAAGAACTCGAACACAACGGTGAGAGCCGAAGGACGCCGCCTGCTCATGGACAACATCGAGACCAAGAAGGCCAAGGACACACAGACCTTTGCGTTTGCTGTCAACAAGCGTTCACCTCAGATCAATGAGACCACAAGCGTAAAAATAAAGGATCGCGAAAAGAATTATCTGGCCTGGGATGACCGGCTGACACTTGAGTTCAACGGTACGAACCCCGCCATTAAGAGCATCCACATAGAACCTGCCGACGTGCCCACCATCTATCTGTGCGGCAATTCCACCGTAGTTGACCAGAACCACGAGCCCTGGGCCTCGTGGGGACAAATGATCACTCGCTGGTTCGGTCCTGAAGTGGCCGTTTCTAACCACGCAGAGAGCGGTCTCACTGCCCGCACCTTCATCGGTTCATTCCGTCTTGACAAGATTCTCACTACCCTCAAGGCAGGCGACTACGTATTTGCTGAGTTCGGACATAACGATGAGAAAGAGAAGAAACCCGGCGACGGAGCCTGGTATCACTATCAGTATCAGCTGAAAATTTTCATTGACCAGGTACGTGCCAAAGGTGCAGAAATCGTGTTCTGCACCCCTACGCAGCGCCGAGCCTTCAACGACGATCACAAGACGTTGCGCAATACCCACGGTGATTTCCCAGCAGCCATGAAGATGGTGGCTGAAAAGGAAAACGTGCCCTTGATAGACCTGAACCACTCAACAAAGGTTCTCTTTGAAACGCTGGGCTTCGAAGATTCAAAGCGTGCCTTGGTGCATTATCCTGCCGAGATGTACGGACGCAAACTGGAAGACAATACCCACTTCAATCCCTACGGTGCCTACGAGGTGGCCAAATGTGTGGTCATGGGCATGAAGCAGCTCAAACTGCCCATCACGAAATATCTCCGCCCAGACTGGCAGGACTTCAATCCCGCCCAGCCCGACGACTGGAAAACATTCAAATGGGCTCCTTCACCTATGGTGGAAAACGCGAAGCCCGACGGCAACTAATCATACAACATAAATAAGATTTCTATCAACATGAAGAAGATTCTTTCCAGCATAGCATGCTTGTTACTGGCCACGACAACTTTCGCACAGAGTTGGCCAAGTCCTTCTCAGGAAGCAAAAGCGGGTGCCCGATGGTGGTGGCTCGGTTCGGCAGTTGACAAAGAAAACCTGAAATGGAACATCGGTGAGTATGCCAAGCATGGCATTGGTGCCGTAGAGATCACGCCCATCTACGGTGTGCAGGGAAATGAAGGCAATAATATTCCCTATCTCTCTGACAAGTGGATGGAAATGCTACGCTTCACCCAACAGCAATGTGAGCGCAACGGCATTGAACTTGATATGGCAACGGGAACCGGCTGGCCCTTTGGAGGTCCGTGGGTTCCGCTAAAGGAAAGTGCCTGCCGAGTCATCTTCGTGGAGAAGACCATCGACAGCGAAGGTGTTTGGAGCACCGCAAATGGGTACAAAGGATTACAGCCTGACCAAACAGATACCAACGTCGTCGACCTTTCACTCTCAGAGAAGGATGCCAAGAATGCTGTCCTTGACAAGGTGATGCTCTATGCTGACGGCAAAGTTATCGACGTGACATCCAACGTAAAGGACGGGAAACTAACCGTGTCAGGTTTCAAATCCCAAAACAGCAAAGTAATTGCCCTATATATAAAATATGGTGTAATGAAGGTCAAGCGGGCTGCCCCTGGTGGCGAAGGACTGGTGATTGACCACTTCGACCGCACCGCAGTGGCAAATTACCTTCGTCACATCGAACAAGCTTTTGAACGAACACAGACTCCCTACCCTCACACCTTCTTCAACGACTCATACGAAGTGGAGGCCGCCACATGGACACCCACGCTTCTCACAGAGTTTGAGAAACGACGGGGATATAAGCTCGAATACCATCTGCCAGAACTGATCGCCTATGACCCCAAGGTATTGAGCGACTACCGCGAGACATTGGGCGACCTGCTATTGGAGAACTTCACCCAGCAGTGGACAGCATGGGCTCACAGCCACGGTGCCATCACCCGCAATCAGGCTCACGGCTCACCTGCCAACCTCATTGACTGCTATGCAGCAGTCGACATTCCAGAGATAGAAGGATTTGGTCTTAGCAAATTGGGTATCAAGTGGTTACGTACCGACCCAGGAAAGACTCGAAAGAACGACAGCGACTACTCGATGTTCAAATATGCCCCTTCGGCAGCACATGTATGCGGCAAGCCCTATACCAGTAGTGAGACATTCACTTGGCTCACCGAGCATTTCCGCACATCGCTCTCACAGTTGAAGCCCGACCTCGACCTGATGTTCTGTGCCGGTGTAAACCACATGTTCTTTCACGGCACTTGCTATTCGCCCAAGGATGACGAGTGGCCGGGCTGGAAATTCTATGCCTCAATCGACATGAGTCCCACCAACAGCATCTGGCGCGATGCCCCATTCTTCATGGACTATGTAGAGCGTTGCCAAAGTTTCTTGCAGTGGGGACAGCCCGACAACGACTTTCTGGTGCTGCTGCCAGTGCGCCAAGCATGGAAAAAGAATACCGGCAAACTTCTCATGCAGTTCAGTATTCATGCTATGGGCAAACTCATGCCAGAGTTCCGTGATGCAATCCTCGACATCGACCGTGCAGGCTTCGACTGCGACTATATCTCGGAACGCCTGCTCATGAACACCACATTTAAAGACGGCATGCTGGTGACTGAAGGCGGCACCCGCTACAAAGGTCTCATCATTCCCAGTAACAACGGAAACGACTTGCCCGTCAAGGTAAAGCAACACCTCACGCACTTGGCTTCCCAGGGTGCAAACATCATGTATGGCATCGACGAAAAGGCTATGGGTAAGGCTGCAAAAGCCGAGACTATGAAGACGAAGCTGGGTTTGAAAGCCATTCGTCGCAAGAATGCCAACGGCTATCACTATTTCATCGCCAACCTCACAGCCAACGATGTCCAACAGCACATCCAACTGGCTGTTCCTTTCAAAAATGCAAAATGGTTCAACCCCTTGAACGGAGAGATAACGAAAGCCACGTACGATGACAATGGAATTGACATTTGCCTGCGCAGTGGTGAATCAATGATTCTTCAGGTGTTTGACAATGGGGAGTTCTCATATCCTAACGCAACACGCCCAACTATTAATCCCGGGCAAATAGCCTTAACTGGCCCGTGGACGCTCTCATTCATTGATGAAGCACCTCAAGTGGGCAAAAGTTTTGCCCTTGACAAGCTTCAGACTTGGGAAACCCTCAACGAGCAAACAAAGGTGACAATGGGAACTGGCGTCTACAGTACAACATTCAAACTGTCGAAAAATCAAATAGGCGATGGAAACTGGCAGATTGACCTTGGCGACGTACGTGAGTCGGCCCGTGTCTACATTAACGGTATGTTCATCGGCTGTGCATGGTCTGTTCCCTTTGTGCTCGACACCAAAGGAACGCTCAAGGCTGGCAAGAACGAGTTGCGCATTGAAGTTACCAATTTGCCAGCCAACCGCATTGCCGACCTCGACAGGAAAGGGGTACAATGGCGCAAAATGGAGGAAATTAATGTTGTAGACATCAACTACAAGAAGACCCTCTACGACCAATGGGAACCTATGCCCAGTGGACTGGCTTCGGAAGTAAGACTCGTCAGAAACGAATAAAATAAAAAACATGTCAGAGCATTCGCACTCATCATCACATCACCATCACCACAAGATGGATGGTGCCAGCAAATTCAAGCGCAAAAGCCTGCTGGCTATTGAACGCCGCAAGAAAATAGAAAAGTGGAGCTTCTACATCTTCACAGGGCTGGCGGTACTGATGGTGCTGCTGGTTGTCGCAGCCTACACTATGGGCTAAGGCATATCGCGGTCGTCAAGAACGCGAAAACGGCTACGTGCCCGCTGTAGTTCTTCAATGCTGAGCGTTCCGCAAACAGCCTGCTCAACATCGTTGTTTGCAACAATCACCTCACGCCCCAGCGCGTCAATGATAGCTGAACCGCCTTGATAGTAAGTGACAGGGTCTGTACCTACCCTGTTGACGGCCAGCACATAGCACTGGTTTTCAATAGCCCTGGCCCTAACGAGAGTATCCCAAGCCTGTTGCCGCGACTGGGGCCAATTGGCGACGTAAACGATGGCATCATATTCACCTGCCCATCCATAGCGCGCCCACAGAGGGAAGCGGAGGTCATAACAGGTGAGCAGCAGAAAGCGCACACCCTGCCATTCCACTACCGTGTGACTGTCACCAGCCGTGAAGAAGCGATGTTCCTGTCCGTAGGTGAAAAGATGATGCTTGTCGTAGTAAAACGTCTTTTCGGGTGTCACAAAATAGTGGCGGTTACGACAACTTCCGTCTGCTGTCCTTATGGCCAGACTTCCGCTCAGCGCACATCTCCGACTCTCAGCCTGCTTTCTCATCCAGACCAGTGCCGAAGAGCTGTCTTCGCTACAAGCGGATTCTTGTGGATGGGTTGAGAAGCCCGTGGCCCACATCTCGGGCAGCACATAGAGGTCGGCAGGTACTATCGTCTGCATCAGTGCCTCGGCCCGCCGTATGTTTTCCTCAGGCTGGCACCATTGAATGTCGAGTTGCAAAAGAGTTATGTTCATAGATAAAAGTCTTTAGTCAGTTCCTGATACCATACCGAACGCACACCAGGACGCTCTTCAATGACGCCTTCGGCTTCCTCTAAATCAGCTGGATGTTTCCCGAAAGCCAGCAGGTAGCGGCGAGGCGGCTTTTTAGGAGTCGTCTTGACTGCACATCGGCGTCGAAGTGAGAGACCATTCAGAAAGGCTTCAGCCTCAAGTTGTTCCCTGCATTCGGCTGGTATGACCACCGACAGTTCGCCCTCGTCACTGATAAGCTGTGCCGCAACGGTCATCAGTTGTCTGTAGGTCAGCGTCGAAGTGTGCCGGGCCTGTGTACGTCGCTCGTCGGGACACTCCAAAGAGTGGTTGAAAAACGGAGGATTGGATACAATGGCATCGAAGGATTGATGACTAATGAGTGATGAGTAATGAGTGATGTCACCCATTACGATTCCGATGTTACTGAACGGTGATTCACTCACATTTTCCTGGGCCTGCCGACATGCCATCTCGTCGATGTCCACACCGGTGACAGCAGCTTGCGGAAACCGCTGCGCCATCATCAGCGCAATCAGTCCCGTTCCCGTACCAATATCGAGGATGCGGTTGCCACCATGAGCCCACGCACCAAGCAGTGTGCCGTCGGTTCCCACCTTCATGGCACACAGCGACTGCCTGATGATGAATTGCCGGAATTGGAAATAGTCATTTGCCATTGACTCGCAAAATTCTTTATTAATGGCTGCAAAAATAAACAAAAAAAACGAGAATGTGTAAAAAAATGCTTACCTTTGCACATTATTTAATAAATATGAACGACGCAAAAATCATCAACGACCCTGTTTTCGGCTTCATCAAGATACCACGGGGACTGCTCTACGATATTGTCAGGCACCCGTTGTTCCAACGCCTGAACCGCATCAACCAGCTGGGACTGGCCTCGGTAGTCTATCCTGGGGCACGCCACACTCGTTTCCAGCACTCCCTGGGAGCTTTCTACCTGATGACCGAAGCCATCCAGTCGCTACAGCAGAAAGGACAGTTCATCTTCGATTCCGAGGCGGAGGCCGTTCAGGCTGCCATCCTCATGCACGATATTGGCCACGGGCCCTTCTCTCATGTGCTTGAGAATACTCTCATTAGCGGCATCTCCCATGAGGAAATATCGCTGCTCATGATGGAACAGATCAATCGTGATCTGGGCGGGCAACTCAACCTGGCCATCTCCATCTTCAAGGACCAGTACCCCAAACGCTTCCTTCATCAGCTCATATCCAGCCAGCTGGACATGGATCGTCTGGACTATCTGCGCCGTGACTCGTTCTATACCGGTGTCACCGAAGGCAATATCGGCTCTGCCCGCATCATCAAGATGCTCAACGTGGTCGCTGACCGGCTAGTGGTTGAACAGAAGGGTATCTATTCGCTGGAGAACTATCTGACCACCCGACGGCTGATGTACTGGCAGGTCTATCTGCACAAGACGGCCGTGGCCTATGAAAAGGTGTTGGTCAACATGCTCACCCGCGCCAAAGATCTGGTGCGCATGGGACAGGATGTATTCGCCCCACCCGCCCTCAGTTTCTTCCTTCACAACGACATCGATGCGCAGCACTTCGATGACCATGCCTTGCAAATGTATAAGGACTTAGACGACAGCGATATATGGAGCTCAATGAAAGCATGGCGACAGTCTTCCGACAAGATTCTCTCCACGTTGGCAACTGACATGCTCGACCGCCGCATCTTCAAGGTCGAAGTCCACGAACAGCCTGTCAGCGACGAGCGCATTGCCGAGTTGCAGCACTATATTGCCAGCCAAATGGGCATCCCTGTAAGCGATGCCCACTACCTGATGAGCATCAACCGCATCCAGAAAGACATGTACTCTGTCGACGACGATTCAATCGACATTCTCTATAAGGATGGCACCATAAAAGACATCTCACAAGCCTCTGAACTGCTCAATGTGGCTCTTCTTTCTAAAAAAATCAGAAAATATTACCTTTGCTATCAAAGAATCTAATTTTTTTTTGTACCTTTGCACGGTATTAAAGCAACGCTTATGGAATTTACAGCCAAACAGATTGCCGAACTCATCGGCGGACGAGTGGAAGGCGACGAGAATGCCGCCATTAGCACCTTTGCAAAAATCGAAGAGGGAAAGAAAGGAGCCATCTCATTCCTTTCCAATCCAAAATATACACATTACGTTTACGAAACAGAATCGTCGGTGGTACTTGTCAACGACGATCTACAGTTGGAGCATGAAGTAAAGCCGACGCTCATCCGTGTGAAGAATGCCTATGAGGCAGTGGCCAAACTGCTGCAGTTCTATGAGTCGATGAAGCCCAAGAAAACGGGTATTGACACGCTTGCATTTGTTTCGCCCAAAGCACAGATAGGCAAAGATGTCTACATCGGTGCTTTCGCCGTCATTGGTGATGGTGCAGTCATCGGCAACGGCACGCAGATTCATCCCCACGCCGTCGTCGGTGAAGGTGTGACAACTGGCACCGGATGCACCATCTATCCCAACGTGACCATCTATCAGGGATGCAAATTGGGCAATAACGTCACCGTCCATGCAGGCAGCGTCATCGGAGCCGACGGATTCGGCTTTGCCCCCAACGTAGGAGGCTACGACAAGATACCCCAGATTGGCATCGTCATCATTGAAGACAACGTGGAGATTGGTGCCAACACTTGCATAGACCGCTCTACGATGGGCCAGACCGTCATCCATAAAGGCGTGAAACTCGACAACCTCATACAGGTGGCCCACAACTGCGAGATTGGCGAGAACACCGTCATGTCAGCTCAAGTAGGTCTGGCTGGTTCCACCAAAATCGGTTCGTGGTGTATGGTAGGTGGACAGGCAGGCTTTGCCGGTCACATCAGCGTAGCCGACAAGACTATGGTGGGTGCCCAGTGTGGTGTCATTGGCGACACAAAGGGCAACGGCGAAACACTCATCGGTTCGCCTGCCATGAATCCGAAAGTATACTTTAAAGGCATGGCTATGCTGCGCCGTCTACCCGACATGTACAAAGAGCTGTCTTCGTTGCGCAAGGAGATAGAAGAACTGAAGAAGAATTAATCGCCTCTTAGTTTCTGTTTTGCAAGATGAGCAAAGCAGAAGCGAAGGGGATGGTAGTCTGAACAAGCGCAGACTTCCATCATGTCAAATATAGAAAACGGTCTGATAACCGCTTGTTCAGACCCCACCCCCTAACTTAGGGGGCATGTATTATGATGAAACAAAAGACCCTAAAAGGCAGTTTCTCCCTATGCGGTAAAGGTCTCCACACTGGACTGAGCCTCACCGTCACCTTCAACCCCGCCCCTGAGAATCACGGCTATAAAATCCAGCGTATCGACATGGAAGGCATGCCCGTCGTCGACGGCATTGCCGAGAACGTCGTCGATACACAGCGTGGCACCGTGCTAGGCAAGGGCGACATCCGCGTATCGACCGTTGAGCATGCCCTGTCAGCCCTCTATGCACTGGGTGTCGACAACTGCCTCATTCAGGTCAACGGTCCCGAGTTCCCCATCCTCGATGGCTCAGCCATCCAGTATGTGCAGAAGATTCAGGAAATCGGCATCGAAGAACAGAACGCCCCCAAGGACTGGTATGTCATTCGTAAGAAGATAGAAGTGAAGGACGAAGAGACTGGGTCGTGCATCACTATCCTGCCCGACGAAGAATTCTCGCTCACCACCATGTGCTCCTTCGAGTCGAAATTCATCAACAGCCAGTTTGCCACCCTCGATGACATCCAGAAATATGCCACCGACATAGCTCCCGCGCGCACATTTGTTTTCGTGCGTGACATTGAACCCCTTCTGCAAGCCAACCTCATCAAGGGCGGCGACCTTGACAATGCCATTGTCATCTATGAGCGCCAGACCACCCAGGAACGTCTTGACATGCTGGCCGACATGCTCCACGTGGAGCACCGCGATGCTACCGACCTGGGCTACATCCAGCACAAGCCACTGGCATGGGAGAACGAATGCACGCGCCACAAGTTGCTTGACGTCATCGGCGACATGGCCCTCATCGGCAAACCCATCAAGGGCCGCATCATTGCCACCCGTCCCGGCCATACTATTAATAATAGGTTCGCGCGCGAAATACGCCGTGAAATTAAGAAGCATGAGATTCAGGCACCAGCTTACGATCCCAACGACGAGCCGGTAATGGACGTCAACCGTATCCGCGAGCTGCTGCCCCACCGCTATCCCATGCAATTGGTTGACAAGGTCATCGCTCTTGGCCCCAACAGCATTGTCGGTGTGAAGAACATCACCAGCAACGAGCCGTTCTTTACCGGTCACTTCCCTCAAGAACCCGTCATGCCTGGTGTTCTCCAGATTGAGGCCATGGCTCAGTGTGGCGGTTTGCTCGTGCTGAACAGCGTAGAGGAACCTGAACGTTGGAGCACCTACTTCATGAAGATTGACGGAGTGAAGTTCCGCCAGAAGGTAGTACCAGGAGACACCCTTATCTTCAAGGTCGATTTGCTTGCCCCCCTGCGTCACGGTATCTCTTCCATGCGCGGTTATGCCTTCGTTGGCGACCACGTCGTATCCGAAGCCACGTTCACCGCACAGATTGTAAAGAACAAGTAACACCCCTTTAATATTCAAAGCCGCCAGCTTCCCAATGTTGGAAACTGGCGGTCTTTTTTTACGAGAGAGGACAAACATGGGATAGGCGGTTACAATCATCAGAATTTAGTTCTTTAATTTATCTGTACAAAAGACGGGACTTTCCAGAAAAATGTGTATCTTTGCAACAAAAAACCGATAACATGAACGAAAAGGTGATGACTGCAGAAGATGTTCTGCTGCTGCGCAGCCAAGGGCGAATAGAAGAGGCCTACGAGGCCATCCGCCCGCTGTATGCAGTAGATAAAGGGCCTTATACGTCGTTTGCCATGTTCTGGACAGGAGCCGACATACTGAAGAAACGGCTGGAAGATGGAAAAGAGGACGAAGCCAGAAAGATTCTCAGAGCCCTTGAACGAATGCTTCCACAGGTGCCCGATAAAGACGGACGGGTGATCAGGTCTTTTGAAGAATGCCAAAAGCTGGCAAACGCCACCAGACAACGAGACGGTCATTCGCAGGAAGGAGCCAGGCACATCCAAACAGGCATCTGGGGCGAGGAACTGGCAGCCGCCTATCTGCGAGAAAAAGGCTATATCATCTTGGAACGCGACTGGCACTCCATGCACCGAGACATCGACATCATAGCACAGGATGGAATCACCACAGTGTTTGTAGAGGTGAAGACGCGCAGCAATGGGGACTTTGCCGACCCTCTGCGGAATATCGACATCGACAAAAGGCGAAACCTGCGACTTGCCATCAATCACTATATCAAATACCGTAAGATTGACAACCCCTGGCGCTTCGATGTCATTACCATTGTGGGAGAACTGGGGTGCAAGATGCCGGAGATTATGCACATTGACGATTTCAACATCATGGAACCGCTCACCCAGAGATGGCACAAGACTCGCCGATGACAGTTGGATTCTTTGCGTGATGATTGGCAGATTTCAAGAACAATAGTATATTAAATTATCAACTTCTACTAACGATGAAACGACTTTTTATATGGATGTTTGCTGCCAGCCTGTCGGTTCTGGCAATGGCGCAGGAGAAATTCGAGTTGGGCAAGCCCAATGACAACAACTACCGGTATCTGGATGACTATCGGGCCCTTAAGGAGTATATTGACTATTCAAAGTACCCCAACTTCAAGCTGGGGGCAGGTACGACCGTCAACGACTATCTCAACAATTCGCTGGTCAGGAACCTAACCAACAAGAACTTTACCGAGACGGTTGCTGGCAATGCCATGAAGATGGCAAGCTGCGTGAACAACAATGGAGAAATGAACTTCACTACAGTGAAGAACTACGTAAATAGCGCCACCAAGGCGGGACTCAATGTCTATGGTCACACACTGGCCTGGCACTCTCAACAGCCCATTGGCTGGCTGAAGAAACTACTTGCCGACAAGCCTGCCCCAGAGTTGACTGACGGCGACGTGACCATTTGGGAACTGATTGCCAGCAAGGACTTCCGAACCTCGAAGAGCGTCGGGTGGAAAGCCAACGAATCGGAGTTTGGCTTTTCCATCAATTTTGACGTCACAAACGGTCTCGTACTTAAAAGCACCAAATCCTATTCCTATCAGGTGCAGTTTGTGGCTATGGACAACATCCTCCTGCAAAAAGGAAAACCTTACAAGATGACCATGACCATAAAGGGTTCCAAGACGGGCCAGGTGAGTGGCCGTTTGGGCGACTGGAATGGAGGTGCCGACATCAATGTCCCGTTTACCACAGAATGGAAGGACGTAGAGTTGACGGTCAAACCTACCATGGACGGCAACTTCCTGTTGCTACAGGTACCCAACTACATAGGAGATGTCTATATACAAAGCATCAAGTTTGAGAGCCAGAAGAAGGGCAAGACCATCAACGAGGAGCGGAGATGCATTAAGGCTCATGCCACGGAAAGGAAGTCGGAAGTATGGGACAACCAGCTGTGGCTGGTTCCAGGTTCGTTCAATTCAGGGGCAAGCTATGTGTTCACAGCCGACGTCCGTGCCGACAAGCCTGCCTATGCATCGACCCAGATTCACACCAGTCCAAGTTCTTACGTGAGCAGCGACGCCCTGGGCAACATAGGCTTCACTACCGAGTGGAAGACAGTCACCGTCAGCGGCAAGTTCAGCGCAGCCGGTCAGAGCATCGCCTTCAACCTCAGCGAACTGGCCGAAGAGAACAACTACTATTTCGACAACATAAGTCTGAAGATTGGAGGTGTAGAGAAGATAAAGAACGGCGATCTGGAAGGTACTGATGTCAGCTCATTCAAGGTGAAGGAACTGGGGGGCGGCATTGTTGCACCCATCATCATTGAAAGTCTTTCATACGTCTACGTGCCCAGCTCCATCCCCCTAACGCAGCAGGAACGCCATGACACCCTCGTCTATGCCATGGACAAGTGGATTAAAGGCATGATGACTGCCTGCGGCGGCAAAGTGAAGGCATGGGATCTGGTCAACGAAGCCATCTCAGGCGGCGGCAATGACGGATCGGGCAACTACGCCCTACAGCACTCCGAGGGGTATAATCCGAACGGAACATGGGATGTGGGCGGCGACGCCTTCTACTGGCAGGACTACATGGGCGACATGGAATATGTGCGGCAAGCCTGCCGTCTGGCTCGCAAATATGGTCCCGAGGATATAGTTCTCTTCATCAACGACTATAACCTTGAATCCGACTGGGACGGCAACCAGAAGGTGAAGTCGCTCATCAACTGGATCAAGAAGTGGGAGGCCGACGGTGTGACCAAGATTGACGGCATAGGCACCCAAATGCACATCTCATACTATGAGAACAGCAATACGCAGGACAGCAAGAAGAAGGCTATCACCAACATGTTCAAGCTCATGGCGGCAACGGGCAAATATGTGCGCGTCAGCGAACTGGACATGGGCTATGTCAATGCCAGCGGAAACAACGTTCCCACCAATCAGATGACGGAAACACAGCACAAGAACATGGCCAACTACTACGAGTGGATCATCAAGGAGTTCTTCCGTCTCGTACCACCGGCCCAGCAATGGGGCATCTGCCAGTGGTGTACCACAGACTCACCCTCGAACAGCGGCTGGCGTGCTGACACGCCAGTAGGCATCTGGGACCTGAACTACTATCGCAAGCATGTCTATGCTGGCTTCGTACGCGGACTTGGCGGTATTGTCTACAATAGCATTGACCATGTTGAAAACGATAAGGCCGTTGACACCTCAGAGGGCATCTACAACCTCCATGGCATGCGGATACGCACAACATCACTCGACGATCTTCCGTCAGGCCTTTACATCGTAAACGGCCACAAAGTTGTGATTAAATAAGGCCATCCATCAGGAGCATTCACTTGGGTGCTCCTGTTTTTTTCACAAATCCTTTGCTCCTCCACTTGCCAGACCGCCATCGACGCACCAAAATAATGCCCCTTACGTTCTCGTCAAGTGCAAAGCCAATCCACATGCCAACAAGACCGTAGCCCAAAGGAATGCCGATGACATAGCTCAATCCCACGGCTATGCTCCATTGGAAGATGACACCTACAACGAAGGGATAGAGGGTGTCACCCGTTGCACGAAGCGTGCTACCTGCAAAAATGTTTGACGTACGGCCAATCTCAAGAAACCAGTCAACAACAAGTACCCAGACTCCCATGACGATGATTTCCTGATTGTCGGTAAAGGCGCTAAGAATGCTACGCCCCGTCAGTGCAAGGAGTGCCGAACCAGTGAGCGTGATGACCATAGACCAGCGAAAAAAATAGTTACCCAGCAGGTAGGCCGCCTGATGGCGTTGTTGTCCAACCAAATGCCCCACAAGGATGTCTCCACCCTGCGTGATGCTAATGCAGAACAAGTAGACGAACATTATCATGTTGTGACAATAAGTGCGGGCTGCAAGTGCCTCATTGCTGATCTGGTTGATGAAGTAAGTGATGACCACCTGCGACAGGCAATAGGAAATGTTTTCGCTCATGGCTGGAATGCCTATGTATAGCAGATTTCTCAATTCCTGCCAGGGAACAGGCTGGAAATAATGAAGGGGAAAACGGGGAATCTGCACACGGAAGTGGATGGCGGCAAGCAGAACCATCGCCACTGCCCGACTAGCTGCAGTGGCGATGGCAGCTCCCTCAACACCCAGTTGCGGACACCCCCAGCGTCCGAAGATAAGGGCATAGTTACCAACAATGTTCAGCACATTAACAATACCCGTCACAACCATGGGATAGACGACTTTGTCGGCACTGCGGAGCGAGGCTGAAAACGTGAGCGACAGCGACTGGAAGAACGACAACGCACCCGTCAGCCGCAGATAGACCACACCGTCGCCCATCAGCTCAGGCCGCAGTCCCATCAGCCGTAACAGCCACTCGGCATAGAAGAAGAGCAGCGCGCTGACCACGAAGCCCAGCATCAGGTTCACCACCAGTGCCATGCCCACCACCTGCACCAATCGTTTCCTCAGTCCCGCTCCAATGTACTGCGCACAAAGGATGGCTGCACCCATCGAGAAGAACTGATAGACAAGGAATACGAGCGAGATAATCTGATTGTCAAGTCCCACAGCCGCCACGCTGTTGTCGCTATAGCGGCTCAACATCACCGTATCGACAGCTCCCAGCAGCATGACAAGTGCCATCTCGATGAACACCGGTATGGTTAGCACTTTCAACTGTTGTTTCAAGGTTGTTCCCATCGTTCTGATACTTGATAACCAGTGCAAATATACAAAATATCACTCATTATCAAGAAGTTTTTATGAAGAAATTATGGTTCAGCTTCAATTTGAGCGGCTGCAAAGTAACAATTGCGACTGATGTCCGACTCATTGTGATGTAAGTTTTAGGAAAAATGTTTGGTGATAAGGAATAAAAAAACTACCTTTGCACGTGATAATCTGTATAGCTTTGCTAATGAATAACGAAAAATGACTGGAAAATAACGAAGATAAAACAACGAAAAACGAAGAGTGAATAACGAAAAAACATGACAGAACATGAATGAAATACATCCTTTAGCAGTGGTCTCTCCCGAGGCAAAACTGGGCGACGGTAATGTGATTGGCCCATTCTGTGTGATTGACGGCGATGTGGTTATCGGCGACAACAACAAGTTTCTGAACAACGTGACCGTGCATACTGGTGCCCGAATCGGCAACGGCAATGAGTTCTTTCCTGGTGCTTCGATTTCCACGAAACCACAGGATCTGAAGTTCCGAGGTGAGATAACTACTTGCGAGATTGGCGACAACAACTCGATACGCGAGAACGTGACCATCAGTCGTGGCACTGCCTCGAAAGGAAAAACTGTCGTAGGATCGGGCAATCTGCTCATGGAGAACATGCACGTGGCCCACGATTGTGTAATTGGCAACGGCTGCATTATTGGCAACTCGACAAAGTTTGCAGGTGAAGTGGTGGTCGACGACAATGCCATCATTTCAGCCGAGGTGCTGGTTCACCAGTTCAATAACATCGGCGGCTACGTGATGATACAGGGCGGCACACGCACCAGTCAGGATGTCCCCCCCTACGTCATTGCTGGCAAGGAACCCATCCGCTTTGCAGGTGTGAACTTGATTGGTCTACGTCGCCGTGGTTTCCCCAACGAGGTGATTGAGATGATTCACGACACCTATCGCATCATCTATGCACAGGGCATTCTGAAGGACGGCATTGCCGAAGCAAGGGCAAAGTATCCCAATCAGAAGGAAGTGGAATACATCTGCTCGTTTATTGAAAACTCCAAGCGTGGTATCATCAGATAGCATTTCGCTAATGAAGAGTGAAAAGTGAAGAGCGAAAAGACGCTGATTGTCATCACCGGCCCTACAGCAGTGGGAAAAACGGCACTCTGCAAGGACATTGCCGAACATTTCGGCATACCCATTGTGAATGCTGACTCACGGCAAATTTACCGTGAGATGAAGATTGGAACGGCCGCACCTTCCGAAGCTGAGTTGCGGCAGGTGCAGTATTATTTCGTAGGCACACTGGCACTGGACGACTACTACAGTGCCTCGATGTACGAACAACAGGCCGTAGCATTGCTCGAGGAGCTGTTCAAGGACAATGACTATGCCCTGCTATCGGGTGGTTCAATGATGTACGTCGATGCTGTGTGCAACGGCATTGATGACATCCCAACGGTCGACGACGAGACGCGTACACTGATGAAGCAGCGTTTAGCAGATGAAGGGCTGGAGTGCCTCTGCGAAGAACTGAAACAACTGGACCCTGAACACTGGGCCATCGTAGACCGTAGGAACCCGCGCCGCGTGGTACACGCACTGGAGATATGCCACATGACAGGCCGCACATATACATCGTTCAGGAAACGGGAAACCAGGAAACGTCCTTTTCGCATTGTGAAAATCGGACTGAACAGACCACGAGAGGAACTCTATGAGCGCATCAACCGACGTGTGGATCAGATGATGCAGGACGGTCTGCTGGAAGAAGCACGGAGATTATATCCTCAACGAACACTAAACGCGCTGAACACTGTGGGCTACAAGGAAATGTTTGCCTATCTCAACGGTACATGGACGCTTGAGGAAGCCGTGGAACGAATGAAGGGAAACACCCGCCGTTATGCCCGCAAACAGCTAACATGGTATAAGAAAGACCCTGACATACGCTGGTTCCATCCGGAAGAGAAAGAAGAAATTATCAAATACATCACGCAATATGGAGAACGAGCAGAGTACCCCCCAACGCGATAGCTGGCAAACAATCTGGCATTTCATAGGTGCTCCCTGGCGAGCCTACAAATGGCTCTATCGTGGGCATCCCTGGTATGTGAAGGTGCTGACAGCCCTGCTGTCGGTGGTTGTGGCCTTCGTGGTCTGGCTGCTGGCCGTCGACAACAACCTGCTATGGCTATTTGGCAAGTCGCCCAGCATGTATACCATCATCAACAAGCATCCAGATCAAGCATCGGAGATCTACAGCTCTGACTCAGTCATGATAGGCAAGTTCTTCAGTGAGAATCGAACACCAGTGAAGTATGAGGAGGTGGACACAGTGTTCTGGCAGGCTCTTGTCGACACTGAGGACGAACGCTTTTTCCACCATCATGGCATAGACTTCCAGGCGTTTGCCGCCGCACTGAAGGACTATGTTGTTCATCACGATGCACGAGGCGCGTCGACCATCACACAGCAGTTGGCCAAGAACCTCTTTCGCGTACGTACCGAATATTCTACAGGTCTGTTAGGCAACGTGCCGGGGCTGAAGATGCTCATCATGAAGAGTAAAGAGTGGGTCACAGCACTAAAACTGGAGTGGAACTTCTCAAAGGAAGAGATACTGACAATGTATGCCAATACAGTGGACTTCGGCAGCAATGCCTTTGGCATCAAAACTGCCTGCAAGACCTATTTTGGCATTCATCCCAGTCAGCTCACGCCCGATCAGGCAGCCATCCTGGTGGGCATGCTCAAGGCCACCACTTATTATAACCCACGACTGCATCCCGACAATAGCAAGAAAAGACGAAACGTGGTACTCGACCTGATGCTGAAGCACCATCATCTCACAGCCCAGCAATATGACTCGCTGAAGACAAAGGACATTAGCCTAGATTACAGCGTGGAGAATGTCTACGACGGTCAGGCCAATTACTTCCGCCAGGCACTGGACAGCTATCTGGATGACTGGTGCCGGGAAAACGGCGTGGACTTATACACCGACGGACTGAAAATATACACCACCATCGACACCCGCATGCAGCACTATGCCGAAGAGGCAGCATGGGAACAGATGAAGGCCCTACAGAAACGCTTCAACGACCACTGGGGAACGACAAACCCTTGGCAGGACGAGCGACATCAGGAGATTCCCAACTTCATTGAGAACATTGCCAAGCGGTTGCCCGTCTACAAGCAACTGGAAAAGCGATTCCCAAATGAGCCCGATTCGGTGTGGGCCTATCTGGAGAAGCCACACACTGTGAAGCTATTCAGCTATAACGGCACGTACGAGACGGAAATGTCGACCATGGACTCCATCCGCTACATGGAACATTTCATGCATTGCGGATTCGTGGCCATGGAACCTGGGACTGGACATGTAAAAGCTTGGGTAGGCGACATCGACTTCACGACGTGGAAGTATGACAAGGTGACTGCCATGCGACAGCCTGGCTCCACATTCAAACTCTTCGTCTATACCGAGGCCATGAACCAGGGTCTCACCCCCTGCGACCGCCGTCTGGACAGCTACTTCTCCATGAAGGTTTACGACCCGGCAAAAAAGGAAGAAGTGACATGGGCACCGACGAATGCCAACGGCTACTTCACTGGCAGCAACATGCTGCTAAAGTCAGCATTCGCACAAAGCATCAACTCGGTGGCCGTGAAGCTGGGTCAGGAATTGGGCATCGACAAGATTGCACAGACAGCTCACGACATGGGCATTAAGAGTAAACTTGACGAAACACCGTCGCTGGCCTTAGGCTCAAGTGACGTGACGCTGTTGGAACTAGTCAATGCATACGCAACGGTCATCAACGATGGTAAGGTACACGACAAGCCCATCTTGGTAACAAGCATCCTTGACCGCGACGGTAACGAGATCTACAAGGCACCCACCGATACGAAGATAGCTGTCAGCTACCGTTCGGCCTATCTCATGCAGCAAATGCTTATGGCTGGCATGCGTGAACCAGGTGGCACCAGCATGAACATGTGGCACTTTGTACGCAACTTTGCCGATACCGACTTCGGTGGCAAGACAGGTACGTCGAACAACCACTCCGATGCCTGGTTCGTAGGCATCTCGCCCAAACTTGTCTGCGGTGCATGGGTAGGCGGTGAATACCGCGCTATTCACTTCCGCACCGGACAGCTCGGACAGGGGTCGCGAACGGCTCTTCCCATCTGTGGAGCCTTCTACCAGTCGGTTCTCTCTGACCCGAAGTTCAAGCATTACCGTGGTAAGTTCGCTCCACCCCACGACCTCGACATTAACGCCAGCATGTATCAGTGTACCGGCACATACATCGAACCCGACACGCTGCTGACTGATAGTCTCGACAACTGGGAAGCAGAAGAACAGGAGTCCATGAGCGAATACAATGAAAGCAGTCTGGACAGCACAAATACAGAAAAAATGCCCCAATAGACATACATCAAGAAATTGTGTGCCCACACATAAAAATTTATCAAATTTTTTCAAAGAAAAGTTTGCAAGGTTCAAAAACTTTGCCTACCTTTGCATCGTTATCCTGAAAACAATCTTTTTACCTTAAAGGAACTAATACCTATTGAAGATAGAAGCGATCGTCTGTGAAGACCATCGCTTTTGTTATTATATAAAGAATTGTCATCATAAAATAATAAGGAGAATGAAAAGTATTTGTAACTTCATAGCCAGATGGATGGGCGCAATGGTCTTACTCGCAGCTGTGGTGGCCATGGTTATTCCAGAACCATTCATGCAAGTAGGCACGTGGACCATCAACCCAATGCTGGGATTAATTATGTTCGGTATGGGTCTTACGCTCTCTCCGAACGATTTCCGTATTGTATTCAGCCGACCAAAGGATGTGCTGATGGGCTGTCTAGCCCAGTTTACCATCATGCCATTTATGGCGTGGCTGCTCACCAAAGCCTTCTCGCTGCCCGAAGAGCTGGCACTAGGGGTGATTCTGGTGGGCTGCTGTCCTGGTGGCACAGCTTCCAACGTGATTACCTATTTAGCCAAAGGCGACTTGGCACTAAGTGTCGGTATGACCGCGACCTCAACCGTTCTGGCCCCGATGCTTACCCCACTGCTCACATGGCTTATGGCCGGCACGTTTGTAGAAGTCGATACCTGGGGCATGTTACTCAGCATTGTCTACGTGGTAATTGCCCCCATCGTGGTCGGCTTTCTCATCCAGCACTTCCTGCCTCGTCTCACCCAAAAAGCCGTAGCCTATCTGCCGGCCTTTTCATCAATTGCAATTGCAATAACTGTGGCCATTGTCGTAGGTCATAACGCCTCAAAATTGCTCACAGGCGGTCTGCTGGTCATGGGTGTCGTAGTTCTGCACAACCTTAGCGGACTGGCCCTTGGTTACGGTCTTGGCCGACTGCTCGGACTGAACCATGAGAAGCGGACTGCCATCAGTATTGAAGTGGGCATGCAGAATAGCGGACTAGCCTCATCGTTGGCCACACTGCACTTCACAGCCTTTCCAATGGCTGCTATCCCTGGTGCTATCTTCAGCGTGTGGCACAACATCAGCGGTGCACTCGTAGCTAAGATTTATGCTAACACAAGGAAACGAACAATTTAACAAAAAATAAATGTTTAAGCGATACAACCTATTATTTTTTTTTGTAATTTTGCAGCGAATTTAAAGGTATATACATACATAAGTCTGAAAATCAGACAGTTAGCTAACGATTTAGTAGAAAGGAAGGTATTTTTAGGATGAGACAACTAAAGATTCAGAAGAGCATCACCAACCGTTCGAGTGAGGCTTTGGACAAGTATCTTGTAGAGATTGGACGTGCACCGCTTATCAGTATTGACGAGGAGATTGAGCTGGCGCAGAAAATCCGCAAGGGAGGGCCAGAAGGAGAACGGGCCAAGGACAAGTTGGTGACTGCCAACCTACGCTTCGTGGTCAGTGTGGCCAAGCAGTACCAGCATCAGGGACTCACGCTGACAGACCTCATCGACGAGGGTAACATAGGCCTGATTAAGGCTGCCCAGAAATTCGATGAGACACGAGGCTTCAAGTTCATTTCATACGCCGTTTGGTGGATTCGCCAGAGCATTCTGCAGGCCATTGCAGAACAGAGCCGTATTGTGCGTCTGCCACTGAACCAGGTGGGTTCCTTGAACAGAATCAGTCACGAAATCAATAAGTTCGAGCAGGAGCACCAGCGTCACCCATCCGTGAGCGAGCTGGCAGAGATGACCGAAATGGACGAGGAGAAGATTGGACAGTCAATGATGGCCGACGGACACCACGTATCCATTGATGCTCCTTTCCAGGACGGCGAAGACAACTGCATGCTCGACGTGATGGCTTCCGGTGACGACAGCCGCACTGACCGCCATGTAGATCATGAGTCGATGGCCCAAGAACTGAACTCCGTGCTGAGCAAGGTGCTCAAGGAGCGCGAGATTACAATCATCCGCGAGTGCTTCGGTATTGGCTGCCACGAGAAAGGTCTGGAGGAGATTGGCGACCAGCTGGGTCTCACCCGTGAGCGTGTACGCCAGATTCGCGAGAAGAGCATTGCCAAATTGCGCGACTCCGGCAATGCCAAGATCCTGATGAAATACTTAGGATAAAAGACTCAAGCAATAATATTTCAAGGACAGTTTCCTGACAACACGACGGGAAACTGTCTTTTTTTGCAAAATATTTGGTAGAAAGCAAGAAAATTCGTACTTTTGCCTTGCTGACCAAAACAACACAATGAACAAAGAGGCTTTCAGACAACAGCTTAAAGAAAGTCCACGGCTGAAGAAGTTGCTGGACTGGATGATTATGAACCAGCTGCAGACCCGTCCACGCTGGTATGTAAGACTATTGGCTCCCCTCTATCAGCACCGAGGCAAGCACACGCTGATTTACAGCTCCGTGAGAATGGACACCCCACCCTACAGGGTTTTCTCACTGGGTGACCATAGCGTGATTGAATCATTCTCATGTATCAACAATGCCATGGGCGATGTGACGATAGGACACCACACCCGTATAGGTCTTCACAATACTGTTATAGGCCCGGTAGTCATTGGCAACAACGTTAACCTTGCACAAGGAATTACCATCACCGCACTGAATCACTGTTTCGCTGATCATGAAAAGAGAATTGACGAGCAAGGTGTCACAGTGTCTCAAGTCACAGTCAGCGACGACGTGTGGATAGGAGCCAATGCCGTCGTCCTGCCTGGCGTGACCATCGGCAGTCACTCTGTCGTAGCAGCCGGTGCCGTTGTAACCCACGACGTTCCTGCATATTCACTGGTAGCAGGTGTTCCTGCCAAGGTTATTAAGAACATCTAACTCCCAACAACATGAAAATAGGTATCGAAGCTCAGCGCATCTTCCGCACCAACAAGCACGGAATGGACTATGTAGTACTGCAGGAAATTCTGCAACTGCAGAAAACAGACCGCAAGAACGAATATTTCATTTTTGTGAAGCCCGGTCCCGACCGTTGTGTGACAGACTCACCTAACATGCACATCATCGAAGTAAAGGCTCCCTCCTACCCCATCTGGGAACAGATAGCACTGCCACAAGCTGCCAAAGAGATGAATGTCGACCTACTCCATTGTACCAGCAACACAGCTCCTATATTCTGCGACATTCCGCTTGTACTAACGCTGCACGACATCATCTTCCTGGAACCTCGCGACAAGCGTAACAAGTCGCTCTATCAGAACCTGGGCTGGCTCTACCGCCGCCTCGTTGTTCCAAGGATACTGCCCAAATGCCGACGCATCATAACCGTGAGCGACTTCGAACTGCATAACATCATCGAAAAGCTGCACATTCCCGAAACAAGGATGGCCATGATCTACAATGGCTACAACAGTTGGTTCTGCGAACAAGACGATCCGGAAAACATCTACCAAAAATACATGCCCGAGAAGGGATTCCTTTTCTTCTTAGGAAATACAGACCCCAAGAAGAATACTGAGCGGACACTGGTAGCCTATTCGAAATATCTGGACATGTCCGACGTAAAACGTCCACTGCTCATGGCCGACCTGGACCGTCAGTATCTCGACGACATTATTTCTCGCAACAACATCGGCAACATTCGTGACCACATCATGATGCCCGGCTATATTCCCAACAGCGATCTGCCCTTCATCTATAACGCAGCCTTCGCATTTCTATACACCTCACTGCGTGAGAGTTTCGGCATCCCCCTGCTTGAAGCAATGGCCTGCGGCACACCAGTCATTACCAGCAACACCTCGTCAATGCCCGAGATAGGCGGCCCGAAAGCCATACTTGTCAATCCGGAAGATGCCGACGAAATAGCACAGAAGCTCATCCAGCTGGAGACCAATGCTGACTTTTACCAGCAAAAGAAAGCAGTAGGGCTGGAACGCGCCAAGCTCTTCTCATGGGAGAAAACAAGCCAACAGCTGCTGGAGCTCTACAAGGAAGTGAATTTGGAACGAAACGAAAGACGACGCTAAATGCCAGAAAACAAATCAAGGGAGAAGTCCTGAACGGGCTTCTCTTTTTCTTGCACCTCTTCATCTTCTTCTTCACGGAAATCAAGAAGAAGTTGGCGGGCCATGGGCGAGTTCTGAGTGTTCAGCCTGTAATAGCCTCGTTTTTCGGTGCGCTGAATCAGTGACTGTTCCGATTTTGAGTTACGAAGCAGATACTGCTGCACATACTGATGAATCTCACGGAAGTCTGGTTGTGAGAACAGTGTGCAGTTCTGATTGTAGACGTGCTTGGCCATGAAACTCACGCTGATGCCACGCTCACCTACTTCGGAAAGGATTCTTAATATCTGTTGGTCGTAACCCATCTTGTTGTTATAGAAAAAAAGGTCGGTAATGACTATTTTACCGACCTTTTCTTATTACTGATTAAGTACTTGTTCAAGCCTTTTTCTTAAGCAAGAACAACCTTGTTTTCATCTGCGCTCAGCAGCTTGCCCTCCTTGAAGAGCCAGCCAAGACCCAGGAGAGTCTCTTCTGTTGAAATGTTTGCAGCCTTTGCAATCTCATCGATGGTGAGAGCCTTCTCGGCTGCTGCCAGTGCCTGATAAACATCTCCAGCCTTAAAACCAATGCTTTCTGCATTTACTGCAACAGTTGCCTTCACGGCAGCCTTCTTGGTTGTGGTTGTCTTCTTAGCTGCTGCGGTCTTTGTCTCAGTAGCAGTAGCCTTCTTCGTGGTTGCTTTCTTTTCTGCCATAATTCTTATGAAAATTAATACTATTGAAGTAATTGTCTTATTTTCGGTGGCAAAATTACAACAATTCGTCTACAAGTCACTGATTCTTAGGGCTTTTTTTTGCAGATATGTCAATTATTCTTGACATATATCAATCTTCAATTGCAACTCTTCGAGCTGTTTCGGGTCTAATTCGCCTGGAGCGTCAAGCATCACATCACGTCCACTGTTGTTCTTGGGGAATGCTATACAGTCACGAATACTGTCGAGACCAGCCATGAGACTGACGAAACGGTCAAGTCCGAAGGCCAGGCCAGCATGAGGAGGCGCACCGTATTTGAAGGCGTTGATGAGGAAACCGAATTGGGCCATGGCACGTTCAGGAGTGAAGCCCAGAATCTGGAACATCTTCTCCTGCAACTTGCCGTCATGGATTCGCAAGGAGCCGCCACCTACTTCCACGCCGTTGCATACGAAGTCGTAGGCCACGGCACGCACCTTGGCAGGATCGGTGTCCAGGAGGGGAATATCGTCGGGATTCGGCATGGTGAAAGGATGGTGAGTAGCCATCAGTCGCTGCTCTTCATCGCTCCACTCAAAGAGTGGGAAGTCGACAATCCAGAGGCAGACGAACTTGTCCTTGTCGCGCAGTCCCAGACGGTCGCCCATCTCAAGACGAAGCGTACAAAGCTGCACACGGGTCTTGTTGGCATTGTCTCCACTGAGAATCAGCACCAGGTCACCATCCTTGGCTCCCATAGCTTCCTTCACTTTCTGCCATACCTCAGGCTCGTAGAACTTGTCGATGCTCGACTTCACAGTGCCGTCGGCATTGAACTTCACATAGACCAGTCCTTTGGCTCCCACCTGTGGACGCTTCACAAACTCTGTCAACTGATCCAGCTGCTTGCGGGTATAATCGGCACAACCTGGCACACAGATGCCACCTATATAATTAGCTTCATTGAACACGGGGAACGTACCGGTACCCTTCAGCTGATCCATCAGCTCCACGAACTCCATTCCGAAGCGCAGGTCGGGCTTGTCGCTGCCGAAGCGGCGCATGGCCTCATGCCACGTCATGCGCTGCAGCGGGGGCAGCTCAATGCCACGTACCTATTTGAAGAGATGGCGTGCCAATTCCTCAAAGATGTCGAGTACATCTTCCTGCTCCTCAAACGACATATCACAGTCAATCTGCGTGAACGCAGGCTAACTGTCGTCACGCAGGTCTTCGGCGCGGAAGCACTTGGCCATTTGGACAT
>JAEEGL011209722.1_pt1 | contig 30801 bp, 25 predicted proteins | sample 9134231 | NCBI WGS metagenome assembly JAEEGL01 (sample SAMN16246548, study PRJNA631951) | gut metagenome | biome: gut microbiome; feature: rumen; material: fiber-attached | host: Bos | place: Iran: Karaj | collected 2018-10 | reverse complement strand
TTGCATGTGTTAGGCACGCCGCCAGCGTTCATCCTGAGCCAGGATCAAACTCTCAATTATAATGTTTGATTCTCAGAATAAACACAAGGCTTATTCCTCGTCATAAGGAATCCACCGTCTCCGGCCCTCCCTTATGACTTTTCCTAAATTTACTTTAGGGTCGTTCTTAAAACTTAACTTTTTGAAATGTTGTTATAAGGTTTCTGCCGCTACCGGCTCTCCCTTATAACGAATTTCAGGGATGGTTTATACTATTAGATTTTCAAGGTTCCTTGCTGTCAATTATCAGCGACAGCTTAAAAATAATAACATGCATAAATCCTTTAGTCAAGGACTTTTTTCAATTTTTTCGGCAAATATTTTTTATTGTTTTTCTTCCACAATATATAGTGGTAAATGGGTTTTAAAACAACTATTTTTAAATAAATTACAACTGTTTATGGATATTTTCCTGCATGGTTTTATGATTTCCGTTAATAAAACATCCTGCCGGATTAATGCCTTTATGTCATCAAACCGGCAGGATATTTTAATTATCATGTTTAATATGTTATTTCTCTTCCGCGATCATCAGATCCTATCCCGGTAAGATCATAATTAAACGTAGATATTTACCTTCTTATGATGGGAAACTATAAAGATGGTTCCGTTCGCATTGGAAAATAATGCAAATTTTATCTTCTCATCATCAATTACATCTCCTATCTGCTTAAGTCCGTCATTAAGAGCATCCTGAACCGATGCATCAAAGTCCCTTACAGCAATTCTGAAAACAGCTTTACCGGGTACAAAGGCCTCTCCTTCAACGAGATCAAACTCGTTATACTGATTCTCCATAATATAAATCTTGCAGCAGGATGTCATCAGCCTGTGTTTGATCGTATAACCAAGCTTTTCGGTAAAAAATTTTGCCCCCTCCTCAACATTGCCTGTAGCAATGCCATTATACATTTGCGAAATGATCATTTTGTAACCTCCTTATTTATTGTGATGAAATAATCATTCTCTATAACAATTTTGGTATATTATACTATAAAATCACTCTTATGGCAATTAAATACTGTTAAAAATCAGGCATCCGGGCATTTTATCTCTTTTATTGTCCTTTCATAGATTTTTCCAGTCTTGTATAGAAAAGACTTATACCGAAGCACAGACCTCCGCAGATTATCAGGCTGAAAGCACGCATGACAAGATTATCATAAGAGATATCAAATACAAGCAGCTTGACCGTGCTTAGCAGTGCAAGGATAAGGGCATACAGCCTGAGTGGCTTTTGTCTGATCTTCTGACCGAATACAAGACACACTATTGCCCATAGGAACAACAGAATGCTGGTTACGGGCTTGTTTTCGAATTTACCTGCCGCAAATATTATAAGGATTGTATATTTGATACCCACATAGGCAGACAGTTTGAAATTCTCTGCCTTCATTAAATTAAAGACATTTAGGCTGAACAGCGCTGCGGCAATTGCCAGTGCGGCGGTATATGTAAAAACGCCGTTTCCGATTTTATCAAGGGCATACAGTGAATACAACATGCATAAAGCATTAATAATGAAAAAACATATAAATGCTGCCTGACTAAACAAAGGTTCTTCCTTATTAATAAAATCCTTCTTAAGCTTTATATAAATCTGTGTTACAAGCATCAGACATAAGCACAGAAGAATCCTGCTGGTTTCTGATAATAATAACCCGGTTCCTGGAGAAGCGGGTATCTGTATGAACATCACCATTGCCAATGCCATATACAGAGAGATCTTTTCAAACGGCTTTTCGGGTTTTGATATCAGGCATATAACTATAACAAATACTATCCCTGTTATAAGATATACTGCTTCAGCCGGACCGGATACCGCTAAATCCCGGCTGTTAATAATTTCTCCTGTAATAGTATATATTGTACCAAAAAAAGCGCTGCAAAGAGCTGAACAATACAATGGCATCCGGGACACTTCGCTTTCGCTGTTTCTGAATCTTCTGTAAACAGCTATTAAACAGGGGATAATAAGCACCGAACAGTAGCTGTGCTTTGCAAAGCAATAACAGACTACTGATACGCATGTCATGACAGTATTAAATATGATCAATGAAAGATTTTCTTCTTCTATATATATATGTTCCGAGATGATATACATTAATACACCAAACAATGCCGTTATATATGCACATGCATTATCTGAATCTGTAATTACGATCATAGTAATGATCAAAGATAAATATGCTGTATATCCCGTTACTGTATAAGAGATGATTGATATTACACCGTTTTTGGCATAGATAAGATTTCTTGCCAGTACATATAAAAGCAGGATAAACAGAACAGATATCAGTACAGGGGCTGCAAAAATATTTGTATTACTTTGTTCAATATCGAATTCCGTACTGGTTATGAAATCATTCACCAGAGCAGACAATATCATGAGGGATACTAAGGCCGGCATGGAATTGGCAAGATAATTTTCACTTTTATAAAGTGTATTGTACAGTATTTCAGCTATGATAACATATACCGCAAGGAAAAGGGCAAGCCGAAATTCCCCCCATCTTACGATATTTACGGATCCCATGACAAGAGATATGAGTATTCCTGCCTGTCCTATGATATTAAACAGGATTGATTTATATCCGGAACAGAGATAAACTGCAACGCACCATACAAGAAGCGATATATACAAAGGCACGTCTGAAATAAATCCAAAATAAATCTTCCCCGTAAACAGCGTTATATATATTGCGCCGAGACCACAGGCAAGCAAAGCTACATTAAACACGGTAGATTTCCTGCGGGATAGCATATAACCTGCTATTGTCAATATCATACTGCCAAGTACCATCGCCGCGAATTTTACTTCTCTGGATAAATAAGGCATAACTGCTGCCGCAAACACGACCAGTCCTACAAATATGAGTACGGAAGCGACAACAACAAATACGTTTTTACCGATAAAGGATTCCATATCCTTATTCTGCGGTTTTTCATTATGCATACGCATATCATTGGTTACGCGCTGTACCGGGGGTCTTGCACTGCTTTTATTTACAGCCGGATTTAAGGCAGGTTCCTGCCTTGGAACATTTTGCGGTCTTGTGACAAACACAGGTCGCTCTGTCTCTGTGGATGTATTATCAACCCTGATTCCTGCAGAATCTATTTTTTCTCTGCTGACAGGAGCCTGCCGTACCTGTAACTGTTTTTCCAGATACTCGACTCTTTTTTCCAATATTTCAACCCGCTCTTCTAAATTCAATGCCTTATCTCCTTGGATTAAACCTTGATGGTTTTCTATACTTCATACACCTCATAATCAGCATTTTTCATAGAAAAATTGAAAAATTCTTCGTTTGTCATATCCCTAAAATAAGTGTTCATTACTCTTGCTGCTCCGCCATGGCAAACAAGCAGGACATCCTTATCCCTGTATTTGGCTCTTACTTCATCAATCAGTCCGTATGTTCTGTACGCAACCTGCATCATTGATTCCCCTTCCGGATATCTGTATGCAAAGTTATGTTTATTGTCAAGAAATTCCTTACCTTTTCTGTCAGTCCCTTCATATATACCGTAATTCTGTTCTGTCAGACGTTCATCCGTAGATATTGGAACGCCAAGAGCTTTTGAGATATATCCTGCCGTTTCAACCGCTCTTTTAAGAGGGGAGGCAATTATCATCGAGATATTTGTGTCTTTGAGCTTTTTTGCAAGATCCTCCGCCTGTTTTCGTCCTTCATCAGTAAGTCCAATATCGGTAATGCCGCATATCTTATTTAATCTGTTCCATTCTGTTTCTCCATGACGGGCTACATATATTTTCATTTTCCAACCTTTTCCATAATTGTAAATCCTGCACCGGCTATCTGATCTGAATCTTCAGTTTAAACTCACTTTTTCATTCGCACCGGTTTGTCTGTAATCAAATCCAAACTTAAGAATACAACTGTTTGTCTTACATTGCAACGTTTTTATGCCGCTTCAGTCTTACTTTATGTTTTTTAAATGTAACTAATCAAAAACACAAAAATAACAAGCCCCACGACCATGGCATAAAAATGCCATCCGTCATAGGGCTGTTTATTCCTGTCTGTGGATATCGCACATCTTAGTTCACGGCTGAGCGTCTGTTTGTCAACGGACAATAACAGAAACTTTGATCATTCCTACAGTCCTGCAAGCACTCCGCGAAGTTCGCTGTTATCTATTGTTGATATATAGAACTCGGGATTTCCGGTATATGCCCACTGACTGCACAGCTTCTGCCAGTCAGATGCAGAGAATGTACCTACATTACCTGTTTTATCCGTAAAAGTAACATTTCCGGCTGCATCCTTCGTTATCCATCCGTGCTGCCCTTCATATTTTTCCCTTTCATGATCATGATGGTGATGATGGCCACCGCTTACCTCTTCCATCTGCTCATCATTCAGTATTTTCTCTTTATCGCTCATATCAATTCCTCCTTGTTACAAATCTGTTAACGTTTCACTGCTCCATATCTCTTTCTATTATTTATACGTGATAACCAAACTAATGGCAATATATAAATGATTTCCTGTACTCCCCTGCACTTATATTATAATATCGCTTAAATGCCGATGAAAAATGCTCAACCGACGAATAGCCCAGCTCATCGGCGATACGGGTAATGCTGACATCAGGCGAACGAAGCATCAGTGCCGCGGCACTCATCTTTGCTTCCGTCTTCTTGCTTTGGAAGCTCATACCATAGTGTTCCTTCAAAAGTCTCTGCGTCTGACGTGTACTTAAGTTCAACCGTCCGGCCAGTGTAGTAAGGGTTATCGTTCCGTACTCATATAGAAAAGCCTCTTCTATGGTCAGATAAAGGTTATCACCTGACTTTACCCCCGGGGCATCCGCACCGCTTTCCTGAACCGGATAATTCCTGACACAGGAGATTATGATCTGCTTTATTATTGATTCTACTGCTGTCCTGTATCCAGTGTTTTTATCCGACAACTCCTTAAACAAGGATTTCATCAGTAAATGGATCCCATGCCTGTCTCTTCCGTACCATACTGTTGTCAGCCGGAAAGCACTCATTGGAGACAGTCTCCTTTTATCATTGACGCCTTTATCCGACAGCTTAAGATAGATACAGTATTCGCACAGGGGATCCTCAGGATCCGGTACCATGGAATGCCTGACATGCGGTCCGGTTATGTACAGCGTACCGGGCACTGTATCGTATTTGGTTCCCTCCACATTGACCTCTCCATGTCCTGCGGAAATGTAATGGATCTCATAGTGAAATAATAACCAATGTTCCGACTTATACGTTAAACACGGGCGCCGTGATGCCTGCAATGGGGCTTGGCACCTTTGGATCCGACAAATATTCACCCGAACAGATAGCCGCTGCGGTCTCAGGCGCGGTCAGAATAGGATACAGGATGCTTGACTGCGCTTCAGTATATCAGAATGAAGACCGGATTGGAGAAATCCTCAGCGGATTGTTTAAGGATGGTATTGTTAAAAGAGAGGAACTGTTCATTACATCAAAGGTATGGAACGATCAGCACCGGGAAGTCAGAAAGGTCTGCCTGCAAAGTCTTAAGGATCTGAAGCTTGAATACATCGATCTTTACTTCGTGCACTGGCCCTTTCCGAACTATCACGCTCCCGGCTGTGACGGCGATTCGAGAAATCCCGATTCCAAGCCGTTTTCGGTTGATGAATTCATGGATACGTGGAAGCAGCTGGAGGAGCTGTATGATGAAGGTCTTGTAAAGGCCATAGGCATGTCCAATATGACTGTCAGCAAGCTGTCGGAGGTTCTTCCCCTATGCAGGATAAAACCGGCTGCACTGGAGCTCGAATGTCATCCATCGTTCCAGCAGCAGGAGCTGTTTGATTACGCACGCTCTCACGATATGGTTCCAATAGGCTTCTGTCCTATCGGTTCACCGAGCAGACCGGAAAGAGACAGATGCAGTACCGATGTGGCGGATACGGAGCTTAAAGAGGTAGTATCCGTTGCCGGCAGCCATGGGATACATCCGGCACTGGTATGTATAAAATGGGCTGTACAGCGCGGCATGTGCACCATACCCTTCTCTGTCAAGGAAGCCCAGTATATTTCCAATCTGAAATGTACCACAGTGGATCCCCTTACGGAAGAAGAAATGGAGCTTCTTAAGGATGCCGAAAGGATCGTAATATCCGACGGTAATTTTCCCGCCGAATCGGTCGGCAGGGACTCAATAGTTGTAAGGCTTGACAGACATGGCGTACCCGAAGTGCTTGATGCCGTTCTTTCGGTTTTTCCGCTTGACAGTTATGTGGAGCATCCGGTTAATCTCATGGAAGTCATGAAGGATGATCCCGTTAAGACCCCCATATGGGATACATACGCGGATATACTTGCAAAGCATGATGCAAGAGGCCGTGATATGATCGGACATATCGAGCGCTTCGCCTTTTATGAAGAAGCAAAAAAGGCCTACGCCATAGTTGTAACCGGCGAATCGGCCTTATATGCAAATATCATGTTGCAGAAGGGCGTTGTTACCTGCTGATATTTTCAGATTTAAGAAGCAGTGCCAAAGCATCAAATGTTTCATCAAATTCCATAATAAGTTCATCACCGGCGATCCTTATCCTGTGGTCGCCGGTTTCATATTTATCGACGATACTGTATTCTCCCCTGAGAGGTACGGTGACCTTCTGAATGCCTTCATGCTCAAAGGAATGAACTATAACAAGAGCCTTACCGTCTTTTCCGTATCTTACCCCGGCCTGATAATCCTTAAGATCCCTGTTGGAATACTGGAAAGGACCGAACCTGTACGTAAATCCATCGATTATTACCGGAGATGTTTTTTTATAGAAATCAACACCCTCAAGTGCAAGCTTCCACTGCGCGTCATTAAGCTCAAAAATATCACCCGAAATACACAGTACCCCATACATTCCGGCGCAGACGGAATACGCTATCCTCTTAAGCGCATCATCCTTACGCAAAACCGACCATATCTGACTCTTCTGAGCCAATACAAGAGCCTGAAGATCTGCAGCTATAACAGGTATTTCTTTCTCCTCATGAGCATCCGAGAAGGACAGGTAATCCGCAAGCTCCATAAAGGACGGCTCCAGTCTGTGACCGCCGGAGGAACATACCTCGATCGCAATTCCCGGAACCTCCTCTCTTATTCTTCTGTAAAATTCCTGGGTCGCATTGATGCATGCTCTCAATCCTTCCCCGTAACTCTCGGCACCGTCACAGCCTATTCCGATCGTATCGTTGTAGTCTATTTTAATATACTTAAAACCATTCTCATTAAGGAAATCTATGACCTTCCTTCCAAGATAATCCTTAACCCGGCCATTTCTCATATCCCAGAACCTTCTGGTTCCCGAGACTATGACCTTCCCGTCGCGCGTAAGCAGATGAGCATTATCATCTGCCTTGTCGGAATCCTTTCCGACAACCTCCAGCTCAAACCAGATGCCGGCCTTCATACCCGCCTCATTTATCATATCAACAACTTTTTTAATTCCATTTGGGAAAAGATCCTCCGCAAGGTTCCAGTCCCCCATATTATCCTGCCATCCCTTGACCGGATCCCTGTACCAGCCTGCATCGATCACGAAATACTCAAAGTCAGTCCCCTTAATTTTCTCAAGAAGCCTGGTGATCACGGCCTCTGACGGCTCTCCCCATGTAGTACAGTACTCATTGAATATTGCCGGAAGCGACGCAATCCCCTCATCCGGAAGCTCCCTATCCGGACCTACAGCTAAAATCTTATCCTTCTTCACATCAGTCTGTATGCTGCCCCGGGTATCAGACAGTTTATCCCTCTGAATATCCAGCAGCCGGTCACACACAGTCAGGAAATCACATTTACCTGCCGTAAGATAGCATTCAGGAGTTATGAATTCCTCACCGGCTTCAAGCGTCTTTCTCCAATGACCGAATTCATAATCAGCAAGACCCGCACTTAAGCTCAGGCCCTTGTCTATTCTTATCGCTTCTATCTGCCACGAGGACGGACATGCAAGGGAAATCGCCCAAAATACACCCTCCTTTTCATCTTCAACAGCAACAAAAGGGAAATATCCCCTGACAGGCATTGAACCAAGACATCCGAATTTCTCACATCTTACCCCAAAGTCTGCCCAGGAAGGTTCAAGCAGAAGTTCCTCGGCAGAACGTACTTCATGCCGCCCTTCTTCGCTCCACCTGCTTCTGAAACGATGAAGCTTAAGCCTTCCCCTTCCCTCATCATTTGTATAAGGCGTGAGTCCCGATATATTTACTGACGAAAGTGCTTCTATTGTCACAGGGCTTTCAGATTCATTTGATACCTCGGTAAACACTCTTACTGCCCTGCCTGAATTGCTGTGGACAAGCACATGTCTGGCAGTTATACCTGCGTCCGACCTGACCGTGGTAATGATCTTCTTTTCTCCGTTTTCTTCCGTAATTTCCTGTGATATGTATTTAAAAGACATTGTAAGTGCGCTGTTATGACGTGTCTCGCCGGCGCAGAAGCCAATACATGATGCATCACCGCTGCATGATATCTGGACCAGCGGATCCGAATGTATCTTATCAGGATATATCATATCGGGTTTCAGCTTATCAGGCTGTGGCTCATCACCTTGTTTTTCTCCGCTTTCGGCTGGTATTATCATAAATGATACATTCCCATTCTCATCGATCCTGTATACCGCCTCCATATCATTAACAGGTATTCTGATGATATCTGATTTCTCCATATCGAATTTCCTTTCTTTCTGCGTTTGACAATTCTCCATTTTAACCGATATTCCGGCATTGTCTGCTATATACAGAATTATAAAAAGGCAGGTTCAGACCTGCCTTTTACTCTATTATTTCAATTCCTAAAGCTTACCGCCGGATGTTGCGATACCCTCTATAAACTGCTTCTGGAAGATGATGTACAGTATGATCATTGGTACGCAGGAAATAAGTGCCGCCATCATGAGCTCGGGATATTTCTGTGAGTACTGTCCGTTCATTTTGGCAAGGGCCGATGCCAGTGTCGTTGCCCTGTTATCGGGACACACGATCATGGGCCACATAAGATCCTTATATGCAAACACCGCCGTAAATATACCCAGTGCAACCATTGACGATTTGGTCAACGGAGCCATTATATGGAAAAATGTCTGCGGTATGTTACATCCATCAAGCCTTGCAGCTTCCTCCAGATCACGCGGAAGCTGCAAATAAGCCTGACGTAAAAGGAAGGTTCCGAAAGCTGTAACGATACCGGGGAATACAAGTCCCAATACCGTATTTGTCAGATGAAGCTTGCTTACCATTACATACTGCGGAATGATGAATATCTGAACAGGTATCATCATCTGCAGGAGTACAAGGGCAAACATGAAGTTCTTTCCCTTGAACTCAAGCCTTGCAAAGGCATAACCTGAAAGCGTGGCTGTAAGTATGGCACACAATATACGAAGACCGACCATTGCAAGAGTATTGGCATATAATCTCACAAAGTCCATTGCCTTTATTACATTACCGAAATTCTGCGTCTGCCAGACGCTGGGTACGATCACGAAAGGATCAACCTGCATTGTCTCTGCTGTTGTCTTAAATGCAGTAAGGAACATCCACAAAAACGGAACCAGCATGGTGACCGAAACCATGATCAATACTATATAGATTGCGATATCTCCGAGTGATCTTTTCAAAACTATCCCTCCTTATGATCAATAATGTAAGAAGTACTCCGTACTTCTTCTGAATACGCTCGCCGCTGAGGCATCATAAGGCATCCACCATTCACTTCGTTCATGGTCCCCCTTATGATCAATCATAATGGACCCATTTCTTCTGGCCGATCAGCTGAAGTACCGTAAGTATCAGTATGAACACCAGAAGAACCACAACTACCGTTGCCCCGTATCCCTTCTTGCTCTGTTCAAAGGAATACTTGTAGAACAGGAATACGAGCGATTCTGTCTTCTTCCATGCCGGGTTGTTCAGATCTATCATCATATATATGAGATCGAATACCTGCATGGCACCGATTATTCTTGTAACCAGTACGAAGAAGATCGTAGGTGAGATCAGAGGAATGGTTATACTGATAAGCTGCTGCCATCCGCTTGCGCCGTCAATGGATGCTGCCTCATAAAAATCTCTTGGTACCTCCTGAAGTCCCGCAAGAAAGAGAACCATGTTGTAACCGATAACCGACCAGATACCGATCACAGCAATTGAAAATATCGCGATCCTTGGATCCGAAATCCAGTTAACCTTGATATGGAAAACATTGTTTATCAGCCCGAAATTGGAGTTGTACAACCATTTCCACACCATTGCGATAGCAGCGGGAGCCACAACCATCGGGAGGAAAAAGATGGTTCTGAAAACATCCCTTCCCTTAAGCTTTTTATTAAGCAGAACCGCCAGCAAAAGAGCTATCACTATCGAAACCGGAACTTCTACGATTGCATATTTTACAGTGTTCCACAGAGACTGCCATACTTCGGTATCACCAAATACCTTCTGGTAATTCTTAAGGCCCACATAAACATTGCCTTTACCGAAATCACCGGTCTTATAGAAGCTCTGTCTGATGGTATCAACCATCGGGTAAAGATTCAGTACAATAAGTCCAAGCATTGTCGGAAGTATGAAGAGCCATCCCCATATAAATTCACTTCTCTGTCTGGACGTCACCTTTTTCTTCACGGTACCCTCCTTAATAAACATTTATCTTTGAACTTAATAAACATTCATTTTTAAAGCAAGGGTGCACACGGGAACATTCCCCCACGTGCACCCTCGTTATTATTCTAACACTTATTTCCGATACCCGGAAACCGATTATTCAGTTAAATCCGCCTTTTTATATCTTTGCATGATCTGCATGAAGCCTATTCCTCAGCAAGATCCGCATTCATTTCCTCTGCGATATTCTTGCACACTTCGTCTACCGGCTTGTCGCCTGTCCATGCGTCCTGAAGCTTCTCGATCATCATGTCTTCCCAGACTGTGGTATCTCTTGAATAAGGCCTGAATACAAGCTTGGCATCAAGCATCTTCATATGTCCGTTAAGATCGAATGCAGGCACTGAGTTAACCCATGCATCTGAAGTTCCCATGTAAGCTGACATTGTTACACCTAGCTCTGCCTGCTTAAGCTGAGCTTCCTTCGAGCAAAGGTACTCAATGAGTGACCATGCTGCATCGGGGTTCTTGGTGTTGGCAGCAGCTGCCCAGCCAAGTCCGTTGTAGATTGATACGCGGTCATCGGGAGTCTTGTAGTAAGGAAGTACAGCAACATCACAGTTCTTTGATGTATACTCGTTGTCACGGTATCCTGCAAGCATCCATGAGCCTGAGATACACATTGCTGTCTTGCCCGCCTGAAGAAGCTCGTTGGGAGCTGTTTCCGATACAGTTGCAAGATCCGGGCATGAACCGTCAGCTATCATATCTGTAAAGAGCTTAACTGCTGCGATCGTCTGAGGATCATCCATACCTGATGTCTTCTTGTCATCACTTATAACATATCCGCCGTATGAGTAGATCGTGTTGTAATAACCTTCCTGGTTGTTACCGGGAGCTATTGCATATCCCCAGTGGTCATCATTTGTAAGCTTCTTTGCATTAGCTGCAAAATCTTCCCATGTCCATGTATCATCAGGATAAGGAACACCCATCTCATCAAAAATGGTCTTATTGTACCAAAGTGCTATTGTATCAATATCCTTCGGCACTGCATACTGCTTGCCGTCTGACTGATACAGCTTAACAATACCCTCGTAGTAATTCTTAAGATCGATCTTATCACTTCCTTCGATCCTGTCGGTAAGATCCAGGAGCTGATCGTTCTCCATATATTTCTGTGCTACGTTTGAATGCATCCAGAACACATCGGGAAGCTCGCCGCCTGTAGCGCCTGCTTCAAGAAGTGTCCAGTAGTTATTCCAGTCTACTACCTGAATTGTAGCCTTAACGCCTGACTCAGCGCTCCAGTCATCAACGATCTCCTGAAGTCCGGGTCTCTGTCCCTCATCCCAGATCGTGATCGACAGCTCACCTTCAACACTGCTTCCGATACTTTCCGGCTCCGCTTCCTCTTCCTTTGGTGCCTCCTCCTTTTCAGCCGATGCTGCTTCTTCTGCCGCAGGTGCTGCTTCTGTTGCCGGTGCCGCAGGTACTGCAGGTGCTCCACCACATCCCATCATCGATATAACCGTAACAGCACTTAACAAAATAGCGATTACTTTTTTCTTCATAAGCTACCTCCTAATATTTTCCCTTCTCTGATAACCGTAAATTCTACCCCAAACCGATTACGATTACAGGTAAATAATACTGCATCAATATGTTTTTTGGTATGGTATTTCGTGCAGTCTTGATGTCTTTTTGTGACATTATACTGCTTCAAGTATTTCCACATAAGAAATAAAGTCCTGTCCGGTCGCCAAAGTCTTAGAATTGAGCTTTGCAAGCTTAAGTCCAAGATACATAAGCTCATCACCGTAGTATTCCTCACCCTTAAGCTTATATTTTACATCCTCCTTAAGTCCTGCGAGCTTTAAAAAACCGGGAAGCTGATTAACGTTGGATCTCATACAATAGAGGCCGAATATGGCCTTTTTCCTGTCTTTTGATACAACCATCCATGCAGCCTGATCGTTCTTATAAGGCGATCTTAGCCTGTAGAAAGTACCAAACTGTATAAGTTCCCGGTTTTCTTTCATAAATATTATCTGTTTTTTTACCTCTTCAAATTCCTCATCGCTTATACGGTTAAGATCAAGCTCATATCCAAAAGTACCGAAGCAGGCAACGTTTGCTCTCGTTGTTATTAATGTATTCCGCCCTGTCTGCTGGTTGGGAACAGCTGATACATGCGCTCCTATTGAAGAGACCGGATATCCGAACGAAGTCCCGTACTGTATCCTGATCCTGTCAATCGCATCCGTATTGTCCGAACACCAGGCCTGAGGAGCATAATAAAGCATTCCGGCATCATATCTGTTTCCGCCTGATGAACAGGACTCAAACAGAATATCCGGGAAATCGGTCCTGAACCTCTCATACAGCCCATAAACTCCCATAACATATTTATGGTAGACCATACCCTGTTCATCAGCAGATAATTCCGTACTATAGACCTCAGTAAGAGATCTGTTCATATCCCATTTGATATAACTTATCGGTGCATTTTCAATTACCTTTTTCAGCATACCATAGATGTAGTCAACTACCTCTTCTCTTGAAAAATCAAGTACAAGCTGATGTCTTCCAAGAGATGACTTTCTTCCCGGAGTAGCCAGGATCCATTCAGGATGTCTTCTGAACAGATTGCTGTCGGGATTTACCATTTCGGGCTCGATCCAGAATCCGAACTTCATGCCCAGGGCATTTACCTTTCTGGCAAGCCCTGCCATACCCTGAGGAAGCTTATCCGGATTCTCTATCCAGTCTCCAAGGCCCGAATAGTCATCATTTCTGTTTCCGAACCACCCATCATCAAGAACAAACAGTTCAACCCCTGCTTCTTTAGCCTTTTTTGCAATTTCAAGGATCCTGTCCTCATCAAAATCCATAAAGGTGGCTTCCCAATTGTTTAAAAGAATCGGCCGCGGAGTATTTTTCCATCTGCCTCTTACAAGATTATTGTTATACAGATCATGAAATGTCTGACTGAGATAATTAAGCCCCTCATCTGTAAAGGCAATAACAACCTCCGGAGTCTCAAAAGATTCTCCCTTTTTAAGCGGCCATGTAAACCTGTCCGGATTTATACCCATAAGAAGTCTCAGACGACCAAACGTATCACATTCAGCCTGTGCCAGAAAATTTCCGCTGTATACAAACGACATTCCCATGGCTTCCCCGGAAAAATCATCAGTCTTTGGCCTTTTTACGATAACAAAAGGATTTTGGTTCGCGCTTGATATTCCACGCTTACTTTCAATGGAAACTGAGCCTGCGGATAACTTCTTTACTTCGGGTACCCTCTCTCTTGCCCATGCACCTGAAAACTGCACCCATTCATAATCCTGATCAGGAAGATCAATACATACGCTGAGTGCTCTTGTAAGCTTTGTTATCTCCGTTCCGTTGTTTGTAAACTTAACGTGTCGGGTTATTACGGGATATTTATCAAATATAGTATAAATGAGCGTCAATGACATCCTGGCTGTTTCATCCTCGAGATAAATCTCAAGAGTCATTGCCTCGTTTACATCCGCATATGTGGCCGGAAGCCCTTTAAGCGCCTGTTTACCTTTAAATATCTTATGATCCCTGTAAACAAAAGCGCTTACCCTCGATCCGTTTGCAAGCTCGATCTCATAGGCCTGTGTCCCAAAATCTGTAATACCGAACGAAGGGTATTCCTGACGGTTAAGTTCCATTGAATAGGATTCCGTGTCCGGATCGACAGCTACGTTTGGTAATCCGAACCTGTTTAAAACATATGACATATCTTCTTTGTCATGTATACGTTTTCCAAAGTATATACTTCCCAGATCTCCCAACGGGGTAATTCCCATGATATAGCTGATCCTATCGTTATACAAATGATACTGTTTTGATTTACTGTGCCAGATTATGTCCATTCGTAAAACCTTTCAATTAAGATATTTTTTGTATTATCGGTTCAGGGTAATTTCAGTATATTTCCGGAACTGATATATTTGAATGGCATAATTTGATTTTTAGATGTCAAAATGCGACTTGAACTTTATCTTAATTTGATATATAAAATGTATAAGGGAGGAATATCCATGGCTTCTAAACTTGAGGGATGTGATTTTTGTAAATTTGTCAATTATGAGGATTCAGATGATTTCTATCTGTACGAGGTTGGAAGGTACAAGTGTGAACCTCTGTACTCATATGAACATTTCGTTAAAAACAGGATAATACTTCATTTTATACTAAAAGGTAAAGGAATCATTCGATTAAATAACCGTCAATACAATATACATGAACATCAGATATTCCTTATTCCCGATAATGTTAAAACCTTCTATCAGGCTGACAAAGATGACCCATGGGAGTACATCTGGATACATATTGGCGGTCCGAAAATCCCACTTATCCTGAGAGAAGCCGGGTTAACCTCAGAACATCCCGTATATACTCCTCTGGATCACCATAAACAGATTGAAGATCTTGCAATGGATATTCTGAAGCATTATAAGAGACAGTATTACTGTGTCGGTACTTTGTATAAAATATGCGATTACATGATAGAGAATTCTTCCGCAAAAGAAGAAAAGAAGATGGATAATTCCCTTTTATATGTCAAAAATGTGATATCCTACATCCAACTTAAATATTCCGAAGCAGTAAAGATTGATAATATTGCCCTTTCTTTGGGACTTAACAGGAGTTATCTGACGCGTCTTTTTAAGGATGCCACAGGCTATTCCCTTCAGGATTATCTTCTTACATACAGGATGAAAATGGCTGTTAAACTGCTGGCCGATGAATCCATAAGCGTAAACCGGGTAGCTTTAAGCGTAGGATATAATGATACTTTTACCTTCTCAAAGGCTTTCAAGCGGCATTTCGGTGAGTCACCCTCCGATTACCGCAAATCCCACAAAAGCGGTGGTGTCACCCAGACCTACGATTAATCTGCTTTATTATCATCAAATTCATCTATTATAAATCTCTGTCTGCCCTTAACGTCATCATATATCCTTGTTATATACTCACCCAGAAGACCTGATACAAAGATATTGAGCCCGCTCATAAACCATATCAGGGCACTCTGACCTGACACTATTGTTTCTTTTTTCTTAAATACTGCCTTTTGGAAGAAATATATACCTGAAAGCATTGCTCCGAATGCCGTCATAAATCCCCCAAGAAAGGTAATATATTCAAGCGGTTTGCTGGAAAAACAGAATATTCCGTGAAAACCCATTCTGAACTCACCCCAAAGACGGTTATATTTGCTTACATCGGCCTCTCTTGCCTCTCTGTGATATCTGACTGCCGTCTGTTTAAATCCCACATAAGATACCATTCCACGGAAAAACATATTGGTTTCAGGCATCTTCCTTATTTCTTCTATGACCCGTCTGTTAATAAGCCTGAAATCCGCCGTGTCAACCGGTATTTCCACATCCGACAGGAAATTGATCACCCTGTAAGCCGTAAGATCAATAAGCTTCCTTATTCTGGTTTCGCCCTGTCTGTCAATACGCTGGGCATAAACAACATCATATCCTTCCTGCCATTTCTCAACAAGCTCTGTAATAACCTCAGGCGGATCCTGAAGATCAACATCTATAACAACGCAGGCATCTCCGGTGCAGTTAAGCACACCTGCCATGGTGGCAGCCGCCTGTCTGAACCTTCTGCTCATCGTAATAAGCTTGATATGGTGGTTTTTCCTCATATTTTCCTTTATCACATCATAGGTCCTGTCGGTGGATGGATCGAGGCTGAATATGATCTCGTAATCACATCCCAGCTCCTCAACAACCTTAACCGTTCTTTCAAGAAACGGTTCTATTCCATTCTCTTCATTGTATACAGGTACTACTATTGATAACTTGAAATCTGGCATATTAACCTCCGGAAATCCAAATCCATGTATAAGGGATTTTTTCATCTCTTCCAAATAATAAAGAAGATACCGAATACCGATATCTTCCTTATAATAGCACGCAATTAACAAATCAACAAGAGAGAAGTGAACCGGAAGAGGTACCCGGCATCTTCTTTCTTTTTATGATCAGAATGATTAAAATTATAAGAAAGATCATACTCACAGGTACACCTAATACAAAACCCTTAGGCATATATTTAAGCTCTATATCATGCTCTCCTTCAGATATATAAACTGCAAGCAGCCCATCCGCTGCTTTTTTGTTCTCAGCCCTGTTTCCGTCTATAAGAACTGTCCACTCTTCTTCATAGGGAAAAGAAAATACCAGCAGCTTATCATTTTTGTCAGAATGAGTTATATTGACTTTTCCGGTCAGATGCGATGATGTTATTTTATTAAGCTCACATTTATCGCGGGTTGCAGCTTCATACCAGTCTGCTATTGCCTGCTTGTCTTCATAATAGAACTCATTATTCAGAAGTGTTATTTTATCCTGCTCGGCATATATTCGTACCTTTACCTCTTCTCCTTCGGGAAAATGACCCAGCTCTCGCACACTCCAGCCATAGGTTGTAAAATATGGCTGCTTTTCGAGGTCATTTACTACAATCCGTGTTTCCTGAAGATCGTCTGCCGTGAAATACATGAAAATAAAATCATTCCTCTGATTTATAAAACTGTATTCTATGTACGCATCCTCAGAAGGGTCTATAACTCTGTATGTATGCCCGTCTTTATCAAGGTTAACAGTCTTTGATGCTACATTCTCAACACTTTTATATATATCCTCACCTGTATATCTCATACTTCTCGCTAGTGCATTCTGATAAGAAAAATGATCATATTCACCTGCAGAATTTATATTTGAACCTGTTCCGGTTCCGTCAGCAATATCTTCCCTGTCATCATTGTCATCATTGTTCAGCTTAAGAGAAAGGCAACTTTCATCCATGGTAAAGCATAATGGCATGGCATAAGGATTAAGAAAGATACTTTTATCATTATAATTAAAGAAAGGCATATATGGTTTAGGAGTTTCATCATATTGGGAAAGCAGATATTTCATTCCCATAAAACAGTCAGCAAATGTCGTACTTCCTTCCCCGTAGAAAGCCCAGTTCCCATTATCCCTGAAACCCAGAGAACCAAGAAAACGCATGGCCTGCTCCGTTTCACAGGATGAAAAATGCGACAGCCCGTTATATCCTATAAGCATAGGATCATTGTTACTCCGTCTGTACAGCTTATCTACCCTGAAAAACCCTTTATCTTCTCTGTCAATTGTCTCGATTATTGCTCCGGTCTCATCAACAAAGTCCTTAAAAGCATCTATCGTAATACTCTGATCCTCATTTTTTTCCGGAAAATATGCATTGAGGGAAACGTATGCATTATAAGAAGCATCGCATAATGCTACAAACAGGAAGACAGGCATGATATATTGTAATATCAATGGACTTTTTCCATGATCATTTCTTTTATTAAACAAGATGATGAGGAGAGATGCAAGAATTAGATATGCACCTGTTATTATAATCTCTCTTATCCCCACGGTTTCGTTTTTAATAACACACATGTATATTGAATAAATAACATATATAATTAATGATATTATAATGCTCCTGTTCCTTATTTTTCCTATGTTTATAAAGCTCTTGTATGAAATAAATAACACCATGAAACTAAACAAAAATGAATTACGGTACGGAAACCCGATCGGATATGAAAATCCATGCCATGCTACGTTCAGTATATCAACATAGAATCCGAGAATAAGGAATACGAGGATTAACGCCGACAGGATTTTTTCCTTCTTCGTTATAAAACGGCTTAAATAGAAAAGCATTAAAAAGAGTAAGGCTATGGTTCCGCAGTATATAAGCGGAAGTCCGTCGGAAACATTTCCGTGAAAGGATGTGGAGTACATGCCTGAGAAGATCTCTGTTATATTAAAGTTCCCCTTTAAGGAAAGAGGTATATGTTTACGGCTGCTCTGTCCCCTAAGGGATATTACAGCGCAGAACAGGCTGACAGCCGAAATAAAAACACCGACTACAGATGTACCGATATAAATAAATAATGATCTGAGATGACCCTTTATATGCTTAACATCCCTAATTCCTTCGATATCATCGTTTTCGGTAAAATACAAATAAATGAAAAAACAGATTGAGAAGATACAGATCATATAACCTATATAGTAGCTTGAAAAAATCGACAGAGCCTGGGATATGATATAAAGGATGCTTACCCTCTCTGTCTTAACTATCCTGTATATGCCAAGCATGACAAGAGGAAGCATTATTATATTAAAGAAATACTGGACACAGTTAAAATACCCCATCAGATAGCCCATAAATGCATAAGCTGTAGAAAAGATAAGAGTTGTATACCGGCTTCCGTATATTTCCGTGAGAAAGATATTAAACGTAAGTCCGATAAAACCGAGCATGATTATCATCATTATAAGAATACCACCCGGCAAAAGATCGTTTGGGACAAAAAGGAGAAGCAAAAGAAACGGCGTATTGCAGTAGTAAGCGGCAAGGCCTGCCATATCCCCGCCAAAAGTCTTTGAAAAACTATAAAAATATGTATCATCCGAGAAGAATATTTTCTTCATGTAGCCGAAATAGTCAACAAACTGATATCTCATATCAGCCATAAGTATAGAATATTTCCCGAATGGATAAAAACCGGATGCGATGCTTATAAGCACCATAAGCACTACCGGAATAAGAAATGCAAATAAAGGACACAGTATCCTTCTTTTCCAGTATAAAAAGTCAAACATGATCTTCCCCTGTATTCTTCTGTTATTCACTATTCTATACAATTACCATATATCGTGCATGCCGTAAAGTCTATTTTATAGCAACTGTTCAGAACAGGCTCAAAGAAGAATTTGACATACCCCTTCCATTAACACTATAATTTGAATAACATTTTTAAATCCGAGGTTATAAATGAGCCTTATCTCCGTAAGCTTTTTCATTTTCATATGTATACTGCTGATCATCTATTATAAGGTAAAACCCGAGAATCAGTGGAAGGTTCTGCTTATCGGCAGCCTTGTCTTTTATGCATGGGTAAGACCTGTATACATAGTATTTATTCTTATTTCAATTATAAGTACTTTCTGCCTTATGCGTAATCCCGTGAAATCACACTGGATCCTTACACTTATAATAAATCTTGGTATACTTATTGTATTCAGGTACAGCATATATTTTGATGTTCATTCACTCATAGTTCCTTTGGGCATTTCCTTTTATACATTTATGACTCTTGGTTATGCTCATGACTGTATGGGGAAAAAAATAGAACCTGAAACAAATATCTTTCATTACGCACTGTTTATTTCATATTTTCCGCAGATAACACAGGGACCTATCGGTACTTATAAGGATATGAAGGATCAGCTCATTTCGCCCCATGAGTGCAATATCATCAATATTAAAGAAGGTGGTTACCGCTGTATAAAAGGACTGTTTAAGAAATTGGTCATTGCGGGAAGGCTTACCTATTATGTTGATACCGTATTTTCTTCACCAAATAATTATAACGGCCTTACCCTGATAATAGCAGTATTCTTCTATGCCATAGAACTTTATGCCGATTTCTCGGGCTATATGGATATTGTCTGTGGAATTTCAAGAATGTTTGGAATCACTCTTACCGAGAATTTCAAACGTCCATATTTCTCAAGGAATATTCAGGAATACTGGAGACGATGGCATATTTCACTTAATGAATGGTTTAAGGAACATCTTATGCTTCCTGCGGTTACCTCCGGATGGAACAGAAAGCTCTCAAAAATGCTTGGTAAACTGTTTCCGGGGGCAAAGAAGGGAACCCTCAGAACCGTATTTCCTCTTATCCTTGTGTGGATAATAACCGGTATATGGCATGGAGCCGAGGATGTATATATCGGCTGGGGTGTCTATTTTGCAATAATAATGCTCTTCTCCGTGTGTACAATGAATTATATGAAGAAACTTCGTACAAAGATACACTGGAATGATAATAATATCTTCATCAGGATATTTCAGACCTTACGGACATTTATAATAGTCCTTTTCGGAGAAGTTATGTTCCGTGCCCACAGCCTGTCGGACGCCTTTTCAATATACAAAAAAATATTTACCACAACAAGGATCAGTGCTTCGGAAATCATATCTTCCATGACCGCATTCGGAAACGGTAATCAGGCCTTGGCATCAGTGATCATTCTTACAGTACTTATTTTGGGATTGTTTATTGTTGAGCTTCTTAAGGAAAAAGATGAGAATGCATTTATGAGTCACAGATATGTCTACGCGGCAGGAATGCTCATTGTTATGACACTGTTTGGAGTGGCTGGGCAGTCGAACTTCATGTATCAGGCATTTTAAATTATAGAATGAAAGTAAAAGTAGCATGTTATGAAAAAAACAGTTTTAACTCTTCTGTCAGCCGCTGTAATAATCCTTACAGCGGTAATACTTAAAAATGTATATTCCTGTGAGATTCCGATAGGAAACAGAGGTATCAGGGCTGCGATCAAAGAAGGAGACCTTGATATTCTCTTTATAGGATCTTCGACCTTCCGCTCCAATCTTGATATTCATGAGCTGGATAAGGCATATAACGGGCGGGACTTCATTATATCCTATGGTGGCAATCAATATACTGCCACATCCGTGCAATATGATGAAATACGGAAACGTTCTTCTAATGATTACAGTCTTATGGTATTTGAGCTGGATCCGCTTATGCTCACAGAAGAGGTCAAGCTGTCCGATTCCAGAGTGATCTGGGATCTGTCCTTTGCCGGGAAAAAAGCTCTCTGGAGTAAGCTTAAAACAGGAGGGACCACCAATAATTCCATTATGTTTGAATATTTCGTTACATCGGGAATGGATGATCTTATTACATATCCTCTTACGGAACCCTTCTATTCAACAAGATATTATAAGGGAGCAAAAACAGATGATACACCTTCCTCCGGCAAAGAATTTCTGGAAAATGAAGAATTTGATATAAGTGAATCGGTTCTCATAAAAGCCCAGGAGGAATCTGTTATTGAAATAATCGAAAAATGCAGGAGAGACGGTCAGAACTTTGTTTTTCTTGAATGTCCGCATTATTACAGACTTTCCGAAGATCCTGTTTATAAGGAATATCATAGATACTTTACTGATCTTATGGTAGAATATAACGTAGATTACATCCTTGCCGGCGATATTGACTTTGACGATCACAATCCGGATTATTATGAGGATATGAGCCATATGTCAGGCTTGGGAAGGAAAACCTATACAGAAGAACTTATCAAATATTTACTCAAAACAGGAAAGGAGACAAAATGAGCAATCCATACGCAGGTACTCAGACAGAAAAGAATCTTCAGGCAGCTTTTGCCGGTGAATCACAGGCACGTAATAAATACACCTATTTTGCCTCTGTGGCCAAGAAGGAGGGCTATGAACAGATATCAGCTCTGTTCTTAAAAACAGCGGACAATGAGAAGGAGCATGCCAAAATGTGGTTTAAAGAGCTTAAGGGCATAGGAACCACGACCGAAAACCTTAAGGCTGCCGCGGATGGCGAGAATTATGAATGGACAGATATGTATGAAGGCTTTGCCAAAACAGCAGATGAAGAAGGATTCCATGAGCTTGCAGAGAAATTCAGGGGTGTTGCGGCAATTGAAAAGCATCACGAAGAAAGATACCGTGCACTTCTTAACAACGTTGAAACAAAACAGGTATTTGAAAAGAGCGAGGTTAAGGTTTGGGAATGCCGAAACTGCGGCCATATCGTAGTCGGAACCAATGCACCGGATGTCTGTCCGGTATGTAACCACCCTCAAAGCTACTTCGAGGTTTCCGCAGAGAATTATTGATATATGACATAATACACATGATCAAATATCGACAGGGGATGGAATTAAGATCCATCCCCTGTTTTTACTCAGTCTTCAATATTCAGTTCTAACGGTGCATCTATTTCTTCACCGACATATTTACCGTTTTTCTTTCTCTGCTTTACACATTCCGTAAGCAGATACTCAATTTGCCCGTTAACAGAACGAAAATCATCCTCAGCCCATGCGGCCACGGCATCATATAATTTCGCTGACAGACGAAGAGGAACCTGTTTTTTTTCTGCCATTAATACAGACTTCCCGAATTTACAACAGGCTGTGCATCGTGGTTACCGCATAATACCACTAACAGATTGGAAACCATGGCTGCCTTTCTCTCTTCGTCGAGATTGACTATTTCCTTCTCATTAAGTCTTTCAAGCGCCATCTCCACCATTCCAACAGCCCCATCAACTATCATCTTACGTGCGTCTATGATCGCGGAAGCCTGCTGCCTCTGAAGCATTACAGATGCGATCTCAGGAGCATATGCAAGATATGTGATCCTGGCTTCTATTATCTCAAGTCCGGCATCCGTAACCTTACTCTGGATCTCATTCTTGATCCTTTCGGCAACTACCTCTGCAGATCCTCTAAGAGATCCTTCATCAGCCTGTCCGTCTCCGGTAGTATCTACATCCATAGCAACATCATAAGGATAGATCCTTACAATATTCCTGAGAGCCGAATCACACTGAAGGGAAAGATATTCCTTATAATTATCAACATTAAACACTGCCTTTGCAGTATCTGTTACCTTCCATATAACTGCTATACCGATCTCTACCGGATTTCCGAGACAGTCATTTATCTTCTGTCTTCCGTTATTTAAGGTCATTGCTTTAAGCGATATTTTCTTACTGTATACATTTACGTTTCCCGTTGTACCTGTATTGATGGTAACCGTATCCGCCTTTGCAGCTGTCTCACCGCTCTGTGCAAGTCTTGTGCCTGCTGCCGGATTAACAGCTGTACAGAAAGGATTTACAAAATAAAAGCCGGGCTCCTTTATCGATCCCTTATAATTTCCAAACAGGGTAAGCACTAAAGCCTCCTGCGGCTTAAGAACCTTAAGACCTAAAAGCGGCACCCAACCGAATATAAAGATCATTATTCCGACAAAAACAAAGAATCCTCCGATACCACTGTACTCTGAAAGCACTCCGCCTACAACACACAGAAAAAATGCAAATACATAAGCAAGTAATACACCGATCAGAACTATCATTCCGTGTTTCTTTTCTGTATAAATTTTTTCTGACATAACATTACCCTCCTTAATCTGTATAAAATAAGCATACTCCGAAACGAAATATGCTTATATTTAATTGATATCATCATGATATCATATTCATTTCTTTTGTCAACATTAAATTTTTCTGGTATTTTACCTTAAGTACCTCTGCTTATAATCTTTTTATTTCTTCTATTTAAGACGCTGTATCATCTCATATATTGACTTTGCGCTGTTAAAGTTATCGGGAATAATCTCTGTTGCGGGAACAGCCACATCATACTCTTCATCTATTACACTGATAATATTGATTATATCAAAGGAACTTAATATCTTTCCGTCGATAAGATCGGTACAGTTTTCAAAATCAACATCGTCTCTTATATCCTTAAGTAATTCCAGTAATTCTTCCATTTTCCACCTCTCTTTTTTTTATATACTTATTGTAAGTAATAAGATCAACCGGCTGTGACATTTATTTTCACAATGGTCATGAGTTTAATTTCCATGTCTTTACGGCATCTCTTACCTTAGATATTATACCATTACTGTGTATTAAAACAACAGGCATATCCCTGCTTAAGAAAAGATTGAGCCCCTCTGTTATTGAATATGCACCTATATTGCAAAACACAATCATATCACCGACTGACAGTATTCTTTCTTTATAGCTTCTTACGATAATGTCATTTGTAGTACATAAAGATCCGCATAAAGTCTGGGTTATATCTTGTTTATCCATGTTATTTAATTGTTGTACAGAAGTGTTATTTAATGTGTTTTCCAAATTATTATCAAGTGTTATCATAACTGGTGTTTTCATTCCCATCATTTGGCCCAGATAATTAATATGATTTATCCCTCCATCAAGTATACACCATCTGTTGTCGAAGGATTCCTTTACATCACATACCCTTGAAATATAATATCCACAGCTGCTGGCTATAAAACGTCCCATCTCAACCGTAAGATTACCATATCCTGCCATTTTGTTAAGATCGGCACTAAGCTCCTTTACCGGTCGAAGAGTATCTGTGAAATCCTCACCTTCGAAATATGGATATGCAAAACCGGGACCATATTCTATCCACTTAAGCGGCAGACCGTATTTAGTCCGAAGATCATTAATAATCTCAGTAAGCATTGCCAGCTCTTCACGCTGATGCTTAAGCTTAGTCCTCTGGGTTCCCACAAAGTAATGAATCCCTTCTATATTAATAAGGGTATTATCTCTGTTAATATCAAGTATATATTCAATATCACTAACAGACATGCCAAACTGGCTTTTTGATGAAAGTCTTAAGATAATTCCCACATTCCGATCAAGCTTTTTCGAAACCTGTTTTATAAGTTCATAATGTCTTATCGATTCAGCAGTTATGATACCGGCCCCATAGGTTATGGCGTCCTCTATATCCTCTGCCTCCTTATGGACTCCCGAATAGATTATCATCCCGGGTTTAACATTATAAGATTTACATATCTGAAGCTCTCCGGGAGAACATACTTCAAGCATATCCACAATATCCGTAATCAAAGGTATAAGGAACGGATTGGCCTTTATAGAATAACACAGCCCGATCCTTTCATTTCCACTGTTAAGGATATTTCTTATCTTATTTACCCTGTCCTTTAATTCATCGGCATCAAACACAAAAACCGGTGTACCGAATTCTTCAGATACATTTTTAAGTAAATCTGTTTTAATCATTCTTTCCCTCATTATCATACAAACATGTTATTTAATTTGCTGTTCAAGAATACCCCTGTCTATCTTTCCATTCTTATTAAGAGGAAAATATTCAAGCTTTATAGTTTTTGACGGAAGCATGAACGGCGGAAGCTTTTCTTTAATGCACAAAGAAAGGCTTTCTTTATCAATATCTCCGGTGTAGAAGAGGATTATCTTCTTATGCCTGCTGTCATATATACTGCATGCTCTCGATACGCCGTCAACCGACATGGCAGAAACATCAATATCTGATAATTCTATCCTCTGTCCCATATGCTTTATCTGAAAATCCTTCCTCGATGTATAAAATAACACTCCTGTATCATCGTATTTTCCAAGATCTCCCGTACGGTATATAATTTCTGCAAACCTGTTATTTAATGGGTTCTGAACAAATACCTTTGAGGTTTTTTCAGGCTCTCTGTAATATCCAAGAGCAAGACAGGAACCGCTTACGCATATCTCGCCTTCTATTCCAGGTGTTATTATTTTCTTATCTTCGTCATCAAGCAGAAATACTTTTTCATTTCTGAAAGGAATTCCAATGGGAATTATCTCATTTTTTTCATATTCCCTGTCAATTATATGATACGTACAGTTACAGGTTATCTCTGTAGGACCATACAGATTGGCATACATGGCATCTGGAAGATATTTTTTCCATTTATTCAGCTGTTTAACAGGCATGAGCTCACCTGAAAACATGACTTTATTTATGGTTTCCGGCGTCTTATACTCAAGTCCGTTCATTATCGAGACAAAACACATTGCCGATACTGCCCAGATAAGTACCGTAACCCTGTTATCATACAGATAATCCATTAAAACGGAAGGGTTTGAGAAATACTCTCTTGGAATTAGTGCCACTCTGGCCCCCGTTTTAAGTCCGCTGTAAATATCTTTAACCGAAACATCGAAATCAAACGGTGCCTGATTGGCCAATACATCTTCATCTGTAATATCAAATACAGATGTAAATTCATTAATGAATTCTATAACTGAAGCATGCCCTACCACTACTCCTTTTGGTACTCCTGTGCTTCCGCTTGTAAAATTCACATAAAGCGGCATCTTATCATAAAAATCCTTACGTTTTCCGGCTAAGAATTCTTCATCAGCCTTCTTATCTTTTGCTTCCGTTAACAGATCTTCTATTAAAACTATACCTTTTCTATTCTTATCCGATAAAGAAAGATCATTAAGTACACTGTAATTAATTTCATCTGTTATGATAAATTCCGGATCAAGAACCGATATAATGCTCTCAGCCCTGTTTTTTGTCTGTCTTATATCAATAAAGCTGTAGAAATCTCCCAGATACATTCCCGCAAACATCACTATCAGTGCATCTACGCTTTTTTCCATATAAAAAGTCATGGCTGATTCAGGCTTTAAACAGTCTCTTCCTTTAATATACGCAAGTTGAGTCGCTGTTTTCTTAGCCATATCAAGCAGATCTTTAAAGGATATTTCTTTATATGGATCCGAATAAGCAGTCTTATCACCATATACTTCTGCCGATCTTTCCAGCATTTCAATTATATTTACCATATCCCTAATCCTTTATACAATATAAAAAAGCTTCACCGGATACCCTTAAGTAACCTGATGAAGCTCTTTACGGAGAAAGAGGGATTTGAACCCTCGCGCCGGTTTCCCGACCTACACCCTTAGCAGGGGCGCCTCTTCAGCCTCTTGAGTATTTCTCCTTAACGCTGAACCAACAAAACACATTATACAAGAACCTTGAGTCTTTGTCAATTATACCGCATCATTGAATTAAATTCGGATAATCCGTATACCGACCATATTTATACAATATCAATATATTACTTCCGCGATCACGCCTCCACCGATAACACAGCCGTCACTGTCATAAAAAACGGCTGACTGTCCGGGAGCTGCACCTTTTACAGGCTCCTCAAACATTACCTTTATATTGTCATTATCAGTCCTAAATATCTTTGCCGCCTGCTCCCTGTGATGATAACGTACCTTTACCTTACAGGATAATTCCTCTCCAGTATCCAATCCGCTTATTCCCATAAAAACAATATCGTTAATAATCAGCTCCTTACTGTATATTGAATCCTCTTTACCTATAACTATCTCATTGGTATCCGTAAGGATTGTCTTTACATAAGCCGGATATCCAAGAGACAGGCCCAGTCCTTTTCTCTGTCCTACCGTATAATGGATAATACCTCTGTGTTTTCCAAGAACATTTCCGTTCTCATCAACAAAAAGTCCTTCACCCGGAATCTTTGCTTTTGCATTTTTTTCAACAAAATCCGAATAACTTCCCTCAGTAACAAAGCATATTTCCTGAGAATCTTCTTTAGCGGCAACAGGAAGTCCTCCCTTAACCGCTATACTCCTTACTTCCTCTTTTGTATACTTTCCAAGAGGCATCATGGTTTTAGCCAGATGTTCCTGAGTAAGTCTGTAGAGCATATATGTCTGATCTTTTTTATCATGAACAGCTTTTTTTACCGTATATCTTCCGTTGTCAAGCCTGACTATCGATGCATAATGTCCTGTGGCTACATGATCGGCTCCCATTACATTTGCTGTATAAAGCATTTTTTCCCATTTAACATATCTGTTACACAATATACACGGATTAGGAGTCCTTCCTCTTAAATAATCATCAACAAACGGCTCTGTAACCTCTCTGTTGAACTCTGAAATACAGTTAAATGTATGATAAGGAATACCTATTTTTTCACTAACACGTCTTGCATCATCAATCTCACAGCATCTGCTGTCTTCCCCATCATCTGAAACCCATGTCCTTAAAGTCACTCCGATTACATCATATCCTTCATTTTTTAACAGATATGCCGTAACAGCGCTGTCCACACCTCCCGACATTCCTACAATAACCTTTGACATTAATTGCTTATACCTCTTTCAGTAATTCTGTTAATATCTTATCCACAGATAATTTAATCAGCTGTATTAATCTCATACAGATCATTTCCGTTACTGTCTATCACAACTATCACCGGAAAATCTTCAACATACAGTCTTCTTATTGCTTCCGTACCAAGATCATCATAAGCTATCACTTCCGATTCCCTGATACTTTTAGACAGAATTGCACCGGCACCGCCGATTGCTGCAAAATACACTGCTTTGTTCTTTATAATTGAATCCTTAACTTCTTTACGTCTTTTACCCTTTCCTATCATTCCCTTAAGGCCTATATCAAGCAGGGAAGGAGTATATTTATCCATTCTTGTAGCTGTAGTAGGTCCTGCAGAGCCTATAGGACGTCCTTCTCTTGCAGGAGACGGTCCCATATAATAAATAATATTGTTTCTTACATCAAACGGAAGCTCCTCATTTCTTAAAAGCGCTTCATACATCCTCTTATGAGCCGCATCCCTTGCGGTATATATCGTTCCGGTAATATATACATAATCACCGATCTTAAGTTCTTCTACTGTTTTATAGTCCAACGGAGCTGTTATATGTTTTTCCATATTCGTGCCTTTCATTATCTGTAACAAATCAGAACTGCAAATAATTATTTAATCTCTTTTAAATTATGTTATTTATTAGACCAAGTATCACACCAATAAGCGCACCGAGGCTTACTATTGTATTAAGCTCTTTTTTCATAACCGACAATATAAGTCTTTCCAGCTCATCTACCGGCATTCCGTTTATTTTATTCTCTATAACTCCGGCTATGTCAATATGGGACATACATCTGTCTATATTATCACTTACAAGCTTGTGGTATCCTTCCGTAACTGATATCTTTACAGAATCTGTCTCATTACCTGCCTGATTTAAAAGGGCTTCAACCGAATTACTGTCTATTGAATCAAGCTTTCCTTTTACTATCGGTTTAACATATTCAATACCGTTTTTATCAACAGCCTCCTGAATTCCGTCGGCAATAGACATAGCAGCAGAAGATATCATCTCATCCGATATAAGACGTCCTATTGTTTTACTGTGTATCTTTTCTTTCAGAAATTCTGTACCGAATCCATCCATGATCGATTTGACATCCACAGAATCTACTATTTCCTGACATAATGCAATACAGACAGCATCTTTCTTTTTTCTGTATTCTTCATCATCAATCCCGGTAAGTATGCATATTTCCTCACTTATCTGTACATTAAGATGTCTCATTACCGCATCGGTTACATGTTCCTCAACCTCTGAAGATAACAACATCGCTTCTATATCGCTTTTAGTAAGAAGAGAATCGGAAACAGCGTGACCCACTGCACCTGCAAGCCTTTTCTGCCCTTTCGGTATGGCTCCCGGAGTAAACGGAAGAACATGACCGAAGAGTTTTATTTCATTACGAGGATAGAAAAGCATCTTAACAGCTATAAGATTGGTAAAATAGCCTATAATTGCGCCTATTAAAGGACCTGATATATATTTTATTATTTCCATATCAAATAATCCTCATGGAATGCCTGTTTACATGACAGCATATATTTACCGCTACCGGAAGTCCCGCAATATGTGTTGCATATGTTTCGATATTAACCACAAAGGCTGTAGTAGAGCCGCCAAGCCCTCCGGGACCGATCCCAAGGCCATTTATTTTTGTAAGCATTTCTTTTTCGAGCTCTGCAATGTATTCTATATCAGAATGTATATTTACACGGCGAAGAAGTGCTTTTTTTGCAAGAAGTGCACATTTTTCAAAGGTTCCGCCTATACCGACTCCCACTACCATCGGAGGACAAGCATTTGGACCAGCTTCTTTTACCGTATTTATTATGGCTTCCTTAACTCCTTCAATACCGTCAGCAGGCTTAAGCATATAAATCTTACTCATATTTTCGCTTCCAAAACCTTTCGGAGCTATCGTAATCTTTACATTATCACCGGATACTATATTATAATGGATTACCGCCGGAGTATTATCCTCTGTATTTTTTCTTATAATGGGATCCGATACAACCGATTTACGAAGATAACCTTCAATATAACCCTTTCTTACCCCTTCGTTAACGGCATCCTCCAATAATCCTCCGGTAAAATGAACTTCCTGCCCTATATCCATAAAAACAACCGCCATACCCGTATCCTGGCATATAGGTATCATATCATTTCCGGCTATATCAAGATTTTCTTCAAGCTGACAGAGTATCTGCCTACCAAGAGGAGAAGTTTCATTTTTTTCTGAACTGTATAAAGCTTCCTTCATATCATCTGTAAGAAAATGATTTGCTTCTATACACATTTCTTTTATATTCTGCGTTATTTCATTTACATTAATATCTCTCATCTTTTTTCCTTTTTTATAATAAAAAATAAGCAAAAGGGGCAAATTAAAACAATTTAC
>JAEEGL016887566.1_pt1 | contig 30802 bp, 24 predicted proteins | sample 9134231 | NCBI WGS metagenome assembly JAEEGL01 (sample SAMN16246548, study PRJNA631951) | gut metagenome | biome: gut microbiome; feature: rumen; material: fiber-attached | host: Bos | place: Iran: Karaj | collected 2018-10 | reverse complement strand
TTTCAGTTGCCATGTCTTGTTCTGAAGGTTTCCCGTCGCCTTTTTCCTTGCACGAGCCACCTCCCAAGTAGCTTCGTAATGCACACCGTTGCTGCCCGTAAAGGTTAGCGTGACAGATGCTTCGCCGGTATTTCTTCTCATTAACTGACGAGTGTCTTTTATCGTGATGTCCTTCTCTTCATCTTTCGTATTGCCCTCCATTTGGGTATTCTTCAATCTTGGCGTATTGGCGAATAGTGCCAGACAGATAGCATCCAGAATCGTGGACTTTCCAGAGCCCGTTTTGCCCGTTATCAGGAACACCTCGCTGTCTGCCAGCGGATACGCCTCGAAATCAATGACGGCATCCTCTATGGATGCGATATTATGTATGGTCAGTTTCCGTAATTTCATTGTTGTCCCCCTTTCTTAATCGTTTCGTGAATCATCGGCCACCATAGCCATGACCTCCTTGAACATCAACTCCAGCTCCTCATCGAAGCAGATACCCGAATATTCAGCATACCGTTTGGCTATCTCAACAGGATTTTCTTCCTGGAACTCCTGTACGGTCAACACCTTAGCCTCGCTCTGGCGGTCCATCTTTCTCTTCGCATTGATATAGCAGAACCGACATTGTTTCCTCTTGGCCAGACTTGCCGCTTCCTCATTAGCCTCCACAGGCAGAAAATCATCAATCTCCACATTCAGCCGGAGGTAGGCGAGAATATCGTCTGGAAACTTCTCCAAGAGTTCTTTTGCCTTTTCCCAAGACGCCGCGCCCTCGGTGGGCAGCGTCACCAACGGACGAGGATTCTCAATCTCAATCTTTTCTATCGTTGGAGTCTCGCCATGTTTCTCAATCTCAACCATGCTGATGGAATGAGGGAAATTCTCGTCAAAACTGACAGCCAGCGGAGTGCCGCAGTATCTCACATTATGCTTGCCGCTATGCACAAACTGCTCGTGATGGATGTGTCCCAACGCTAAATAGTCATAGCCGTCGCCCATCTGTTCCAGTTCGAACGAGTCAATGCCTCCGACGGAATATTCCGATGCGTGGTCATGTCCCGTAAAGTCACAGCCCTTCACTGTCGTATGGGCGGTCAGCACCACAGGCAACCCTTCCGTATTCCTTTCCGCCACCCTGTCAAGCAGCTGCTGGAAAAACCCGTCGGGGATATTCCGCTCATTCGCATACGGCACTGCAATCACAAAGCCCTTTTCCGGAACTTCGATGATATGCTCGTCCATGTTCTCCTTCTCTAACTGTCCGATGGCATACACACCGAGTGCCCGCCAAGGAGTCCGGAAAATCTCATGCTTCGTACCGCTGTCGTGGTTGCCGGCGGTCATCACAATCTTCATTTGAGGATGCGCGTTATGAATGCTCACCATGCCGTCCGTGAGCATTGTCTGCACGGCAGCAGACGGCTGCGACGTGTGATACACGTCCCCGCACAACAGAAACACATCCGGTTTCTGCTCTTCCACAATCTTCACCATCTGGTCCAGCATGGCCTGCTGTTCGTCTGTGCGATCATAGCCGTAGAGCACATGCCCCAGATGCCAGTCGCTTGTATGTAGTATTTTCACTTTTTATAGGTTTTTAGTTTTTTCTGTTAAAATAATCGTAATTACAAATTTGCCAATCGGGGTGATTTGGTTCACCCTCCTATTGCGATATCGCACAAGAACGCCACAAGCGACAGCAGCAGCGCCGACACCCAGAAGAGGACGGAGCCCCTATGCGACATGGTCCACCCGAGGTACTTGAAATCCTCGAACTCTTTGCGTTTCCACAAATCGAGATGGTTGCGCAGCCAGCGGACAAACTCGTCCATTTGCGGCTGGGCGTGGTGGAGGAAGTAGTCCTTGACCTCCACGTCCAACGCAGGCTCGTCCATCCAGCTCAGCGTGTGGCACCACTCTACCCTATCGCCGTTCATGCCAAGACAGACGACAAACTCGTTCTTGTTGCAGCCTTCCCAGTAATCGCGCTGTTTCAAGGCAATTTCAACACCGGCGGCGGCTGGGAAGAGCAAGACGAACACGTGAATCTGTTTCGCAGAGCCGCAAAAAGCGTTGAGTATCTGCAACTCAGCATTGACCTCGTCCAAATCGCCCGTGTAATCAAGACCCGGTGACACCAGCAAGACAGGCTGCTCAAAGCCCGAAATGGCAGGGTATTCAAACAAGCCCAGACTCTTCGCCTCGGCACGACTGACGCGCTGTCCCCGGAAAACAGAGTGGGAGTTTTTGACCGAATTGCGATAACGGTGGGTGTAAGTGACGGTCTGGGTATTATACTCGTCGCCGTCCCAGTAGCAGACTTCGCCGTCACCGCCTTCAACGCAGTGGGAATGATACACTCGGATCAATTCCGTTCCCGTACCCCATTGCTGGCACATTTGGTAGAACAATCCTGAATCAATTTGCGCTTTCAGTCCGGTGTTAAATTCCCAAAAATACTCATCAGGATGGTTAACATACTTCGTCTTGACCGTATAGGTTTTCCCATTCGCACCATATACTGTTTCTTTCACCTCTTTGCGCTCCACCCAGGCAAAATGGTGGATGACGCTCGTGACATAACCGCTCAAATACTCCTTGGACCTCGTTGCGAAGAAAAAGACAAGGTAAAGCAATCCCTCGGCAGCCGCAGTGACAAGCAGGTATGCCCACCAGTATTCAACATCGGCGCCACACAGCATGGCGACGGCGAAAGCCACCAACGGAAGGGCAAAAGCGAATATATACATAACGATGTCTGGTTCTCAGGCCATTAAAGGGTTAAGGTTTCGTTATCGACACGTGTGCGCATAACCTCATTGGTGGCGTCCGATGCAATGACGACATAGTCTATCGGCTGCTTGTTACGGATGAACCAGCCTTGCGGCATGGAGTTGATCAGCGTCTCGCGCTCACGGATAATGTCGAGCATGCGTTGCTGGGCGTTGCTAAAACTGACACGCTGTACCTCAATACTTTGCATCAAGCTATTGTAGAGGGAGGTATCGAAGTCGGGATTGGACTCCTGAATCCATTTCATCGTGGCAGATCCGGCATCACGATAGCGTCCGGAGATGAGCTCGGGATAGATTTTCTCAAAGGTCTCCCGATACTTTTCGGCCACCCCGGCCTTCTCCTTGATGATTTTCCACATGGTGTCGTGGACGGCGGTAATTTTCCCCTCCTGGGCTTCCGCCTCCTTGCGCAGCGCCACCTCGCGGTTGTTGAAAATGAAATACATGGCCACCATGATGATGGCAAGTGCGATGATGATGATAATAAAAATGATTGACATAATTATAGGGTTTTTATTTGACTTTGGACGTAAACTTAGACGTAAACCTAGACTTAAACTTAGACTTTAGCTATTGGCTTTACTATTCACTATTCACTGATCACTATTCACTGATCACTTAACACGTGAAATATATCGTTTTTTTCATTACGGTGCAACAATTTTAACAAAAAAGATAAAATTCCGCCTATTGTTACTGGTTGCAAAATTACACTTTTTTCCCGTAAGATGCCCTCTCCTTGCCAATCCCAAACTAATTCTGACTTGGCGGTGGCAAAACCGCATCCTCCCCCACCGACTGCCACCGCAGCAGGTAGGAGTACTGGTAGAGGGCCGTGGCAACGGCACGAACCGGCGTTCCTGCTTCTCCATCATATTCTTGCTCTTGTTGTGGCTTTTCTGCCAATGGATAAAGCTTTTACAGACGACACAACTCTTCATCGTGCAATACAAAAATCTGAAATGGTTTGGCGCGGCAATAATACGAAATGTTTTTGAAAGAGAGGGTGTGAGAAATGTATTTTTCGCGGCGAACCATCCGCTCCCCTCGCACGCGCCCTTCCCGCCGCGCCGCGAGCCCCACACACGAACCATCCACCGAAAATGGAATCCGTCCCCGTATCCGGCCACAGACATGCAACAGCTGACGCAGTTGGCAGTGAGAGCTACAAGGGTGCCCGAGCTTCCTCGTGGCGGAGCATCTCGCTCGACAAAGCACCCACAGTTTACCCAATGACGATCCAAGTGGCGCCATTATCCTCCCCTTCCCTTGTCAGTTTGCCGTCTGCCCGCAACAGATTGATGTCTCTCGCAATGGATGATAAAATAGGTGTGTTCATCGTCTGCCTCGATGACCGAATCGGGAGAGCCGTTTTTCAACCCAAAAGTTATTTCCAGATTATCTCCCAAAAGCCACCTTTGTCTGAACCAATACGGCGAAGATAATTACCTCGCATGGCCTCAATATTTCTCCATACAGAGACATCCTTAATCCCTAATATTTTCGTCAGTTCATGTATCGTAATGTATGGATTCTCTATCATAGCCCCTAAAATGGTAATGCGAGTGTTCGATAATTTGTCTCCATTGGATTTCGCTTTCTCCAGCAACTTTCCCAACATCTTTTGGTGCTTCTCCGCTAACTTCGCCTTTGACTTTTCTGTTACCTTTTCTACTACTTTTTCTACTACATTTCCTGCTACTTTTTCTACTACATTATCAGTCACATCACCTCCGAGTTCAATCACCTTAGGTACAGATACTTTCAGAATGAAATCATCGGTATGGTATTTAGGTTCTGCAGCACCATTTGCCAGCAATTCTCTACAAATACGATCAACACCTTCACCAAATTCCTTCACGAAGTGATATGCTTTTAAAAAGGCTGCAATTTTGGGGTTACGGGAGAAGTGGGTAGTGCGGATGTTGGCAGGTTTCACTTGCCCTGGCAATCTTCCCGGCGACTCAAAAACAAGGCGATTGTCAAACATTTTGATTTGAATCTCCGTCCCCTTAATGTTGTAAGCACGATGACAGCAAGCATTTACGGTCATTTCTTGTACCACGAATTTGGGATAGTCTCGGCGCGTGACAAACAAGCCCGCTTGTCCAAGAAAAGTGTGTTCGCGCACCTGCGACTCAATGAATTCTATGGTTTTCCTTATTTGACTCAAAATAGTCCCTTCGAATGTGACATCCTTTATCACATTCATCTCCGCACCGACCCTTTCATCAACACCTTCGTATCTTATAAAACGGGTGCGGGCACGCGGAAAGAACTTTTGTGGATTCTTGCCGAACAGAAGAACACAGGCAACGCTTACTTCTTCCTCACCATTCTTGTTCGTTGTCAAGAAATTGTTATTCTCGCGAAGATATTCGAGCGGAGTCTTACCATATCCCACCAAATCGGCGTACTCGGCAACGGCCTTCATATCTATGTCATTGATAGCTGCTCCATACACAGCGGTATCTTCATAAAAACGCTCTCCCTTGTCGTACATCAATTGCACACGCTCGTCAAATGTCAGTTTGCGGCTTTTGTCACCCACACGCATAAACGCCTCGTCGGCCTGATTGGTGTGCAGAAACATACTTGCAGGAATATCCATCAGCAACACACGATTAGAATTGCCATTCTGGTCGGTACAAGACAAATATCTGCAACTCACCGGTACTGATGGATTACAAAAATCGAACGGGACACGCAACAAATCGTTTAGTTTGTCGAGACATTGGTCGACACCTTCAACCCGGCGATTTTTGTCCGATATGCCTATAGCGATCAGTCCGCCATCCGCATTGGCAAATGCCACAATGGACACCGCCAATGCCTTCGGGTCCACTTGAATGCTTTTGCAATCAAAGGTTTGTCCCTCTTCACGAGATAGTATGTCATTTAAGGTTATCATGCCTGTTTTTCTCCTTTAATCATAGTCAGACTTCGTTTCTGTTTATTTAAAAGCGACTGATTTCCCATCGCTTTGTTCATCTCTTCCTCGCTCGGCAACGTTCCATCCTTCTGATTCCTATCCAGCCATCCCGAGTATGCTGCCCGCCACGCCGCCTTTTCCTCCATGGCCCACGCTATACGTCTTTCGCTCAATCTTCACGTTGCGATACGGCTCAATCATTGCCTTCATCGTGTCAATATCCGGACAGCTTCGGTCGTTGTAGCTGACTATCCAAGTTGGACTGCGAGCCTCCGAAAGCATCCAAAACGGTATCGGCGCTTTCGGGTATATATTTGGCGATCCATCCCCTGTGGATGAACTTCGCGCCCAAATACTGAGGCTCAGGGAACTTATACCCCAAATAATCGTTGTTGTCAAACAGATTATGCATCATTATTGCCTATATTCTTTTAGATTGCAAAGATAATAAAAACAGGGAAGACATTTACGTTAAAGCACAAAAATATTTTCGCCTTTGAAAAATCATCAAAATTTCGTCCGCTAACCCAGATCAGTTGTAAGACAAAAAACGACCAACCGAATCAGAAAACCACAATGAGTACCGAAAAAACAGCAGCCTTAACCTCTATTCCAGAAAAAAGGTGTAGTATTGCCGCGTAAAATATAACTTAAGACAAACAACAACCATTATGTTAGGAGCAATTATTGGAGACATTGTTGGCTCTTGTTATGAGTTCAACAGCATCAAAACAACGGAGTTTGAACTGTTCCAGCCAAAGAGTCGTTACACGGACGACTCGGTGATGACGATGGCCGTGGCCGAATGGCTGCTTGAGGACCCGACGCACACACACGAAGTCCTGGAAGAGAAAATGGTGAAATATGGCAAATTGAATTCCAACGTCGGTTATGGTCCTCATTTCCTTCGCTGGCTGCTTTTCCCTCAAGCGATCTTCCCAGATGGCAAGCGGAAACCTTACAACAGCTTCGGCAACGGCTCGGCGATGCGTGTCAGCGCGGCCGGTTGGATGTTTGATTCACTGGAAGAGACAGAGCGTGTGGCGGGGATTTCGGCCAGCATCACGCACAACCATCCGGAGGGCATCAAAGGGGCGCAAGCCACGGCTGCGGCCATCTTCATGGCACGAAACGGTGCCAGCAAGGAAGAGATAAAAGACTATATCTCAAAGAAGTTCGAGTATAACCTCAACAGGACTTGCGACCAGATCAGGCCTTCCTATGGTTTTGAGGTGTCGTGTCAGAAATCGGTGCCGGAGTCGATCATCACTTTCCTTGACAGTACGGACTATGAGAGCACCTTAAGATTGGCGGTATCCCTTGGAGGTGACAGCGACACACAAGCCTGCATTGCCGGCGGTATCGCAGAGGCTTTCTATGGAATACCGGATGACATTATCATTGAAGCGTCGAGCCGCATCCCGCAGTATTTCAAGGCAACCATCATTAGAATGGCTGAAAACTCGGCTTATCGCAGCCAGATGGAGCAACTTAAAAGGTGCTGGGGAGAATAATAGAAAAAGGAAGGGAATGAGGTGTTTTGAGAGACATCACAATACGAAAATAAAATGAGTAGAAGCTATTTAAGAGACAAATGGATGCGAAAACGCACGACTGGTCAGTTGTATATTGCATCAAAGCAGAACAATGAAGTGAGGAACAAGCATCACTTAGACGAGATGCCGAAAAACAGAGCATCGAAACTGATCACCATGCATTGTTCCGCCGATGTGGAATGGCTGAACCATCCAGGCTCTTTTGGTGGGCATAAGCCAAGACGTGGCGGACACAGGCGGGTGAGCGGCTTGGTGCGCGCATCCCTGAAGGAAGAATTGAGAAAAAGGCTGAGGGAAGATTTGGAAAATCCGGAGCCATGATTGTTATAGGGGCGTTCACATAGTCTCGCCCGCCAACTGTCAACAAGTTTATTATTTCCTATTATTTTTACCTTCTCATTATGCCATTTGTTCAACTTTTATACAGATTTGCCTTTGAAGAAAAACCTGTTAGACTACTCATTTTCGGTGATTTCGTTCAGTTTTGTTTCCAATTCCCTAATGGTAGGAATAGTCCCTTCGATTTTTTCAGGATAGAATCTCTCCAATTCATATTCGGATATGCCTATCGGCTGGCTACTTGACTCCAACGCATATTTGGCAAGCGTGTTATCCCTGCTACGACAAATCAGCAATCCAATGGTGGGATTGTCCTTGCCTTCCTCACGCAATATGTGATTCGCAGCCGTAACGTATGTTCCTAACTGCCCGATATCCTGAGCGTCGAACTTGTCTATTTTCACCTCAATGACCACGTAGCACCTGAGTTTAATGTTATAGAACAGAAGATCAATGAATTTTTCTGTATCACCGATTTGTAAACGGTATTCTTTGCCCACGTATGCAAAACCTGTTCCCAGTTCTATCAAAAAATTGGTGATGTTGGCAAGCAGAGCTTCTTTGAGCTGCTTTTCATTATGTTTTTTTGTCACTCCAGCAAAGGCAAAATTATACGGATCCTTTGTGAGTTCTTGCGCCAAATCACCGGAAGGCTCCGGAATGGTTGCTTTGAAGTTTGTGATAGCTTTTCCGCTACGTTCATACAGACCTGTGTCAATCCAGTTAAGCAGCAAGGCTCTACTCCATCCGTTTTCCACTGTTTGGTTCACGAAAAACAATGCCTTATCCACATCGCCTTTCACCTTGTCCATGATAAGTTTATGATGTCCCCACGGTATCTTGAAAATATCCTCGTACAGATGATGCGTTTCAGACACGGACAATTCGCCCCCAACTTGGGGGTGTTTTGACGACAGGACATTATCGGGTAATTCGCCCTCAACTTGGGGGTGAATTACAAAATATTGTGAATAAAGCAGATAGAATCTTCTGCAATATCTCAGATTTGTTACAGAAAGACCTTCAACTTGAGGCATTTCTTTTTTCAGATCTTTGCTCAACTGCGCGATGACACCTTCACCCCAACGCTCTTCCACTTTCATTTCCACAATGTCGTGCCCCAACAGCCAATTGAATCGCAACTGTTCCTCATTCACTTTGATAGCCGCTTTAATCTGGCTCTGGCGGTATCGCTTCACAAGGTTTTGCACCCATCGTGTGTATGTTTTGTCCATTATGGTTATTGTCTTAGTCATTCTTCGATAATGTTTTGTCTTTATTTATTGACTTCCGTTGTTTTATTCTTCACATTGTTATATTTTGTGCGTTGATGTGTCCTCACATCGCCTAGCTCTCATACTCCCCATCCGGCACGGGTTCACTCCATTCATGATGCGTTCCCAGCTGGGCGTCTGCTTCCTCAAGGCTACCGTATTGACAGGGGACAACGACGCGCCGTTTCGCCAATCCATATACGGCATCATATTTGTCATTCGTTTCACGCTCACCGTCAACCACCTCAATGATGCCCCATTTGTTGGCCACTCTGCAAGCGAACAGACCAATTTCTTCGCCAAAAGGGTCAGCCCAATACCGTATTTCATCGTATGGAAACGGTTCCTTGGTCGGACTGCACCAGGTGCCGGGACCGCCAAAGCCCACGGTATGGTCGGCGATATATAAACCGTACTTTTTCCCATGTTGGATCACACACACCTGAGCCGTCGCTCTGTCGGTGATAGGGATATAATCCAAGGCCTCAAAAGATTCTATTCTTGAGGGTTTAATTGAATTTCTTTCTTCGTCATCTTGGATATACTTCCAATCTCTGTTTATTTTAAATACTATTCCCATAATCTTAAAATGATGTGTAAACATCCACTTCTACGTTCTGTTTTTTCTTTAAAAGTTCTTCTGTCTCGTATTGAGGTATCAGGTGTAATTTTTCAGGGTTCAACATCTGATGACCACCAAGCAGTTCCTCTATGTTTATCGGCGGCACCAAATTTGATTTTCTTTTTTTTCTTTATCATTACATTTTTAGATTTCTCGGAATGACACAAGTAACAAAGTTATATTGTTCATAAGCAGCATTTATACATCAAAGTATTCACTTAGATATTCTTTTTTTATTCTAAGCCCTTGAAATACCCAAAATCACCGACCAATGCTCTTCGGTCTAACCCCAAATTACGCTTTTCGCACGAAGTCTCCGATACAAGACAACATGAGAAACATGCAGCCAGGTTCAACTGATCCTCATTTTCCCAACATAATGGATCCGAAGAACATTCTTTAGCATTGTTTATGGCATTCTTTATTATTCTTTCGATGAGCCGAGGCTGCCCTTGCCAGACCAGTCCGCCCATACTACCTTCTGCCCCATCTGCAGTATAAATCAAGACACCACACATTCTGTCAGAGTAATATAATCTTTCCTGAAGACTTGCGGTAGGGTAACCACAAGAAAACTCCAATTCTTTCATAATAATATGGGAGAAGGTGTGCAACAGATAGAACTTTGGAGCTCCATATTGTTCCATTTCACCTTTCAAATCTTTACCTATTTCACCTTCTGGCTGATCATAACGGGTTTTGAACAGTTCTGAATGGTCCGTCAACCACTGATTGACGGTATCCATGTTAAACTCAAAGAACAAGCCTTCTCCCAGACTTTGATTGGCCGGCAAAGAATATACTTTCTCTACAGGTTCATTATATATCCTTTGCCCCTCATTTCGGACCACCGCACCGTCAATTCTCAAAGGAACAGGCATAGAGACTCTACTGAAACCAAGCTGTGTCAATGTTATAGCCAGCGTATCTACCTGCTGTATTTTCTTGAAATACGACCTAAGGTCTGCTGGCAAATCAACATCTTTGAATTCAAGATTGGGGGTCTGGGGCAGAGACTCTGCATAATTAGAAAATACCCGATATTCCTCAAAACGGTAGTGTTCATGAGTATCCTTAGGAAGCTCCTTAACAGCAAGGAAGCGATTCTTTATAATCTCCGCCTGCTCTTGGGTTATCACTATATCACTATCTTCTGCTTTATCAACAATATCCATTCGCTCCATATAGGCTTCTTTCGTAAGGCCAGGCTGACGCTCTAACGCCTTGGGGTACCATCTATTGTTAAGTAAGTCTAATACTTTCTGTGGTTGTGGAGCCAATATAGCATCGGACAGATATTTCGGTGGAATATAGAGACTACTGAAAGAATCGGCATAATAAACGCTGTTACTGGTAACAAGAGCCATTTGCATAACGCTTCTACCTCTATTGACATCTTTGCAGGGATCATTCGACTTCGTTCCAAATCCATTCCATGGAGTATCTCCTTTGCAGAAAGGATGTATATTCATAACACCTTCCAATCCATAGGTCTTTCCACATTTCTTGCATTTCAATGTCCCCCAACTTTCGGAGTTGTTACGGTTCTCTATCCACTGGAGCTCATGACGACCACCTTTCTCACAGTCTTGACAAGGATAATCGAACAACTCAAATCCAGCAGGATTCTTCATGGCCTCTTTCTTACCATCTATTCCCGCACAGAACAATTCATACCATGGGATATCTGATATATGACCATTCTTGCAAATCAGCAGTATTGGAATTTGGACTAAAGTATCATAGATGTCTTTAAGTTGATTGTTATCTTTGAATGTCCTGTGTGTATTATTATACGGGTCTCTTGGAGGTGCAAAATAGTGCAGTTTTGTATCTCCCGTTTTTTGTTTCCATAAACTCTCCCATTCCTCAAGTGGCTTAAACAACTTTTCTTTTCTACTATAGAACCACCTTGGGAAATGAATAGCTGGTATGCTGAAATGATCCGACTTTAATTCATGGCCTGTATTCTCTTTACAGCGTAAATACAACGGATGTTTTTTCTCCTTTGGATAATTCCAATTATCAAGAGACAAATGAGGAACGTCTATCAGATATTTCAATTTTGGAATACCTTGATTCTCTTTCAAGAACTCTACAAAACGTGGGTCATTAATGATATCCACACCTGCTGCTCTTGATATTGATTCTGTGTCGCTTTCGCCAAAGTTTTCTATATGCTTATTAACATCCTTAACGAATCCCCAAAAAGAGACAGACTTTGGCATTATGAAAAAACCGGCCTTCGTGGTAACGATTGAACCGACACCAGCATTGGAGGAAAGCACTTTATACTTTCCAATTCCTTGATTGTATTGTAAATCTTTGTGTATTTCCATATCAATTATCCTTTATGTTTATTACTGCTTCTGATTCAACAGTTCGAAGTGACATTGGAACAGCCCACATGTTTTCCGACTCATCATCCAAATAAGCATCTAATGCCAAGAACAAATCCTTCCATTTTATCTTTTGGCGAGGATTCGAATTAAGACGATCTGAATCAGAATATCTAAGAACATAATTGTTTGATTTCTGATCATCAACCTTTTCCTGCCATTTATTCAAGGCTTCTTCAATGAACGATTCGATATATCCTTCAAGTTCTTCCGTAAGCAGTTCTTTTAATTCACTTGACAGCTTTTGAGTCCTTTTCAAACGCTCTCTGAAATACACATACATTTCGTTTTTGATAGTATTTTGCATCTGCGTTGTCAGAGCAGAGGCATTTTCAGAATTTGCCAATGTATCATAATGATGGCGAATCATTGCTGCATTATATAGTGGCAAGTATTTACAAACAGATTTTTTGGAGAATGGGGTAATCGATATGGGCTCTACGTAGTAATATAGCTTCTCATGAAATTCCTTGAAACGCTCAAAATGAGACAAGTCCCTTGCCCTAAATGGATTGTGAAGCGTTATTACAAGTCCCAATTTGTTTCTTGCCACCCGACTGCTTGCCTGAATATACTCAGCAATATTGCGTGGCATAGAATTCATAACAATGGTATTGAACCTGTCAACATCCAAACCTACAGAAATCATGTTTGTGGCAAGAATTAAATCTGGTGGAGTCATCCCGTGAAGCCATTCGCGACCATCCTCGCTCTTATGTGGAAGTCGTTCTTCCGCTTTCCAGTGCTTTCCAACTTTCTCCAACTCATTCACAACCTCTGCGCCAGAAAGTCTTCCCGTAAGTTCAGATTTACTGAATGACGAATCATAACCATATATGCACTCCAGTTTATCACTATAACGCAATACACGCTTAAACAATCGTCGCGTGTACTTTGTAAATTCTGTATAAAACTGTGCATCTGTTTTTCCAACCTCTTTCAGACTATTGAAGTAATCAATGATAGAATGATAGAAGTCCATCGCTTCCTGAACGTATTTGTCAGAAAGTCGTGATGCGTATTCTTTTTCAAACAGAGCACGATGAACAAACATGGTTGCAATCAAACGCATCTGAGTGGTCATGTGCGTCCTGCCAGTAGGGAAGATACCAATGTACTTCCTTTTAGAAACAAACCTAACCTCACCATCGACTTCCTTTCTTTGGTAAAAAGAGAAGAATGAATCGTCATAATCCGTACCTGGTTTGGGGAATATGCTAACATCTCTGTCATAAAGAGCACGAATTTGTAACTCTGTATTACGTGTAGTCGCTGTAGAGGATATGATTTTCGGACGGATTATCAACCCAGAATCATTCATATATGAACAAAGCTGGTCTATCGCACATTCAAACAAACTAACAGCGGAGCCAAGGGGGCCAAGAAGCAAATGTAACTCATCTTGGATAATCAATGATGGTGGCAAATAATTCAGTCCGCCTTTCCCAAATAGTCTTCTTGAATCTTGTTTCTCTTTAGAGGTTGAAACCTTGTGCCCAAGTGCTGCAAATTTATCCACAGTGCCAAAAAGCAAAGTGGGTGGATTCTGGTAAATGTATTCATCACACAACTTCACAGGCAATTCATCAGAAAAAACACAGTCAATATTGTCACATCTGAATACAATCTTTGGGTCTGTAACATTTCCCTTGTTTTGATATTTTAAAGGACTACCACAACAAGGACATTTGTCCAAAGGAATCTTTGATTCACGACGCTTTCCACAATCATCTCTAGTGTTCCATTTTTGACATTCGTCAGAGAGAGATTTTGCATTGTTTGGAAGAGAGTCTTCCCCGACAAAGAGTCCTATTGAAATTGGCTCTTCCCCCAAATTGTATAAGTTCCATCGACGTATTTGCTCTAATGCTAATATCAAACGCATGGCACGTTGGAATTGCTGAGTGGCAAGAAGTCGAAGTGTGTATCTCATTATTGCTGTTGTTCCTCCGCCATTTTCTGGAAATTGCCTTCTACGGAATATGATGGACAATGCTATTATACCTAAATATGCTTCCGTCTTACCACCTCCTGTTGGAAACCACACCAAATCAACTAACTCATTTCTGCATTTCCACTCTGGGTCATCTGGACGTTGGATAATACCGTCGAGATTAAGTAGAATGAAGGCTAACTGGAATGGTCGCCAAGCAGCAGGTTTGTTGCCAAACAAATGGTCGTCAGCCTTCTCTTTATAGAATTCAAAGTCGGTTTTTGCATCCGTTGCTCTTTTACTATGCCACAATTGAATAAACATAGCCGTATTCATGAGACGAAAACTCATCATATTAGAAGGGTTCTCTTCTAAGATAAGCCTAATGTTATCAACCATTCTATCGCAATCCAACTGACATTTGTCTAAGTTTTCAAATCCAATTTTGTTATCTCCTTTGTCGTTTTGCAACACATCCCTTTGTTTGTTGATCCATATTTGATACTTACCAACAAATTCTCTTAAACGGGATATGATTTCTGCACCTGTAGCTTCCGAAAAAAGCGAGAGCCATTTGAACTCTAAAGCTCTTGGATCTTCTAATAAAGGTTGAGGGATACGGATTCCGTTTTCTTCTACAAATGAAAACTTGTCACGTGGAATAGGTTCAACATCTGGTGTTTCATAAGAGGGAATGAATTCCGAGCGAACCCATTTTTCATTGTCGGTAATCTTCCAATCAACAGAGCATAAGTGTCCAACTGCATAATCTCTAATTGAGCGATACAAATAATTCAAGTGCTCTACGTCATCTTGTTTGCTTTCATTATTTCTTTCCTGATAGGCTGTCAAAAATTCACTTTCAACCTTGATTTGAACCCCGAAGAAACATCTTTCATTAACCTTTTCCGTGACAATGGAGAAATAATGATTAGAATCCTCTTCAAATGGTGTTGAACTGTTTTCTAGTTGTACTTTTAAGTATATCTTGTTGTTTGGCCCATGGGTAAGTTTCGTAAGTTGAAGCCAAATTGACAATTTGCGGAGGAACTCAGAAGTTTCATCATCTTCTTTAAAATGAATATTTAGATTGTCTGTTTCGCGAGGTGAAAAAATGACCTTATTCCCAGATTTATTCAAATTAATACCACTCAAATCTATTGGTTTGCTGAATGAGTGAGATTGCCAAAAACCAAAAGATTTAGTATTGCAAATATTCATTGCATCTTCAAGGTAGGACAAATATGTTTCATACCTCTCAACATCTTTTATTTTTTTTTCAATTGCCAATCGTTCGTCATCCGAAATATATGTATCTCTAAAATACTTCAGTTTACGCCAGAGGCGTTCTTTATATGATTTAAGGTATCTATAATTATCACCAATTTGTTCGTACTCGACATCAACAGCGCCCATGTTGATAGCCACATTTTTACACAACTCCTTGTTAATGGTAAGAATAGTATCTTTAACAACACTAATTTCTTTTGTAATATCTTTCGCAAGATGAACACCACCTTCTGTTATAGAAAAATAAGGGGCAAGTTGGGGCTTATATTTTTCGAAAAACAGTTTAAATTCATTATCGTCTTCAATTTTAATAATGATGTTACAACATTCTTCTTTTGATATTTTCTTGTAATAACGTCCAGAAATCGTAATAGTCAAATCAGATGGCAAAAGAGGTTTTCCATTTTTGTCCAAACAACATGAAATTCCAATTGTCGTAGGAAATCTTTGACTAAGCGAATACAAATCTTCCTCATCTGCGCCCAATCGGTCAACCCTTTCATCAAGTTCTTCACTACTATTATCGTCTAGGGACTCTTGATATAAAGAATCACTCTCCCAATCGGTATCAACAACTTTGTCGGATGAAGGGGCATTACTGGAAGATAAATCATCAACTTTTTTTCTTTGTGGAAACAATATAGCTGTACTATATAAAGAACCTGGCGTGGTATTGACGACTTCTTCATCAACGTCGCTACACACATTATTGAGACAACCATAACGCCCATTACAAGCACCTGGCCCTTCCATTTGTTGTCTTATAAACTTTTCAAGAGAGTCACGCTTTTTCTGAATCATATTTTATGCTTTTTACCGTTTTTAAATTAATATCTAATAACTGAACCAAAATATTGATTTCCGATGCAGTATTAATCTCAAGTAGATTGAGGATTTCCGAATGCTCTTCAAATAATTCCCCAAACATATCATCATCAACTTTGTTGATAATTAATATTGATTGTAGCAAGGATTCTATTTGACTATTCAACAACCGTGTGTTACTGTTTTTCAGTAGTTTTTTGGTTAAAATTACTCTGTGATAAGGTGAACCTATCGTGAAACCTAGAAATTTTAAAAGACTATTTTGGCTTTTTCGACTACGTGGCAATATCATCGGATAGTCAAAGTCAAGCCATCTTTCAAATCCTCTTATTGATATTTCTTGATTGTTAGGGAAAATTGCATTGTACGTTGCTTCCATGCCAATTTCCTCCTCTTTTCTTTTGAGAAGATATTTCCACAATTCAACATCAGAATTAATTTGCTCTTCAGTCAGGCCATATGCAGGGTCGCGACGTATGGAGCTTTCAGATTTTAAGTTGCTTTCAGTTTTTTTGATAAGATTGTCTTTGATCTGATCAACCAACTCGTCAAGTAATTGAATTTTCATGCCTTCCTCAAATGAGAGTTCTTTTAAACTTGATATACAATAGTGATGGCCATCATAATAAAGAACTCTATCTGCCGCTAATCTTTTGGTTTTACCGCTTTCAAATACTATCGTACAACGTTCAGCAAGATATTCTCGAGCATCAACTTCGGCTTCATCAATGTCATTCATAATATCAGGCATAATAGGTCTTTGAAGTACTCTTTTACTCCATCCGATTACATCTTTTCTAAAAGAAGAATAAAGCAAGCCATTGAAATCTTTATCATAGAAATACTTGTTCCATTCGTAATACCTGTTATGAGTGAGTCGGTTTATCACTGTTAGTCCTCGCTGTCCCTTTTTCAAAGGGAGAGGATCAAATGAATTAGGATATGTTTTATATCTATTATCTGTATATCTGAATGAAAACAAAACGACAAAGTCTTCGTTTAGGCCATCTCGTAGCTGGTTAAAATCTTTTATTGATATTCGTCTTGACTCAGATGAGAAACACTTTTGTATGGCATCCCCATACACCTTATCTATTCCTGGAGGGAGAACAAATGCTACTGAATGGTAATTCTCTATTTGTTCCAATATCCGAAACGCAATTTCATCGTCCCATAATCGCAAATAATAGTTTAAAAATGGGGTTATGATGCCCTGCTGAGAAGAACCCGTTTCGGATTCACATTCCTTTATAAAACATCTTTGTGTCTCAAGAGTAAAAGCCAATGATAGGGCATTTTTGATCCTATAATTATGAGATAGTTCATCAAAATATGTATTGATTTCTGTCGTAAAAATTTCACGTTCATCAGAATCAATAATATATTTATAGCACAGGTTTTCTCGCTGAAACATCAAGTCAAGTTCATCTGGCGAAAAAGTAATAAAACCACCAAAATCGTCAAATCGTTTTATTTCACGATTTAATAGATTGGCAACTAATAATGCCTTTACATTTTCCTTCGCATAATACAATCTAAATGGAAGTTCAGTTATATAAAACACAAAGCAATTTTTTATTCCAACACCATATTGATTTAATCGTTCCAGTTGGTCTAAATTGTATGAAAAGGAGATTTTGCCTCGGTTCTGAGAGTGAAAAACGAAGAGATTTTCAATATTGGGTATATTATCACGGTTCTTTCTGAACAATGTTTCAATGTCATAGGCAGACAGATTATTGGTCACAATCGTATTGTGATCGTTGCAAATAATATCTGTCGTATATAATTGATCCAGCCAAGGGTTCTTGTCCTGTTTTCTTGTGATTATATCTTTCTCTTGGACCACGAATAACGATTTGCCTCCAGAAGAAAAAGTTTGCGATTTTTGTTCAAACAGTTTTAATAACTTCTTATAATATTCACGATCTGCACAAAGTTGTTTACCCTGTTTGCTCTTAGATGTTAGACCTTCGGGGATTACTAAAGGGCCTCTTGCTTTGTTTTTAGCCAAAGATAGGAGTCTTGAAGGATTAGCGAATGAGGTTTTGTGAATTAAGAATCGGACTAACAATTCTCGCGCCCATTCTGGGCAGGTAGGCAGATAGATGATTTGGTAATTAACACCTCCTTTATTTTCATTTGCACAGCAATGGTCAACAATATTGTTCATGGCACACAAAAATCTACTTCCATCTGAGACCCTAGTATGTAACATCATTTCACAGACGGCCCTAAATAATTCCGTCTCATGATTTATTAGATTCTGATAATTGTCCCTCGTACTCATAACTATTATTGTAAGACTAACAATTGAAGATCCATAATGGCACGAGTCATGCCAACATATAACTCTAATGCGTTTATTTCAACACGACCATTAATGACCAGTATTACATGTTTACATTCTAATCCCTTGTAAGCCAGCATCGATGTGAATGGTATTTCAGACGTGTCCTGGCAGATATTTTTGGGTGAAAGATCTTTGATTCCTTCTATTGTGGCAATTCTATCGTATAGTTTCTCGCTGCCAGTTGTTTGCTCTTTTTTCGTACTAGAATCAGCAAGTATTACATACTCATTCCAGTTTTTAGCATTTTCTCTTATCTCTTTCTTAATTTGGTTAATATGCTTAATCAATTGTTTTGCACCATCAAAATAGAAAACTTGAGTTGATGCATAGTTTTCTTTAATGATAGTTTCAAATAGGTCTTTCGCTGAAATTCCGTTGAGCAACATTTTGGCAAAAGAAACAATCTCTTTGTTTGTCGGAACACGCTTGTTTGTGTCCAAAATGAATCGAGCTCCATTAAGAGCTAAAGCATCTGCAAGCTCATCTATTTGGCGAGATTCGTAATTGTAACCTTGTTCTGTATCGAAAAATACAAGATAACGGCCTGTTGAAACACCCTCTTTTGTTACAGATGTAAGAGCATCAAGAAGAGTTATTGCTCCCTTGTCAAGAACATCCTGAGCTTCATCAATAATTATGTAATCATATGGTATAAAGTCCCTTCGTTCTCTCACAGAAGAAAATAGCGTTTCCAATTTATCTTTAGCCGCACCATTTGTGATGTCATCCAAAGATAACTTTGCAGATATAACTTGAAGTTGGAGAGAAAAAACAAATGAAGCGAATTGTTCTACTCTACAATTTGGAAGTCCGGCTTGCCATAATTCTGTTTTAATTTTTGCTTCAAGCAACTTGTTCCAACACAAATACAATCCCCTAAGTGTGTGATACTTCTCTATATAGGCTTTGGCTATAGTTGTTTTTCCTGTGCCCGGTCCTCCTTCAATAAAGAGTCGTTCATTTTTCTGGAGACTATTGAATGTGCTTAAATTATCTATGTTTAATCGCTGTAATATGGCCTCCATTCCTCTTTCTGAATACACATTTCTACTGCGGTCTGCAAAATTGAAAAGTAAGGACTGAATTGCGATTTCTACATCCTGAGGTTGGAGATTAGGCCGACGCCATCCATTTTTACTCTTATCTGATTCCAACACATCTATACAGAAATCAGCAAAAGACTTGGAATTATCATCATGTTGTATCTTGGACCATAACTTATACCCAAAATCGGTACTCGGATTTGCACTGGTATGCTCCATCCTTGTATGGGGGAAAGCACACACTGTGTCAATAAATAACTGTGAAGCACTAATAACCCTGTTGTTAATAAGCGCATACATGTAATCCCTTGCCTGGTCAAATGGTGCTCTCTCCATATATGTTCGCTCACGGGAGACTTCATAATAATACAGTCCTTGTTCAATCCCAACTTTTCCGCCTTTAACCTCTACTATTATTACACCCTTTTCAGACACCAACAAGAAATCAATTTGAATTTCGTTTTGATTCTTTACAGAAACAGGCAATCTTAAGTTATGCCAAAAATGCCATGTATATTCGCTTTTTGAGCAGTCCGAGTAAATACGTCTGAACATCTCGATTTCACCATAGAGAGGGCTTCCATCATCTTGGGTAATGATAGCCTCTAAATCACTGGTATTGTTATAACTAACGTGTGATATTATAGACATATTATTTAGTTTTTAATGTTTTCCCAAAGAACTGGATTTTTTAGGTTAGACATTTTATAGTTAAAAAGCTCAAGTAATTCCCCCCGATGTTCAGGAAACATTTCCAATGTATCCAACAAGGCTCGTAACGTTTTACATATTTTTCTCACTTTCCCCCTCGAATCCTCTTGTTCATAATAACCCGCCTCGTAATCCTTTTGAAATTCGTCAAAGGACTTGATTTCATTTAGAACCTCAAAGCCCGCTTTCTGTTCCCAATACGTTTGATTCCGATAAGTGTATTCCCAAAAGGACATTTTCTTATAGAATGCTTGCTGATTGCACCAACGCGCTATTTGGACGTAAATGTTTGATATAGGGGCTTGTTTGTAATCTTCGTGACGCATCAAATATCCCACACAACCGTATGTCATTAAAACTTTAATGCGTTGGAAGATCTCCCAAATGTCTTGATAAAATTTATCCCGATTATCAACACTTTGTTTGTATCCGCAGAACAAGTAGAACTTCGTTCCCTTTTTCGGATTATACCGTTTCCATATCTTCAGAGCTTTTTCTATCAATTCCCGATCTTTCCAATTGTCAAACGCAAAGATAAAATCCCCATGGTATTTTGCTTTTGAAAGCAATTCTGCCATTTCTTCACCATAGGGGCTTTCTGCTAACATTCGCTCGTCAAGTCCTTGGCGAAACTGGAACGGACGACCGACATCTATCAGCTGTTGCAACCTTGCACGCCACACATCTGGTTCTGCCGCAAGGATGTTATCATCCCAAAGATAGATGTAAGGACGCACTAATCGACCATGTTCATCACGTTCTTCGTCAAGAAACCAATCCAAATCGGAATAAGGAGAGATTTTGTCTTCCAATTTATTGATACAGAACGGACAATGGCGAATGCAGCCACGTGTCAGGAAACCGATACTATACTGCTGATAATCCTTGTACTTATCACGTTTAAAGCCTTCTTTCACCTTGCAATCAACAAACTCGTCGTAAAGATGATAATATGGCATCTGACGTGCAAGATCAATGCCATGAGTTCGGGGACCGCCACGATGATTTGGGTATTGGTTGAGAAAATCATCGCGTTCTAACTGGGTCATATCATCGTCTCTTTTCTGTCGATAGATATTAACGTTCAGTTCATTGGCATAAAAACCAGTACCGCCATTGCGAAACTTTTGTTTTTGAGTCTCAGTGGCATGTTCGTAGAAAGTGGGCAGCTTTGTGAATGTAAAAACGCGGGAGATATAGATATATTTGTAAGGGGAAATATCTTCATCCTGATTAATAATGAGGTTAAAATCGATTCCGTTATCATTGAAGAATCCGGCAAGTTTCATTAAGACAAGATTTGGATGCCGAGTCCCGTTACAAAGCAGGTCGGCATCAACAAGCCCAATCCTAAAACTGCTATTATTCTTACACACCATCGACTCTCTTACTCTCTATAACATTCCATTCCTTTTTTTTAATTTTCCCGCCGCAAAAATACGATTTATTTTCCACACACCGCCTTATAAAAAAACATTGTCAGCTACCTCTTTAAACGTGTCGTTCTTTGCCACAACACCTCATCTCTACAATTTAGAAAACTCAGCGTCAGTTAGTATGAGCCGCTTTCCCGTCCGCCTTACGAATCAGACAACACAAAGGAATACTCCCGGACTCTTGCTTTTCTGAGGAGTACTTATCCCCGTCCGGTTCGTGCTCGCCAATATGCCACCAGATTGCCATGCGCTCGTCGTGGGTGAGGGTGAGACCAAGACCCTCCAAGATATTGACCGAGCGCAATCCGTGCCCTTTGTGATAGTTCTCCTCATTGCGTCTGGGCTTGCCCGTCCGAGGGGAGAGGTAATAGGTGTCCGTTTTGCAGATGTCGTGAAGCAGCGCGCAAATGGCTATGCTGTCTTGAGGGAGAGGCTTGTCCGACTCCCCGTTGAGGCGGCAGGCAATCTCATAGACCTCCCACGAGTGCTTGGCCAAACCACCCCTGAAGTTGTTGTGGTGCCTCACCGAGGCGGGCACCTCAAAGAAACGATGCTCTTCCAGCCACGTGATGACATTCCCAATGCCATTGCGCCCCGTCCTGCGTAAAGTTTCCTTTATCCTATCAGCATAACCTGTTTCCGAGACCTCTTTCCCATCTCCAAATATTCGCGAAAACGCTTTAAAGTTGCAGCCGCGCGAGTTATGGTCCTCCAAAATGGCGAAATGGATCTCCCGGAAAGCACCTTGGAACTCCGGCTCGTCAAAAACCTGTCTGAACAACGCCGCCACCACATAGGGATCGTTGCCGAAGGCACCGCACCCGAAGGCACCGAGCACCAAACGATGTTGGCCGTTCGTGTAACCGATTCTGAGAATGGTACGGATCTTGTTCAACGTCATTCTCATATACTCGCCATACGACACACGATGGTGTTTCACATCTACGGCAGCCACCGCCACCGCATTGACTTTCCAAGGTTGTTCTATCAACGCATATCCGGCACTCTCCCTGTCGCGAAACACCGTGATGCCATGCGAGAAGATGCCGCCGAAATTGCTGTCGAGCGGATAACGATGAGTGGGATTGGGCTTGATGCCATATTCCAACGGGGAGAAAGTCCTGGCATATTGAAAAAGGAAACGATAATAGTCGGAGCAGCGGAAAAGATATTCCTCCTGGGCTCCGGCACCGTTATACACCCCGCCTCCAGGATTTCCGGCACTCGCCATATTGAGCACACAGACGTCGTCCGTCGGATCTTGTGCCAGCAAACGATGCGCGACAACCAGACAGTCCTCCTCTAAAACCTTCACAACGGTCTGGTGAGGATCCTCCACCCTGATTGCGGCAATCTCACGAGCATAGAACTTGCTGCTTGCCAAAGCGTTTGGGTTCAGATATTCCCGCAACGGCACGACGACTCCCGAAGAAGCGGTGTATTCGCCATGGGAGACTATCCCTACCGTGGAGCGAAACACCTCGGCACGCTCCGGGTGTGTGTTTCCCTTTTCCTTTGCCTTTGCAAAACGGGAAAGCCAATCATTCTCATTCCAACTACAATCCAACGGGTTCATTTTTGATGTCATATTTTTCCTATTAAAAACGGTTAATGGTCAATAACAAGACAAATATATGAATTTTTCCAATACAATACGGAATTTTTAACATAATCAATCAATTGCTTTACACCATCCCTGAAACTCAAATTACGGTTCGCCTCCCCGACAGATCCGATTTCTGTAGTGTGGGGTATGACGGCCACACACGGAAAACATCAATACATTTTTTTGTCAAAAATCTTGATTATTTGACAAAAATGATGTATTTTTGCCGCGATTTATTTTGTATGAGAACGACCGATGTGATATTAAAATATGCAGCCCTGCAGGAAGGGACTTTCCAACGGAAAGGCCTACTTCGTGAGATCGCTGGCATGCAATCCACAATCAAAAAAAGGGCAGTGGATTTGCAGATTAGGCGTCTTATTGCCTCCGGCATACTCATTCGCAAACGTCGTGGCGAATATCAGTTGGCCGAAAACAGCAGGCAAGAATTTGAGTTGAATCTTTCCGAAACGGAGAAATCCATCTATCAGAAGCTTAAAGAGCAATTCCCTCTACTCGATTTATGTATCTGGAGTCCAAAGGTTCTATCAGCGTTTATGCTTCACGTTCCAAATGTAGGCTATACTTTTGTGGATGTTGAAAAGGATGGCATGGAACCTGTTTTCCACGCTTTGCAGAGCATGAATCTCGGACGGAACATCCTTCTTGCCCCGACGGTTCAAGAATGTGAGCGGTATCTGACAGGGACGGATGCTGTCGTGGTGCGCCAATTGATAGGGCAGTCGCCTTTGACGGAGGTGGACGGCTGCGTTGTCCCTCGCATAGAGAAAATCCTTGTGGATGCCGTAGGTGACAACGAACTGTTTTTTACAGGAGGTTCTGAATTATACCATATCTTTGAAAACGCATTTGAGCGCGTCAATGTCAGCAAGAGCAAACTACTGCGTTATGCTTCGCGTCGCAACCGGAAGAACCAAGTGGAACAAATAATAAACACCATAGACCATGATCAACCCAAAGAGCAGATCCCTTGAAAGGATAACAGAAGTCACCCAGCGTATAGGCGTTCACGACAGTGCCTTGATTGAGAAAGCCATTCGCGCCCTCTCCCTTCTTGAAGCATTGCAACGTTCTGGCTGTCCTTTTTTGTTCAAAGGCGGCAGCTCACTTATGCTTCTTCTAAACACCAGCAAGCGTCTGTCTATTGACATTGACATCATTTGTCCTCCTGGTACGCGGATTGAGAATTATCTTGACGAATATGCCGAGGAATACGGCTTTGGCAAAGTGGAGCTTGTTGAACGCATATCGCGCATTGATGTTCCGAAACAACATGCAAAGTTCTATTACGAAGTAAGTTATCCGAGCAATGGCGGACAAGATAAAATCCTCTTGGATGTGCTCTTCGAGAAAACACACTACTCGAAGATTGTATCTCTTCCGATACAAAGCCCATTGCTTCTTACGGACGGTTCACCCATCATGGTCAATCTTCCGAGTCATGAAGATTTGTTGGGCGACAAGCTGACAGCCTTTGCACCACATACCACAGGCATCCCATTCTTCAAAGGCGGGAAAAACTGTTCAATGGAAATCATCAAACAACTCTTTGACGTGGCATCTTTGTTCGACATAACTGATGAATTGGACATTACCCGGACAACCTTCTTGAAATTCGCCGCGATAGAGCTTCAGTATCGTCATTTGGATACTGAAAACATACAGCAGGTGCTTGACGACATTTATCAGACAGCACTCTGCATCTGTATGAGAGGCATGCAAAATCCTGACGAGTACAAGCTGTTGCAAGATGGTATTCGTCGTATTGGCGGCTTTATGATTGGCGAAAGATACACGCTTGATTCAGCCATTGTGAATGCATCAAAAGCGGCCTACCTTTGTAAACTCATAGAAAAAGGAATCAACGAGATACGTCATTACAGTCCTGACATGTTTGGTGAGGTGTCCGACCAAGTTCTTCAATTTCCCATACCAGCCAAACTCAACAAGTTGAAGAAAACCCATCCAGAGGCATTCTTCTATTTTAATGAAATACAATCGCTAATACAATAAGTTTCCATGAGCCAACCAGTAGAATGCAATCGTCTGGGAAAATGTGACATTAGCGCAATATTTTTCTTCTAAAAAGATGTGGGTTATAAGGGTTCTCCATACTTCGCATTTTTTCGTTACGACTTTTTTCGTAATCGTTTCACGCCGCAAAAATACACAATTATACGAACCGGCAGGTAGGAAATCTGAAATTTATTCACGGGTTAACAGTCAGACCATATAAGTTTATCATTTTATACCTGATCATCATCCGAATCAGGCGGTATTTCCACTCCCTTCTGGGCATATAATTGTGCGATTTTCAGGTCAATGGACCATTCCATCATATCTATAGCATTGAAACTGTTATGTTCGGCCAAGGCGTACCCCCAACATCCTTCGCTGTCCTGCCGTTCCCATTCGTCGTAGTCGATGTATCCGACCATTTTCCCGTTTTCCATTTTTTGTCGCAGGTAAGGCTTACTGGCCTCGTGCATTTTACATTTCAGCTTGCGAAAAGTATCGCATCCCTCCACATATCTCGTGATCAGTTGTTCCAGAGATTCTTCTGATTCTTCCGGCAGTTTCCCTTCTTTCAGAAACATTTTGGTACCACCCGTGTGGAACAGCAGTTTCGGCTCGCTGTATGCCTTGTTGAGGAGTTCAGCGACTCGTTCAGCCACCTGCTTCTTTGCTTCTTCTTGTGATGCCTTTGTTAATTTCATATTATATCGCTATTTTTCTGTTATTGATTTTACGCGGCAATAATAGTTCGTTTTTTTGAGATACGGGTTATTTTAAGAGTTGCAACCCATCATATCCCCTTCGCGATGCCTTCGCTTAACAGGTAGTCGTTGCCGCCGGTGAATTCGTTGTGGTACTTAAACTGCGCAGCAAAGACCTCCTTGCCGTACTTGCGTGCGAACTCCACCGTATAAAGGGTGCCACTTTTTCTTGGACATTGCGCCACTACAACCATCTGACTGAGGGCGGCCTGCAGCCGGTTACGACGCACCAGCGTCTTCGGCGAGGCCTTCACACCTGTCGGCTGTTCACTGATTATCAATCCTTGCCGCTGCAGGATTCGCGTTTGCAAGGGGGCATTTTCCAGCGGATGTACAATATCCAGACCGGTCCCGACAACAGCGATGGTTCTCCCCATGGCATTGAGACAGCCGCGATGAGCGGAGCTGTCGCAACCCAACGCCAACCCCGACACCACCACGTAGCCTTTCTTGGCAAAGTCCACGGCCAAACTGTACGCTTTTGAGCAGCCATTACGGTCTGCCGCCCGCGCACCAATGATGGCCACAGACTTCTCCGCCTTCAACAATTCCATATTTCCCATCAGGTAGAGCTTCTCCGGACAGTCGTCACCAATCTCCCGTAATGACTGCGGGAACAGCTCTGATGTTTTGCTTATTTCAATGATTTCGTATCCCATATCTTTATAATTTTTGTTCATTAATCGGTAATATATGCTTAAACAAGCTCCATTTCGGGTCTTGCCTGTAGTGCTCCACAAGGTTGGCGGGCACGTACAAACACGCAACTATATGAGTATCATGAGCGTACGCCCCATGAACATACGCCCCAAAACTATCTTTGAACTCCAATTTCTTCGGCGAACGCAGCACGACAGTCTGCAAATTCGGGCAGTCATCGAATGTTTGATAGCCCAAGTCGGTAAGCGTGCTGGGCAGATCAACGTGTTTCAGATTTGTATTTTCCAGGAAACTTTGTATCCAAAATTTCTCAAAACCTTCCGGCAACGTCACACTACGGAGATTCGGACAGTTGCCGAAACTGTTATCGCCTATCTTACGGAGGGTCTTCGGAAAGGTGACGGATTCCAACTTTTGTTGGTCCATAAAAACAATATGATTGATTTCCTCCACCCCATCGGGAATAGTAACGTGTGAGCGTTCAAAAAAAGCGGCCAGCAATTTTTTCCCGTCCTTCGACAAAACCATCCCGTTTTCGTATTTTATATGCGGATTATCTTTGTCTATGTCAACGCTTTGCAGCTTGGGACAAAGACGGAAATTCCAACTTCTCAAATGCTCCACCCGTTTTCCAATGTGAACGGAACGCAGACCGGGCAAGTCATACAGCGTATCCCCGTCCACATAAACGAACGTGTCGGGAATCACCAGATGCTGGAGTGTGTGTGAGTGATTGTATGCACCCGATTCCACACTCTCAATAGTATAGCGTTCCCCGCCAACCATCAGATGGTCGGGAAGACGGTAACGCCTGCACCGACCAATATGTCCCTTTGCAATCCATGCCGTTTTTTCCTCATCATCAAGCAAATAGAGGAACTTTTTATGCTTGTATTTTCTTCTGGAATAATAATCTAATCCCATAACTTTACCTTGTTTTTTCAAATAAATAGCATTAGTTAACACGTGAAATATATAAAAAAATTATTCCGCTGGGAATATTTTAACATTTTTCTCGAACGTCTCCAGCATACGTTCCAATTTGGCGCGTGTCTTTGCGGGTATCTCAAAGCGTGGCCTCAGGGCACAGTGCGTGGGACAATAATCCAGAAGATTGGCAGGATCGGTGTGTGCAGGCAGATATGCAGGAATTACCGTGTAGGCATCGTCATGGGCGTTAAACTGTATGCCGAGGTCAAATCCACGATTGCCGGTCAGATGTGATTTTTCACTCAACAAGTATTCTTCAAATCGTTTCGCCATTTCCTTTTCTGTAGGCGGGGAATCCACCACAATAGCCAGTTCCACATATCCGTCACTCCAGTAGTTGTTACCCGAATAACAGAAAATTTCAATGGTATCGCCTCTTTTGAAATGGATTTCTTCCTGCTTTCTGCCTCTAAAAAGTCCGTTTCCATAGATGTAGTTGTCAAATTCGATTTCACCGTATTGGGGAGGAATATCCAGAGGTGTCATTTTAGCGTACAGTCTCCCACCCCAAAGCTGTCCATCTGGGAGATAGACACGCTCCGAAAAACTGTCTCCTGCGAGATGTTGCACACCGACAGGCAGCTCACTGAGGGCATAGCAGTAAGGAAAAGCCCTATTGTATGCGAGCATATCACGCTCGGCTTCCTCCACGGATCGGAATAAGATTGGGGCTTCACGATGAAGCTTGATTGTGGGGTAGCGACTATGCCGATAGCGCATCGAATAAGGTGTCAGTTTGAAAATTGTTTCAATATTTAGCATAAAACTATCTGATTATTCCATTTCAAGAGTATTGTTTTGATACTTTTCATTCAAGAAACTAATCACATCTTTTGGAGAAAGATACTTTCTGTAAGTTTCGGGAACGATATGTGACAATGAAATGACCCCCATATTGGCGAGTCTGAACTCCACATTGCTTATCCTGTTTTTCAGCGGGGTGAGCTGTTGTTGGTGGAATTTGTTCGTGATTTCACCAGTGCACAACTGCTGTTTGAGCTGTTTCTGTTGCAGCCTCAGGTCGTCAAGCTCCCGCTTACCCTCCTCCTGCTTTTTGCAGTAGTCGGCATACCAGACCTCGAACACGTCGCGCCTGCTTTCAATGTACTCCTTGAGAAGTGCGAGCCGCATTTTTTCCATCTCCCCAGTTTTGTCCTCCAGTTTCTGTGCACTGCACTTTTTAATCTCCTGAATTTCCTGCCGCAGGGTGATATTTTCCCTCTGAAGGATATACACCATCCTTTCGGTCAGGCAGTCACCTTGGTCATTAGCCTTCAGTAATGCCACCACCTCCTCCAACGAGTAAGCCTCGTAACGTTCCTTGGCCTCGTCGTAGCGTGTGTTAACCTCCATGAAAGACCGCCAAATGGCACTGAACGGACTGGGAAGATTTTCCGACCTGCACTCCCCCTGCGGGTTAACAATGCCGCAGCTATTCCTGCCCGACAGCGGACTCCCCGCAATGTGATAGACAAGCCATGCGTTTTTTCGATACCTGCCAATAATGGCAGGAATGCACGTCATCCACCATTCGATGTACACGCCCAAGGTGGGACGGCGAAAGCCGCTGGTACCCATATAAGCAATAGCGTTCTGCACAGGAACGGGGGCGAGGAACATCCGGCTGTCGCTGAGAATCTGTTCGCGATGGTCGAGGAAGAAAAAAGCGTGGTCGGTGAAGAATTTCTTTGCCTTTTCCCGTTCCTGTTCCTGCTTTGGAGATGTCGGCGGCTCAACAGTTTTCTTGCGCCCGACACGCAAATACTGTCCCGTAGTATCCAATTTCATCGTGTTGTCGATGCGCGGCGTGGTTTCCACCCTCGGATAGCACGACAATGTGCGGCCGTTGAGCAGGGTGATGGTCATTTTCTCCGTGTCAACAGGGTTATTTGTTTTTTGATTGCCGTTGTCGGCGAAATTGTTGTCCTGATTGTTTTCCATTTTATTATCCGTTTCGTTTTTAATTGCGTTTTTTTCTTCTTGCAGAATATTCCTCATTTTCGTCCAGTGTATTTTATGGTGGGTGACCGGCGAGGATGCTCTTGGAAAATGGTGACTCTCCCCACAGTGCGGACAATAGGCATTGATTTCCCAATAGCCTCCGCCATTCATGTGGCCGGCCCATTGGGTGATATAGGCTGTCTCTCCGCAATTCGGGCATTGAATCTGGTATTCTTCATGTTGCCAGCAGCGCACCAGTTCGGCGATGGTTATCGGCTGACTATACGCGCAAGCCCCCAACCCGCCAGCCGAAAAACGGGTGATCTCTACAGAATAGAGCATGGGTTTGTCCAATATGGCCTGCATATTCTCATACAACACTGAAAAAGGGATTTTCTCTTCCATTTTACTGTTTTTTTTAGTGCCATAGACGAGAAACGCGGTGTCCTTTTTCGCTGAAGAACACCGCGTATGGCAGTTTGTTATTTAGCGCGTTTTTTAGAGAGGTTGGCAATTTGACATAAATCCGTTCCTCTTTCTCATCCGGCGGCAATACTACGACATATTTTCGAACTATGGGTGATTTTAAGAATTTTTAAGAAAAAAAGATAACTCTATCTCATATCATTCACCTCCACCCCAGGGTATTTCGACACATCAAAGACGAAAATCTTGTCGTCCAGAGGGATGTCGTTCTTGAACTGCTCGATATTATAGGTGTAGATGGTGTTATCCTTCTCATACAACGCGATCTTCGCGATTTTCTGCGAGGTCTTGACGATATAAACGCGGATGCGGTAGTAGGACTGCGCGGTCTTCGGGGTGAGATCGACGATGCTGTACTGCACGTTGCCCTGAAATTCGTCACGGATGAATTTCGCCTTGAAATGTGTACTCCAATCCTTGAGAATACGCTGCGGATTCATCAGATTCTGGTCGTCGTCAGGGTCATATTCGTAAACGGAAACCTCCTTGGCATCCTTGTCGTAGCTCCAAATCGAAGTCCCGTCGCAATAATACTGCAGTCCGGCAAAATTGGTCTTGTACTTGTTGCCCTTGAGGTAGAAGTCACCCTCGCTGACGCCCAGCGTCTTCTCGTCCTTGGTGGTCTTCAACGTGTAATGGAACTGCATTGTGCCATCCTTCTGGTATTGCTGTGAGACCTTCTTCATCAGGTCGTTCGCGCCTACATCCGTATTCTGCGCGGTGACCGCGACCGCCATCACGGCCATTATCATCAAAACTACTAACTTCTTCATCTTATCATTATTTATCGTTACATTGATCATCAATGTTCAAAAACGTTTA